>Ga0233434_1002676_pt1 | contig 15283 bp, 3 predicted proteins | sample SI_122_August201_4_FD_182738 | JGI IMG/M metagenome (GOLD analysis project Ga0233434, IMG submission 182738) | Seawater microbial communities from Saanich Inlet, British Columbia, Canada - SI_122_August2016_120_MG | ecosystem: Environmental > Aquatic > Marine > Inlet | place: Canada: British... | reverse complement strand
TAAAGAGCAAAATTCTACACTTCTTGGGCGCGTAGCACATAATTACAATTTGAATGATGAACGTGGCGTCCAATTAGAAGTTAATGGATCCTTATTAGATAAATTAACTCTTACTGCACAATATAGCCATTTAAGCAGAAATAATAATTGGCAATCCGTTACACCTGCAGATTGGGAAGATAGTGCAATTCCAAACTATTTACCGAGTTCTGACCCATCTTCTTTGCCGTATTGGGAAAATTATCAGGAAATTAGCGGATTTGGATTTGGCGATAAATTATATTTCAAACTTGGTCGTGGGAATAACAAAGAAATTTTAAAAACAACGAGATATTTTGATGGACAGGGATTATCAATCAAAAAGAATTGGGTTTATACAGATTCAGTTGAATGGTATGACGAATGGTATTATATAGATTCATCTCTTATAGGAATTGATACTACTCTTTATAATGTTGAAGCAAAAATGTGGCAAGAAGCAAAATCATTTACCATTCCTATGGAAATAAACTATTCGTTTAATAATAATTATACATTCGGAATTGGATTTCAATATCAAGAAAGAACAAAAAATAATATTACGAAAGGGAATTCTAGAACGTATAGTTATTCCGATTCTGCGTGGACACTAATTAAAGTGAATGATCCTGATTCAATGGTTTATTCAAGAGATACTCAATTTTTAATTAATGAAAAAAAATTAAAGACTCAATATAACCGGATGATTTATGTTACCTTAAGTAAGGCACCAACATGGTCTTTTACTATTACACATGATTGGACCAATGGTTTTGACGGCCCCACGACAGTTGACCCATATTATAATCCATTAGAAGCATTGATATTTGGTGATTTAAAATATTTCACCGGAGAAAGGAATCGAATTGAGCCACCCAATTTTATTCAGAAAAGATGGGTGTCGGCAGAATTGGCCTATAATATTACTTCTTCTCAAAGAGTCTCAGTTATGTATGGCTCAATTCAGGGAGGGTTATTTTGCAGTAATGGAATTTGTAGATTAATTGCTCCATTTAATGACGGTATTAAATTTTCATACAGTGCCATCTTTTAGAAATTGATTATATGCACAAAAATTTGTTAAATTAAAGAACTCTAAACCCTAGGATAATATCATGAATAAAAAGCTCTTACCTCTTATTTTAATTATTACAAATGCTTTTGCTTTACCACTTCAAGTCGGGGATACGTCTCCAAACTTTACAACCCCAATTTGTGCCAATGGAACTGGTGATTTTGATCTATATACCGAATGTAACGGTGCAGAAAATGGTGGTTTATTTAAAGTCACTTGGATTACTCTTTTTGCATCTTGGTGAGGACCCTGTCAATCGGAGGCTCCGATTTCAGAAAGTGTCTGGCAGAATTATTTTTCTCAAGATGTTCCGTTAGTTGTGGTTGCAAATGGTTTTGATTATGGCACTTACTCTTGCACGGGATGGGCGGATGCATTTGGCATAACTTATCCAATTATTGATGGTGATGCGAATTCAGCTGCTTGGAATATGTACGGTGAGGGTTATATCCCTCATAACGTAGTCCTAGATCATAATATGGAAGTTGTTTACACTTCATCTGGATTTGATCAAGCTGCAATTATGGCTGCCATTGATGCTGCACTTGAAAATGTTCCAATGGATATGGATAATGATGAAATCAATGATGCCGTTGATAATTGCCCACAAGACTATAATCCTAACCAAGAAGATATTGATGGTGACAGTGCAGGTGATGCTTGTGATATTTGCGATAATGCAAATGTATGGGTTATTGGAAATGTAGATGGCAATGTTGACATAGACGGGAATGTTATCATAAACGTAATGGATATCTTACGTGTGGCTGACATTGTTGTTAGTGATGATGAAGAGAGTTGTGGATACGAAGCAGCGAACATTAACGGGGATAATCATACTAACGTCATTGACGTTATTTCGTTAGTCCAATGGGTTTTGAGAGGACAAACAACACCAGAAGGAATCCCACCATCTGAAGGTTCATTTAAAATTCTTCATTCTGATTTGGGGCATAAAGCTATCATAAGCAGCGAAGAGGAAATAAGTGGATTTCAATTTGAAGCATCTACTTTAGAATTCTCTGAAAATGATTTAGATGGTATTGAATTGCCCGAAGGATGGAGTATGACATATTCTGAATCTTCAGATCAATTCAAAGTTGTCATTTTTGATGGAACTGGACAAAATCCACAATCAAATGTTGAATTTACTGTTCCGGATATTTCTCCAACATCCATAATGAATACTGTTGTTGCTAGCTCAAATGCAGGAGAAATAAGAGTTCAATTTTCTGAATCAAAAGAAATTCAAGGTATGCTAATTCCAGATTCACCCAAAATTGAAAAATTGTATCCAAATCCTTTTAATCCATCTTTATCTATTTCATTTTTAATTCCTAATGAAGCTAACACAAGTGTAACTGTTTATAATACATTGGGTGAAGAAGTAGATGTGATTGTTCCGAGCCAAATGACTAACGCTGGATTTTATACACATTATTGGGATGCTAAGAATCAACCATCAGGCATGTATTTGATTCAAATTAAATCGGGTAATAAAATTGATACGCAAAAAGCAATTCTAGTAAAGTGACTTTTAAATATTAATCAAAAAATTGAAGTTGATTTTTAATCTATATCAGACTTTTATACTCAAATTTAATTTAGGTTAATTTTGGTAAATAATTCAGATTCTGTCCCTTTTCAATACTGTAAATTGAATATTCCGTCTTTAAATTTGAAGGCTATTTTTTAGATGATTCTTTTTATTTCAATTAGATTCTCTGTAATCAAGATCTTGATGTTGGATTACAGTTCCTAAATAGTCTGGTTAATTAAAAAATAAATGAGCCCGTAGTTTTCCGATAAATCGGGATAGGCAGTTTCGCTACGGACTCATTATTTAAAGATTTTAAATGCGCCCGTAGCTCAACTGGACAGAGTGTCTGGCTACGGACCAGAAGGTTGGGGGTTCGAATCCTCCCGGGCGTACCGTCGACAAACCCTACTTTACTGTGGGGTTTGCAGTATCTACTCGGTTTTACGATTTGATCATTCCAAAAAAATCATATAGAAAAAAATAATCATAACACAACAACACTTTAAAATTTTAAAATTCAAGACTAAGATATTTAGAAAATTGGCATGCCACAAGTTGTCACCAGACTCTAAGTTTTTAGCTGGTTTCATCCTAGAAAATCCTAAAAAAGATGCGTTTTTTATTGAATATTTCCCATTATTTTAAATTTGCGTCCCACAGAGCCGTATCCTTATATTCCGAGTGAGTAATTATACTCACGAGGTAAGTAAAAAACAAAAAACAGCAGGTGACTACTAGAGTGGTACATCCTGCGCGGAGTGTGACATGTCGGAAAGAATGATGATTTCTTTTCTAAAACGGTATGCCCAAACGATTCTTTGGGTCTTTTTGTCCCTGCTCATATTAGCACCGTCATCAAATCTTTACGCTCAAGATCCAGATGATATTGATGATGTTGAAGAATTCTTCGGCGATGATGATGAATATGAAGATGACGAATATGAAGACGATGAATACCTAGATGATGAAGAATATGAAGACGATGAGTATGAAGATGATGAAGAATATGAAGATGATGAAGATGAATACGAAGATGACGAAGAATTATCCGATGAAGCAGAGAATCTTGGATATACGATAGATTTACAAGGTGGATCACCACGGTTTGTAAATGAAAATTTAATAAATTGGGCATCAAATATTGATTTAAGAGGAAGCATCGAATTCCCCGTCCTTATGGACTTTTTAGGAATGAAATTCCGATTTGGTGCTGAAGTAGGTACATTTAGTTTTATAGATAAAAAGCCGCCTTATGAAGATACCTTTTCTGGTATTTCTGCTATGGGTTTAATGTCATTTCCTGCCGGACCTGGAAAGATTAAACTAGGCGCCGGGATTATTGGGGCGTCCCCAGGTTTTATGATGGAAGCAACTTACGGTTTTAAAGTAGGTGGAATTTTAGATATTCGAGGCGGAATTCGTTCAACAGAAGTCTTTAATGGAAAAACAACTGCATCGTTTGAGTTAGGTCATATTGGGTGGATGGATGGTATTGTCGTATTAGGAATTAATCTCTAATTTTTTTACCAATTAAAAAAATGATGCGAATCAAGTTTTTAAATAATATTTTATGTGTCCTGATATTTTTATTAGGCTCATTCTTGTTGGGTGCCGAAGCAAACTTTTCTGGAAGCACTGATAGTGCGTCAGAAGCAGTTGGCGGTTCATTAACTATTAATTTTGATTCTGGAGCCTATGGAACCTTAACCTATACCGTTGGAGTTGGAACTGCAACTAATTTCGGTTCAGGAACTTTTGACTTTAATTTAAATTCAAATACTATACCTTTAATTAGCGGCGAAACTACAACATCTGTAGATTTAAATGTAACGAACGATAACAGATATGAGGCGAATGAGACTGTCATTGTAACCCTATCCGAATCTTCGGGTAATATTACAATTGGATCGACTGATAATATTACGTTTACCATTACAAATGATGATGCCCCACCTACCGTTAAATTTGAAACTTCCACAACGAGTGAAATTGAAGGTGATGCAAAAACTATTAGAGTTGAAGTTGATGCATCTGGTACTGATGTCGGATTAACGTCTACGATTGATTGGACTATCACCAATGGAACCACCAGTAACTCTGATCATATTTCAGACTTATCGGGTACACTTTCGTTTTCAGAAGGGAATATTCTCAAAAGTATAAGCTATGATGCGTCTGATGATGCTATGGATGAAAATGATGAAACTTTCACCATAGCATTAAGCAACAATGTAAATTTTGGATTGGGGTCGATAACAACCCATACACATACAATCCTTGATAATGATGAAGCGCCGAATGTAGGGTTTACCGAGGCGACAACAACAAAGGGCGAAAGTGATGGTACAATAACAGTAACACTTGATTTAGATGCTGCATCAGGAAAAACGACTACTGCAACTGTAGGGATAGGCGTCATTTCAACGGCAACAGCAACAGAAGATTATTCTAGTCTTTCCGCTACCACAACCTTAACCTATTCAGCAAATGATCAATCAGAAAGTTTTTCATTTGATTTAGAAGACGATGAATTAGACGAAGATAGCCCTGAAACCTTGGTATTGTATATAGCTGGTACGAGCGAGTTGAACATAAACAGTGTGTATGATACCTTAACAATTAGTATCACAGATAATGATATTGAGCCCACTGTATCTATATCAGCAGCAGGAACCGGTGCGGAAAGTGTTACGAATCCAGATATCACCGTTTCCTTGGATGCTGTTTCTGGAAGAATCGTTACTGTTAATTATGCCGACGACGCAACGGGGACTGCATTAGCAGGCACTGATTATACAACCTTTGCTGCACAATCATTAACCATCCCTGCGGGAAGTTCCACTAATACATTTCAATTATCTCTTTCAGATGACAGTATTGATGAAGTTGATGAAACGGTCATCTTTTCAATCTCTTTACCCGATGGTTCCAACGCAATTCTAGGAACGGCTCAACAGACATACACTATTGCTGATGATGATGATGCACCTTTTTGTGGGTTCTCTACAGGCACTTCGTCTGTCACAGAAGGAAATGCAAACAGTATACATACACTAACAGTTGTCTTATTAGATGGCGATGGGAATTCAATTACTTCAGGAAAAGATATTACTTTTAATTATGCAGCATCAGCAGACGGAACAGCTTCAGGATCCGGAACAGATTATACATTTGCATCGGGTGAAGTCACTATTTCTGCCGGTGCTTCATCTACAGATCTTTCGGTTACTATTATTGGCGATGTCCTTTATGAAAATAATGAAACAATTATTATTGAATTAGACCCTGACGGTGGGGGAATCACAAATGCTACTGATGGAACTACGTCTCATACAATAACAATTAACGAGGATGACAGTGCTCCCAAAATTCAATTTAACAGTTCGACTTTAAGTGGTGATGAAGGATCTACGGAAACTGTAACCATTGAAATTGATGCCGTATCTACTATTGATGCAACAGTTAGTTATTCAACATCTGATGGAACAGCCACAGGATCTGGAACAGATTATACTACCCTAACCAGCCAAACGGCGACTATATCCGCAGGACAAACCACCACCACATTTAGTCTCGTAACGGCCGCTGATGCATTAGATGAAGATGATGAAACAATAACAGTTTCCTTATCAGGCCCAACAAATTCTTCTTTAAATACCAATAGTGTATTAACTCACACCATCACAGATGATGATCCAAAACCGACTATCTCATTTTCTTCAAATGAGTATTCAAATAGTGAGTCTACAACATCACCTAGTTTAACAATAAATTTATCAGCAGCCTCGGGTAGAGATTTAGTATTGGGCTACGCGGTCTCAGGTGGTACGGCCACGGGAAGTGGCACAGATTTTTCATTCACGGATAATGCTGCTTTTACTGTAGTTGCTGGAAACACATCTGAAACCGTTAGCTTTACCGTGATTGATGATGCCCTTGATGAATTAAATCAAACTATAATTATTGATTTGACAGCCGTTACGAATGTAGATGCTGGCGCATCTAATCAACAAACGACTTATACTATCACAGATGACGATAATCAACCCGCGGTTGAATTTTCCAGTGCTACCGCAACTGCAACAGAAAGTGATGCAACAAAATCAGTAACATTATCCATATCTGCTGTTTCTGAAAAAGATGTGAAAGTTACTCTCACAGATGGTGGAACTGGAACAGCTACAGCAACCGATGATTATACAGTAACCTTGGAAGAAAAAACAATTTCGGCGGGGACGTCAACACTCTCATTTGATGTAACCCTTGTTGACGATGCTGAAGATGAAAATGCCGAAACAATCATTTTGGGATTAACGGGAAATACAAACGCAGGTTGGGGAGATAACACAACACAAACAATTACTTTAGCAGATTCCGACCCTATTCCGTCTGTTTATTTTACGGATGCTGATGGTGCAGTTACGGTTCAGGAGATTGATGGGTCTTATTCCATTTCCGTTTCATTGAATTATAAATCCTATCAAGATGTAATCGTGGCTTATGCTGTGAGTGCCAGTAGTTCTGCTGTGGGAAGTGGAACGGATTACACAATGGCGGACGGCTTATTAACCATCAGTGCAGGGAATACAACTGGAACCATAGACTTTGGAATCACAGATGATGGAAATGATGAATATGGTGAAGAAGTTATCATTGATTTAACTGCCAACACTAATTGTACTGTTGGCGCCACTGGACAATTAACAATTACAATTACCGATGATGATTCTGCGCCAACGGTTCGGTTTTCGGCATCAGCAGACGCCGCAGGTTCAGAAGGTGATGCAACTCAAAGTGTACAAGTTGAAATTAATATAGCCAGTGGAAAAGATGTAGTCATTCCCTATACAATAGACGCAGCTAAATCCACAACAACTAACTCAGGCTCATCTGCTGACCATGATTTAGCGGATGGTAACTTTACTATCTCTGCAGGAAACACGACAGGGAATATAACTTTTGATATATCGGACGATGCATTTTATGAGAACACCGAAAATTTAGTCATTGATTTAGGTACGCCTGCAGATGGCAGTGATGGAGTCGCAACTGGAACCCTTCATGCAACTGCATCTTTTGTAGAGCATACTTTTGTTATCACCAGTAATGATAATGCACCCAGTGTGGAATTTCAATCGGCCACAGCTTCAGTTAATGAATCATCAGATTTTAATAATACAGTCGGGACTTTTACCTTGCAATTATCTGCGGTGTCAGAAGTGGATGCAAAAGTTTATATTGATGATGGTAATAGCGGTACAGCTTCAGACGGCAATGTTGATTATCAGCTCGGATCTACAGAAATAACTATTCCTGCAGGAAATACGACAACTACATTTAGTTTAGTGATTGTTGCGGATAATACGGACGAAGACGACGAAACTTTCACCATTAAATTGTCCAACCCTGTTACTGATGTTTCCTTGGGGGGACAGCAAACCCAAATTGTAACCATTATTGACGATGATGACCCACCCACAATTAGTATTGATACAACCAATAGTAGCACCAATATTAGTGAATCAATTGGGACTGCAAGTTTTAAGTTTTTATTGGACCTGGCCAGCGAAAAAAATGTAAGTATTGATTATGCTGTAAATACATCGGCTAGTACGGCTGCAACTTTAAATCAAGATTATACGGGTTTAGCAGCTTCTGGAACCGTAACCATGCTGGCAGGAACCACGGATACAACATTTACAGTCACAATCCTTAGCGATTTAGTTGATGAAGAGAATCAAACAATCACTCTTGACCTTTCATCAGGCACAGAAAGTAATGTATCGTTATCTGCTGATTTAAACAGTCATATTATGAAAATATTGGATGATGATGATGGGCCTGCTATTTATTTTGTCACCTCTGCTTCCAGCGCTTCGGAAGGTAATACGGGGACGACGACTCCTGTAGCATTTACTATAACTTTAACGGATTCAAGTGAACAAACGGTGGCAATTCCCTATACAATCAGTGCTACCGGTTCGCATCCGGCCACATTAGCCACTGATTATACCAGTGCCACATCGACAGTAACAGTTTCGCCAGGTAGTGGGTTAAAGACCATTGATATTCCCATGTCTATTTTGGGGGATAACATTGATGAATATAACCAAACTATCACAATTGGATTGGGGCCCACCTCCGATGATATTACCAATGGTAGTTTACATGCCACAAATTCAACTACTTATGTCTATACCATTACAGACGATGATGCTGCGCCAATCGCAAGTATTTCTGGAAGTGGAAATGATTGGGAAATGAATTCTCAAACATTAACTGTTACCCTTGATAGTGAATCAGAAAAAAACACATCCTTTAATTGGACCGTTACGGATGTAACAACCACTTCGACCGTTGATTATACAATTCCTACAGATGCATTACAAATTTTGGCCGGGGTAACAACAGGGACGAACACAGTTACAGGAATAAGTGATTTAACTTATGAAGGCGATGAAACATTTACCGTGGCCATTGCGGCAGATTCTAACGCGACACTTGGAACCAGTTCTCTTACGGTTACATTATTGGATGACGATACCAAATCAAAATGTAGTTTTGAAGGGACAGGGATTACATTTTTAGAGAGTGCAGGTACGGTTAAAATTCCATTTGCATTGGATAAAGTATCCGGATTTGAAACAGTGGTAACCTATGCCTACACAGATGTATCAACTACAGATGATTTGGATTATGGCATTGTTCTGGGTACAATTACCATTCCGGCTGGCTCAACATTAGATTCAATATCTATTTCCATAACAGATGATAACTTGGTTGAGGATACAGAATCAATCGAATTTGAGATCACGAACGTTGGTGCAAATACAGATTTAGGTGCGTTTGCTACAACCTATTTATATATCACAGATAATGATAATCCACCAGCTGATTTTACTGTTGGAGGCGTCACGACTGTATATGCTGCTGATGCTACCAAGGTGGTAAAAGAATATTGGAACTCATTTAATGAAAGTTTTACTGTTAACGTTCCGATCGATTTAACTGAATCAAATTCTGAATTAAATAACGGCTCTGTTCAATTAATTGCAAAAACTATTGGTGATGCAGCCTATACAACATTAGGAAATCCCGTTACTATTGATTGGGCAACGATGAAAGGGGATTCATTAAGTTTTACCATTACTGAAACGATTTTTGAAGGCCATGGGGATTATGCGGAAGATAGCTTAATCATGATTTCGGCAAGGATTACGGATGGATATTCCAATGTAACAGATGGAACTCAAAGTATTGATACACTAAAAATTGATACAAGCCCTACCACCAAATTGACTGTGAATTCAGTAACAACAGTCGGAGGGACCGTAGTGAGCGGTTATTGGAATGGAACGAACACATCTACATCTATAAATGTTCCTTTAGCGAATGACGCATCTCTCATTGGAGGTTCTATACAATTAAAAGGGAAAGTAACGGCTGGAAATGCGTTTGCAAGTATTGGAACTGCTTATACAATTACAGGGGCAGATGTAAATGGAACAGCAACTGTAACGGCGCCCGTGGCGGATTATATAGCTTTGGGAGGGTTTGCTGATAATTTATCTATCTATCATACAGCATTGGTGATTGACGCTGCGGGAAATGAAAAAACTTTTAACACCAGTACAAGTACTGTATTGATTGATACAACCCGTCCCGTTTTTCAAACTGCAACATCATCTCTTTCCAATGGATATTATAACACGGGTGACAATATTCCTTTTTCTGTCGTATTTGATGATACTATTTCCAGTACAGATGCGGGAACAGCTTGGCTTGTAAATATGAATTCCGGTAATACAATCACTGGAACGACTGCGATTGGCAATATTGCTAATATTGATTTTACAACTTACACTGTTGAAACTAGTGATGCATCGGCGGATTTTGGATTAAATAGTGTTGTAATTAGTAACGGATTTTTCAGGGATAAAGCTGGTAATGATATGGATACATTTACTATTACAAGCGGCAATAATATTTCTGATAGTAAAGATATTTATATTGATGGTAATGCGCCGATTGTTAACACTTTAACATCCATTACAACATTGGGTGATTCCATTCGTGCAGGATATTGGAATAGTACACAAACGAGTGCAACGGTTCCTGTAGGTTTAGCAAATGATACAACATTGATTGGCGGAACAATTCAATTATTAAGTATCATAGGGACTGTTACGAGTAATATTGGAACTGCCTATACTATTTTAGCTTCGGATGTGAATGACTCAGTTACTATGGCGCCCACAGCTACCGATATAGAGAATGCCACAGGTTTTGCTGAGAATAAACGAATCTACTTCTCATCTAGACTTACGGATATTTCTTCAAATGCGACGGATGGAGAAGCACCCTATTTTGCAAGTCTTAGTATTGATCAATCTCCGCCACCAGATAAAGGGATTGATACAGTTTATTCTAATGGTGGTTATGAGGTTCCCGGATATATTAATTCAACCAATAATCGATTTGTAGTAAAGACAGGTTTGGCTAAAACGGACTCTACTTTAAAAGATGGAACTGTCCAATTACAAGTTAGATTTGAAACGGAAACTGAATTTTCAAATCTTATGACAGCAACGACCATAACATCTTTGAATGATATTACCGAGGATAGTTCAATCGTCACGAACGTTGACACAGCTTCAATTAGTGTATTGTCAGGTGCAACAACTGGAGATAAACTTTATTTTAGATCTATCTTGACTGATATTGCAGGTAACTCCACGGTTCAAGCGGAAAGCGATCAAATAATTATTTGGGACCTTGTTTCTCATGAAAGTGTTGCCCTTACTTATTCGCCAGTGGTTGCAAATAAAGATTCGGCAGTCACAATTACAGCCACATTCTCAGAAGCCGCATACGGCTATACAAATATGGCTACAGATACTTTACCTCATATCAGAATTGAATATCCGAGTGGATTGGATAATGTAAATATTGCTATGGATTCAACAGCGGGAACAAATAGATTAATTTGGACTTATACGGCTGATATGCCTGATAATGCTACGGATACAGGATCTGTTCTTATTTGGGTTAGTGGATCAGATATTGCGGGTAATCCGATTGATACCTCGAGCATTACAGGGAAAACAGGTTTAGTAATCGACAATGAATCGCCCACAATTACCTACACCTATTCAAATACAACTACGACAAATACGCCACCATTATTAGGTAAAGGTGGAGATGTTATTACATTAACGGCAAATTGGAATGAAAATGCTGATATGTCAAATATTCCCAAATTGGTTGCGACTTATGCAGATGCATCGGTTGACACACAAAGTTTTGTAAGCACTGGGAGTAACGCGAATTGGATTTATTCTTTTATATTGCCAACTGAAACTGCCAGTGATGGTAATATCGTTTTTTCATCAACCAGTTCAGATTCCGCAAAAAATTCTGAATTTATTTATGTAAATGATTCCACGTTTAGAGTTGATAATACACCACCATTAATTTCTGGAATTTCTCCCGCTTCGTCTGCTCATGTAAAATCAGGCGGAATGTTACTCGGGTACACTATAACAGAAGTGGGCCCCACTCTTGAAACAACAACATTGACATTTAATAAAGTGTCCGGACCGGGATCAACTTTTAATGTGAGTCTAGATTCAAGTGAAATGGTGACGGGAATCCATATTGCTGATTCATTATTAGCTCAAGTTGCACTTGATGCGGGTCTGAGTGATAGCACAGTTTATAACCTTGTATTTACAAGTAGTGACAGCGCAGGGAATGATGGCGCAGATTCTGTCACAAATGTAAAATATGATATTTCACCACCAAAAGCATCTATCTCCTTTGGAAGAGAATATATAAGTGGCGGTATGCTTGATACGGCAACGGTTGTGTTCTCTGAGAAAATGATACCCACGCCGACCATTAATTTATTTTTCGGTCAGGATTCTATATCTGGACAAATGGATCTTTCTCAAGCTAGTGATTCAATTTGGACCTTTGAATTTATTGCCCCGGACGGTATCAATAATAATGGCATGGTAACTGCCAGGTTTTCCACTAGTACTGCAGTGGATTATGCTGGAAATAATTTGGGCGGTTCAGATTCGATAGCTTACCCCGATACCCTTTATATTGAAAATATTGTTCCGCAAGCAACGTTCACATATGCGAATAAATCTGACACAACTTTATCTAATATTGGTATTGGTGAGCAAAATATTCTAATAACTGTAAAAATGAATGAGTTGATTTCCATGACAACTCCTGTCCCAAGCATAGATTATTGGTATGCGAATGGTGTTGCTTCAATTGGGGATACTGTCCAAACTGTTTTAGCCGATTCGAGCGTTGGAGATACTGCTTTTTATTTTAATATTGTTTTAGCAGATGGCGAAACAAATGATGGCCCTTTTCATACCACATTCACCGCAAAAGATCGTCCAGGTAACGTAGTAGAAAGTTTTGTGAGTACTGATCTCTTTCAGGTCGATAATATTCACCCAGCTGACTTTTTAACAGGTACAGTTAATATTAACGGTAAAAACCCTGTACAAGGTTGGTTAAATGGAATTACAGATAGTATTGAAGTAAAATTACCGATTTCTGCTCCGTCATCTGATTCTACACTATATCAGGGTGGAAGAGTTGATATTCAACTTTATAATATTACGAATGGGACTCAATGGAAAACCATAGTGCTAAATAATACGGTTGAGAATGATAGTATTACAACCCCTGGTGACTCGGTAAAGTTTTATAGATCGTTCGCAAATATATTAGAAAAGTTTCCAGACGGAACAGACCTTTATTTAGGGGACTCTATAAAAGTCAGAGGTAAAATAACCGATAGAAATGGGAATTCCACATTTGGAACAGAGAGCACTTATAAATATGTTTATGATCCAACTCCTCCGATAGTTGGGACGGCTACTGGTGGGAATTTCATTACATTGGATACACTTATATCAAGTGACTTACTTTCAATTCAGTGGTCAGAATTTACCGATTTTGGTGATGCTGAATTTCATTCTGGAACGGAACGATATGAATACGCTATTGAAAAAATTGTTTCACCGGCTGATTCAATAAACAATTTTTATAATTGGGATACAGTTCCTCTCCCAAATGAACCTTACGAATTAACTTTCTTTTTAAAACATGATGAAACTTATGTTGCTCATATCCGTGCTTTTGATGTTGCAGGGAATATTTCTGATACTCTTCATGCTGATACATTGGTGAGATACAATTCGAACCCGGTAATTGCGCCTGTTTTGGCCGTATCTCTGTCTGAAGATATTCCTTGGAATAATTTAGACTCCGTTATTGTAAGTGATTTGGATTTAGCCACAATGCAAAGTGATTCATTCCGATATAGAATTATTACCACTCGAACGATTGGAAATGCTGCAACTTCCAATGTAGCAACGATAGATTCTATTGGTCGAATGTCTTGGGTTCCAACACAGGATGACACAGGTTTCTACAATATGAAGGTGATAGTTGAAGATAATTATCTTCTTATAGATTCTGTTGTTTTTGCTCTAAGTGTCGCCGCAGTAAATGATACACCTGTCGTAAATATCGTGGCACCTGATCACATAAAAGAATGGATTGAAGACGCTGTAGATACTACAAAAATTAATTTAACCAGTTATTTGATAGATGTTGATAACAATGATTCAACTGAAATGTCTTGGGCTGCAATTATTTTAGATACAACACAATTGGATGAAGATTATCCATTGGGACAAGTGATTGTTGGACCGGGAACTCCATGGAATGTTCATGCGAAATTAGCCCGCGAATATTTAGGATTTAATCCAAATCGAACTGAAAGAAAAGCTGGGCCAGCTTTATCAAAAAGAACAGTTAATTCGATCAATAATTCCAGATCGAATTCCCTAATGAGTGTGAAAATTGATACGGCATCATCTGGGGAAAATTGGGCTTATTTTACTAGTGCGCCAAATTATTATGGAACTAATCATCGTGTAATTTTTATTGTTCATGATATCGAAGGTGCTGAAGCAAGAGATACTGTGATTGCCATCGTCAATCCAAAAAATGATCCGCCAGTTATTTCGGAAATTCCCTTGATTGAAGTCATTGAAAATGATTCCATTAAAATAGATTTTGGTGCTTTCACTTACGATGTGGATGATACATCCTTAACCTTTACAATTTCTGCTATCACGAATGAAGATAAAATAACAATTTCTCCAATGACCTTTTTATCAAATAATGTTGGTGATTCAGTTCAGTTTATTCCATCTAAACTTTGGTCTGCAGATGCAACAATTCAGGTGATTGCAGCGGATGAAGAAGCATCGGATACTGCAACTTTTACCCTGGACGTTTTAAGAGTGCTTCGTCCACATCCATCTGTTGCTGTTGTTCAAAATAATGCATTTTCAAAATTTATTCAGGTAATCGTCACGGATACAGTTTCAAAAACGACCAATATTTCTATGGAAATTCAAAATGAAGATATTGATATTGATACGATTGCTGCTTATACATGGTCTGGTGATTTTAATTTTGATGTTTCAGGAACATATTCTATCGATGTCCATGCGATCGCTCATGTTGGGGATACCTTAATTAGCGAAGCATTTTCATTGGCTGCAGCCAAAACATCTTCAAGATGGTCAGGTAGAAGTGGTGATGGA
>Ga0233434_1002671_pt1 | contig 15293 bp, 14 predicted proteins | sample SI_122_August201_4_FD_182738 | JGI IMG/M metagenome (GOLD analysis project Ga0233434, IMG submission 182738) | Seawater microbial communities from Saanich Inlet, British Columbia, Canada - SI_122_August2016_120_MG | ecosystem: Environmental > Aquatic > Marine > Inlet | place: Canada: British... | reverse complement strand
CCTAAAAGTCCAACCAATGGAAACCCATAAGTGAATACCCTATCTCCTGTTTTTACTGAATTACTGTCTCCAAGGGTAATGATATTTTGTCTTGATGTTGGAGGTTGAGATAATTTAAGAATAGCAATATCATTATGGGTGTCTTGAACAGTAATCGTGGCATCAATCTTTTCCCCATTAGTCAATCGAATACTTATAGATTTTGAACCATGAACAACGTGGTAACTGGTAATGACATAATCGGATAAACTGAATAGGAAACCAGTTCCTGTTGATTTATTACCTGTTTTGATTTCAAGTGATGATAAGGAATTATTTAGTTGGTTGGTGGTGGTGCAGGAGGTGATAAAAAATAGAAGAATAACGAATAATAATAACGGAGACAATTCACCAAAGTCATCTTGTTTAGTTTTAATATTTTTCGGCATAAAGGTTAACTGCATGCTAAACTCCAATTATCAACCCAATTAAAATCTTTTTTAAATATAAGCGCATTCACAAATACAACAAAAAAATATCCTTAAGATTGAATTTATAGCATAGTTAAGTTATAAATAAGCTAAGAAAAAATAGTAACTACTGCCTTGCTGTAAAGTCATTTAATACTAATAGTTTATGATACTTCAAGTATTTCTCTTATTACTATTTCATACAGATAAAAATCACAAACAAAAGTCTAATGTTCTTACCCCAAAAGAAGATTAAAATGCAGGAATTTATAGAGAACAACATAAACAAATATGCTGAAGCAATTATAAAAGGTTCAGATAAAAGAGATGCTTTTTGCCTGGGGCAGTTAACCTTTTTTATGGCTCTTAGAAGAATAACCAAGGGTGAAGCAACGAGGGAAGGTTTGGGTATGGCAGATGCGATCAATGACACCTTGCAGGAGTCGGGTTTAATAGACAAAGACAAAACGTTTGTATCCCTGCTTAAAAAATAACCTAACAGGTTTTCAAAAGTCCGTATATGAGTCTGTGATATCGACCTCCAACACCGGAAACGATACAGATTCCAAACAAAATTATGGCTTATGAAAACTGAATCTCTAAATCTAGTATAACTAGTGGGGTCTGGCCAAGAGGAAGGGCAACTCTGACTGACTATTTATTCTTTATCCCATATGGCACATGGCTTGTTGCCACATGATTTCTAGCTGAGTCACAATGCTTCTTCTGATCATCAAAAATATATCGGCTCCAAAAGCTTCAAGAAATGGCCCCTTCTCCTTGCCTCCGAGGAATAATGCCTCATCAATTCTAATATCCCATGCCCTCAAGGTCTTAATAACTCTTTCGTGGGCGAGACGGCACGATTATGATAAATGTTATAGGTTACATCGCAGGATTTCTGACCACGGCTGCTCTTGTGCCACAATTATTAAAGACATGGAAAACCAAGTCAGCCAACGATCTCTCGCTAGGAATGCTCTTGACATTTAATTTAGGAGTGATTACTTGGTTGACCTATGGAATATTTTCAGGAGACAAGCCATTAATTTTATGGAATACCATAACAATGTTTATGGCTTCGTTAATTTTGATTATGAAACTAAAATATCAGTGATACAAGTGCAATAAATATGTAAGCATTTTATACGCAAATTCAATCTTTCTGAAATAGAAAAATATATAGATTTTCTTTAAAACGATCTCTTCGTGAAAAGTTAAATCGGTAGCAAGCCAAAAATAATCACCTCTTCATCCACCAGCTCATTTGACTCCCACGCCATGCTCCTTCAAATAGTCAAGCACACGTAAAATAATATGGTCGTCTGTATTTCGCTTACGCCTTCTTTTACCGCATCGCACTTTTGCTCTAACTCTATAAACATCTTAATATTTTCGTTTTATTTTGATGGCAATATGCTCCTAGACCCTCTTTCATAGGAATCCCCACGATTAAATATAAATATTTCCGAATAAAACTGATCCCATTTGGAAATATCCATATTGTTTAGTTTCTTAACCAAAGAGTGAATTTCATTGGAACCAATGGTGGTTCCTTTTTTAATGGTATGAAAACCTTTTGTCAGATCAAGATGTAAAAGAGGAGATGAGTTTGATGTGACGATTGCTTTAAGTCTTTCTAGTCCAATAGGACCTTGAACCTTAAAATCAAAACCATAACTAGGTGTTGGAACTTTATAAGTAACTTCTTGACGAATAAAATTATCCTCATGATACTTGTTTGGAAAAATTACAGTAATATTTCCATTAGGACTAATATCCAAAAGAGTTAAATAACCACTTTTATCTGACTTTATATTAAAAACAATTTCCTGATCTATTTCGTATTCATTTTTATCAGTCCAAACCTTAATATTAAATGATGACTTATTGGGTTTTAAGTTAATTAATTTTTCTAGAGACTCTTGATATTTTCTATTGGATTGAATGTGATTAAACTCATCTGCCGTTGCTTCTAATAATAAAAGATCATTTGGGTTAAGGTCTTCACGTCTAATTAAAGTGTTAGCAGATGAATGAAGGTTATTAGTTCCTGTTTCTATTAAACTAGACCTTATATCAAGACCTCCTTGCTCCATTCTGTATGAACCAGTTATGTAATAATTCAGACCGTATTGTTTTGCTATTTCATCTGCGGAGTTCTCCTTGGTAAATTTTACTTCTTTCACATTAAGGTTATCTGCTTGAGCAAGAATATTTTTAATGTCCTCCATAAAAATACGACTGAATGGAGTTATTTGATTAATTCTAAGGTCCCTAAACACAAGTACACCAAGAGTAGGATTCATTCCTGGAGGAATGTTTCTTATTAACTGATTGCTTAATTCTGTCATTCCATCTTTCCAAGTCTTTGAGGTTCTGGAAATCAACTGTGGAATATTGATAGTATAAGTAAAATCTTTATACTTATTTTTTAATGGTAAAAGAAGTTGATCAATGTGTTCACCAGTAAAGTTTGAACGAATCTTAGGATAATCAAAACTCAACCTCACAGAGTGCTGACTTTCATCAAAAGAACTAACTTTATGAACTCTAGTTTGAACAATTCCGTCTATTCCACTTAAATCATTTTTATCTAATTCCCCATTGCCCGATACATAACTGAAAACCACTGGAATACTAGAAACAGGAATACTTTTATCCTTTTCTACAAGAACAACCTTTCCAATAAGAGGATGATTAAGTCCTCCTTGTATCTTTATTGTTTGATCTTCACCAGAAGAAGCAACTATTGATAAGTTGTGAACAATACTTTTAATTTTCATCTCAAAATCCCTTACATTGACTTCTTGAATAGTAGGGATGACAAAAGAATGATTTAATATTTCTAGTGTGTTCTTCAGACGATTTAATGCGAGGGATTGCTGATATCCAGAAAAGTAATAGGTTAATGCCTTGATGATTTTATGATTAGTTTCAGATTCGACACCACTCTTCATAATTCGTTCAAGGTCTAGAGAAATTGTTTTGATTTTGCTTTGAATATTAGCAACAACCAGTCTCTTCTCAACTACGGCAAGAGAATAATAAAGTTCTTTATTTTGATCATGCCAACCATCCTTGATTTCGACTCCTTCAAGAACCGTATCAACTTCTGTTTTTAGAAAAGACTCGACGTATGACTTTTCGTTTGTCGAAACATCAATTAACTTTGAATGTATTTTTACTTTAAGATTTTTAGCAAGATTTAATCGTGCAGAATCGTTTGCCGAGACAGAATTCTTATTTGATACACCTACTCCGACTAGATATAAGTTCTGTGGAAAGTCTGAGTGCCCTTTACCTGAAATCCAGTCTGGTCTTTCAGATTGAGTTGTTAAGGAAGGTTTCTTGCTTTGAGATATAATTTGTCCTGTCTGGCAAGAGGAATAAAAGGGAATCAGTAAGGCAAGTAAAAGAGTGGTGAATGTTTTAGAAGACATAAAGGCATCTAGTAATTAAATGGATTAAGGAGTCTTGGAGGGTCGAATCATTTTCTTAAGGTCCTTATAAGACTTTTTCTTTGAAGAGTTTTTATCAGTCATTTCATCTAACTCCTCAAATATTTTATCTCTTCGTTTGCGGGTTTCTTCAATTACCTGTTGGTAAAGTTTATATGCTTTGGTTTCTATTGCCTCAATTTTCTCCAATCTCTTGTCATATTCTGACTTGGTAATACTTCCAGTATTGAATCTAGTGCATAATTCTAAATATCGAGCAACTAACCTTTGAGACAATTCACCCCAATTAATTCCCGTATCATTTCCAAATGATATTTCTGGTCCAATACCAAATAACAAACCACTTGCTTTAAAACCTAATGTGATCTTACCGTCTTTAGACTGATAAATAGAACAGTCTTGTTCTTCTACCATGATGTGTTTTGTTCTTGATTCATCTAGATACAATTTAATTTCTGCCATTACTGACGATGGATTAAGGGATATAAGCAAAGTTATAAACAATATCTTAAATATAGATTTCATAAGATAATTCACTGTTTTGAATTAGTTTTCATTTCATTCATCATATCTTCCATTTCGTCTTCAACTTGTTTGATTAAATCTTTATTTTTATAAGGTCTTATTTCTGTCAATATTTTAGGTTCTTTTTTTATAGTGTTTATCCTTTTTTGTGGTTTGGTTTTACTCTTTTTAGGTTTGGGTACAGGAACAATACCTGCGTCCTGTGAGTTCTCTATGCGTGTGTCATTCGAGTTTATTGTTGAAACATAATTAAAGTTAAAACCTACAGAGTCTAACCAACCAAGAACCACTCTTGATTTAATGGAAAAATTAACTCCAGTTATTGCTAAACCATCTTTCGCCTTTCTGGAAATCATAGAATTGACTCCAATCATAAGACCATTTTTGTCAATCAAAGGACCTCCAGAGTTCCCTCTATTAAAACTTGTTTCAGTTTGAAAAACATTTTTACCAGTTATATTTCCATGGTCGTTAATATGACTACTGATAGTTCCAGTAGTTAACGTCCACAATCCTCCTTGCTCTGGATGCCCTATTGCTATTACAGGGTCTCCAATTGAAACAGAATCTGAATCAGAAAATCTCAATATCTGAAGTGGGTCATTATTAGATAAAGACTTTATTTTGATTAATGCTAAGTCTAATTTTTCCGAGAATTTAATTACCTCACCCAAGTATTTTAATGAGGTGTCTTTTTTAAGGTTGCCTGTGATTTGGTTTGGTTTGAGGTATATTCGTAGGTTTTGGAAGGGGAGGTCAGTCTTTTTATTAAGAATTACATGAGTATTGGTAAGTACTAGACCGTCATTTCTAATGATAGACCCCGTCCCCTTACTCATTATTCTTTGCCCAGGTTCCAAACCTGTTATTAGAACAACAGTAGGAGAGGTGTCGTCATATATTTTTCTTGGATTAAAGTCAGCAGAGGAAACAGAAATATTAAAAAAGAATATAATAAAAAGAATTATCCCGACTCTAGATGTCAAGATAGTCACTTCTTAGAGTCCTTCTTTGGTCATTTCTTCGTGTAGTTTTTCTGCTCTCTTTTTAATTTCACTGCGTGACTCTTCTGAAAGTTCCTTGTGTGACTCCACTTGTTTTTTAAAACTCTCAAGTTCTATTCTAGCAAGTGCGTAAAGAACATTTTTACCCGGGTGTTCCCAATGATCAATAATTCTTGCTCCATTTACAGTTTCATTGACCAACAACTTCATTGCGTTGTCTACATTTTCTCTTTCTGTTGTCTGGGGACCGGCAGCAGTAATACTTTCATAATCTTTTTTTAATCTTTTAACAACAGAACTCATTTGGGTTGCAAGGTTTGCAATTGCACGGTCATCTGCTGTTGTTCTCTGCAAGGAAAGGTTTTTCATTCCGTCTGCTAATCCAACACCATAAAATACTTTTTCATTAACATCTTTAAATGCACCAGAACCTTTGTTAACCCATTCTGGAGGTTGATAGTCTCCAACGAGAGTACGTGTTTTCTCTGGCATAGTCGTACAACCAGAAAACATCTGAAGAACCAGAAGTAAAAGTAGTGATGCAAAAACTTTAATATAAGTACTCATTTTTGCCTCCAAAATATTTAGAATAAAAACTTGATTGAGTTTAATGTTTAGTTGTGTAGAAGTTACCTGCATACTGAACTCCAACTGTGAAACCAAATAGAACTGTGTCTGGAAATTAACTACTCCTTTTGTTGCCTATGCTTTCGTATTGTTTTTATACCATAGGTTTAGATGTAATCTTCCAGGTTTTAGCAGGCAGTTAATTATACCAACTATTGCTAATAGCGTTATTTAATAAAGGGGAGATTGGTTAATGGTATATGTAAAGCCGGTCGCATTGCATACGTACTCTCCCTCGCTCTCTCCTTCGGGCTAACGCTAAGCCGCTTATTAACAATACCGGCACTTCGTGCCTCCAAGTCCTCCTTCCGTCGGACCTGGTATTGTTAAACGCTTACCTTAGCCTACTTAGCCCTCAGTCAATCCTTCAGTCGGTACTGCTGCATGCTCCCTGGAGCAAGGTAGGTTACAGACCCTTATTTCCCATTTTCTTAAACTCTTCCAATTCAGACTCTAGGCGTTTGTTGTCTTTCCGTAGCAGTTCAAGTTCCCGCTTCATTGACGCAAATAGTTCGTCCTTCACTGAATCTTCGTCAACTGCATCGGGCATATGTGAGATATGTCTGTTATGCGCCTTTGTATCTTTAATTGGAGCTGGTTTATCTGTGTCGTGTGAAGTTTGCCAAACAGCAGTGGCTGGTGAGTTAAAATTCTTTGGAAAAAAACCTTCAAGTACTTTGGCATCAATTATCATTGAGTCACCCCCTACTTCTAACCAAAACTCTGCCAGTATATTCATCCATTGAGGTTTTTTATTTACCTGTAAACTCAGAAGACCTCTTTCAGCCAGATTTTCCAAAGCACTCCCCCTATAGTTCTTTTTAATTTCCAACAAAATACTTCTGTTTCTGTTCGCTTCTTCAGAAGTAGTTCTCCACCGCGGAGACGTACCCGTAGTCAGGGAGTGGCTCCAGTTCTCTTCTATCTTTAGTTTTCGTTTTAGATTCATCTCACCTTCACCAGTCAAAAGCCAATCGAGCCTGATTCCCTTTTTAGTGGAATATAAATCTAAGTCACGCCTGGAAATTTTCAGATATTCTTCTTCCTCTTCAATCTCCATATCCAGATTGGTAGCTAAGTGATCAAAGTCCTCTTCCCACATTTCAAGTTTCATAAGACGATCTTGAACTCGGCCACCTCTCAATGACTCTACAAGCCATTTTTGAGATTCAACAATCAGTTGACCCTCGCCACCCGTCATAAACCAACCAACATCGTACCCCCTAAGTGTGCAGAAGGTTGATAGGTAGCGAAACAAACCCTTACGATTATCCTTCTTTTTCAGGTTTGCAAGTCCACCAGTCTTGATATTCAGCAGTTCCTCGATGTCTGAGTTGTACTTAGCTCCAGTTACATCCCTAATGCTATCAATGATTTGTGCTACAGACTGCATAAAATTGACTCTTTTTCTATATTTTGGATATAAATACGGTTGACATATACCACGTATATGGATATATTCGCTCAAACATCTGACGAGAACTGCGTCAGAAGCAGCCAATCTGAACTATAGAACCAAATGAATATCCAGTCAATTGTTTTTATTGTTAAATATATCCATTTCTTCGGAAATTGGCCTCTTTTGAAGAATAGGGACATATCCGCCCGTATCCTGTCTGGAGAGGTTTTGCATAAGAGAACATAATGCTACAATCCCACTCGAGTGAAATATCGTCTTTGTCTTCATCATTGGAACCTACGAAAGGGGAACCAATGAAAATGAGACTAAAGAATGGCAAATGGTACACGGCTTTTCGACATAAAGGAGAGTTCGTGGGCCTGACGTTGTACGCATACAAAGACGAAAAAAGGAAGGCTATTATCAATCTTGGTAAGCTTTTAGAAAAACTCGAAAGGGGGGAAAACCCAACTGACTTAAAACGTAAGTTCAAGGATGCTTTACCTACCTATTTTGAATGGGCAAGCAGTGAAGGGGAAAAAACGGAGTCAACGTTGAAAGATAATAAGGGAAGGCTCAAGAGTAAAATCCTTCCAGTGTTTGAGGATTTGAGCATTGGCGACATTACCCCGGCTTTATTGAAGCAATACAAGGTTGACCGCGAGGAACAAGGCGCACCAAGGTCTACTATCACGAAGGAACTAAGAGTGATTAAAGACGTTTGTGAACGCTTTAATTCCACCTTCAAGATGCCTAAATATACAAAATGGGTGAACTGTCCGAAGCGTGAAGCTGGTGTTTTAGACCATGCGGATGTTAGGAAAGTTTCCGGTTTGGTTTTGAAATCATCGGAAGAGTTTGGTGAAACTTATCAGAAGATATTTACTCTGATGAGCTTTACGGGTTTATCAGTTAGCGATGCTGTCAATCTGAAACGCTCTCAAATTGGAAGTGATGATTTTATTAAGAAGCAACGCGCCAAAACCGGAGAAGATATTTTGACCTTTCTTTGCCCTGAAGCAAAGGAAGTGATTAGCTCCGTTAAGGTGACTGACCTTAAAAACCCAGACCAAATTTTCCAAGTTCCAAGCAACAAGGCCGTTACCACCGCGATTAACAGGGCGTTTACGAAAGCCGGAGTAGAAGGTTCTTGTAAATCACTTCGACACTATATGGCATCTAACCTACTGGATGTTGGAGTTCCTGAAAAAGTGGTGGGACTGGTTTTAGGCCATGCGCCAGGAAGCCGAGTCACGCAGACTTATCTACACGCTATAAAGGGAACAGTGAAGGAAGGTTTCCAGGCGGTGGGTAAGAAAATGGCAAGGGGCATATAATAATGAACGTTGCCCAAGCGTTGCCTAAACGTTATCAAAATCCTTATAACTTATATACAAATCAAAGCTCTTTAGGGGGTTGTTTCCGGCCTCTCACGCCGGAAACAGGGGTTCGATTCCCCTTGGGGCTACCAAATTCACTTCCAATGCAGTCCAATAGAGTCCTCAAGTCCTTTGTTTGCAATAGATATATATTGATTTAGTGTTCCATGGGTGGTATTGTCGTCTAATGCAATCCGGTAATTTATTGGGGTAACTTTAGGGGTTACTCCGGTAAAACCGGACATAGTTACCCCTAATCCATGGAAAGCCCATGCCTCTATCCAATACCGCTATACGCACCGCCAAACCCGATATAAGGCCATATAAATTATATGATGAACGTGGGCTGTTCTTACTTTTAAGTCCAAAGGGAGGCAAATGGTGGCGCCTAAAATACAGGTTCGATGGAAAAGAAAAATTATTATCACTCGGTACTTATCCAGATGTAAGTTTGAAACAAGCTCGAGAACGACGTGATGATGCCCGAAAATTAATTGCCGACGGTGTCAACCCAAGTGAAAACCGTAAAGCCACAAAATCAGCACGTGCAGACAGAGCTGGAAATAGCTTTGAGGTATTGGCTCGGGAATGGTTCAGCAAATATTCCAAGAACTGGGGTACCGATCACTGCCAACGAGTAATACGTCGCCTTGAACGAGACATCTTCCCTTGGGTTGGTAAAAGTCCTGTTGCAGAGGTTACAGTCCCTGAACTATTGAAGGTATTGCAGCGGATTGAAAGCCGTGGTGCTTTGGAAACTGCTCACCGTGCACTTGGAGATTGTGGAGAGATTTTGCGTTACGCTATAGCTACAGGAAGAGCAGAGCATGACATATCTGGTGATCTTCGTGGAGCACTACCTCCATCAAGAGGCAAGCACCTGGCTGCTGTAACCGATCCTGAACAGGTCGCCGAAATGCTGAGGGCTATGGACGGATACAAAGGATCACTTATGGTGCGGTGCGCTCTACGGCTAGCACCCTTGGTATTTGTACGACCTGGAGAACTCCGCAAAGCTGAATGGAAAGATATTGATCTAGATAAAGCAGAATGGCGTTTCATAGTTACCAAGACTGGAACTCAACATATTGTCCCACTTTCCCGGCAAGCCGTGGAAACTTTGCAGGAGCTATATCCATTAACAGGAGACGGCCGTTATGTTTTTCCGAGTATACGTAGCAAAGAACGACCAATGAGTGACAACACTATCCTGGCAGCAATGCGAAGAATGGGAATAGGTAAAGAAGAAATGACCGGACATGGATTTAGGGCAATGGCAAGAACGATTCTAGATGAAGTTTTAGGTGTCCGGCCAGACTTTATCGAGCATCAATTAGCTCATGCCGTTCGTGATCCTAATGGACGTGCATATAACCGGACAGCTCATCTTCCAGAACGTAAAAAGATGATGCAACAATGGGCAGACTATCTCGATAAACTCAAAGCTGGTGTTGACGTGATACCACTTCGTCGGAGGGGTAGTAATGGCTCATAAAGCAATTAGAAAGAAGTTTCCTGCAATACCCACTGCTCCATTAGTAAGACGCCCACCAGATCTAAATACAGATGACCTATTTGAAGGATGCTCAGGCGGAGAAACCTATAGTTCAAGCCCATTCAAGGTGTTAGCTAACTTTGAAAGTTATGCAAAAGACCTATACAAAGCTTGCGAGAAAAATGGCAAAGGGACAAAAATATTCCAAAGCGAGAGCCAGTTTCTAGCTGAGCTAGATAGCGCATTATTGCACTATGAAATGTATCGCCCTCTCGTTACCCCTGAAATATGCGGCACATTCAATGAGCAGAGAGAATATTTTAAGAAGCTAAAGAATGCACTTCAAATTAAAAATCCAACATCCAGATTAAAGAAGGTACAAGGCAGATTAAAAGAAAAAACAGAGTGTCACCTCCGGAGGCTTTCCAAAGCTAAATTTAATATTGCTGCATTTAAGAGGATTGAGACCGCCTCTTTAGGCACAGGTCAATCACCTGATAAAAACCTAATCAATGCCCTCGACAAGTTAAATGTTGCAGTTGATATTGTGCGAAGCGACCTAGAAGGAAAGAATTCAGGTCAGTATGCTGAACTGTATCTGTTGATTGAGCAATTGGGCGATATGTATAAAACCTGCTCAAAATTAAATAAAAAACCATCGGTAACAGAAAGTGATTACCCTGATAAAATAGGTAGAGGTGTATTCTTTGACCTCGTTACATCTATCATTCAGAAGGTTTTCAATAAAAGGGTTGCCCTTGAAGCGTGGGATGAAGATGAAAGCTCAATCAAGCCATACACCATCATTGAAGGAATCAGGTTTTTAAAATAGGCAAACTTTCCCCCATTTTCGCACGTCCCTGACATCATCCATAATCATCATAAGATTAAACCAATTAACAATGGAGTTTAAATTATGAAAGCTGAAAACCAACCCCGCATGCTTCGAATGAAGCAACTGACCAGCTACACCTCACTCTCTCGCGCCTACATTTATCAAAAAATAAATGAGGGTACCTTCCCGCCTGGATTTTTAATATCTCCCGGCATCAGAGCCTGGTGCGCCGTGCAGGTCACAAAATGGATAAATAAAAAAATGGGGGGGGACAAATCATGAATAACTCCACAATTCACTTTGTTTGCAATCTGCAAAATTTTGAAGACATCAACAAATTGGTAAACATCAATAAGCGAGCTGATATAAAAGTTGATGTGACTTTTCAGATCGGCAAGGATTTACCTTGTCTCGCTCCATCCAACTACATAAGCACGCTAGAAGATCAAATAGCTGAAATATCCAATAGGATAAAATACTGCCAGTTTCTCATTGATCATGAAGAGATCATTGAGACTATCGAAGAGACTATTCTTTACGGAATTAACAAAAGAACAGCCCTTGTGCAAAGGGTTTATGAGAGTCTAGGGAGGCACTACAGATATACAATTTATAATGTTCTAGACAAACTTGAAGGGAACTTTTGGAGGGTGACCAAATACCCCGACCGTTCAAAGGTCTATTCAATTATTTAAATGCACCTATGTCCCGTTCCGAGCCGTAGCACAGCGAAGGAACGGGATATCCCTTTATCTCCCGCTATAGTGGGTATTAAAAAAACAAAAAGCCCTCTGTTGGCACAGAGGGCTATATATAAAGGATCAAGATATGGATATGTTTAAACCAAGTGTAACTGAATGTGTTCCGTTAAACAATGGAAAAGAAACCAAAGTAGCTTCTGTAGCCAAACTTAAAATGTCCGTCTATTTACCAGATGGGAGTTGCGTCACACTTCAAGAGATTGTCAAAAACAAAAAGTTTTATGATGGCAAGACAATCACCAAAGAGAGAAACACCGCATCAACAAAGGACAATTATAAGATCGTTGTGAAAGATGAGAATGTCTATGTTTCAGGAGCAAAAACGAACTTACACCTAAATCCAAAATTTGGATTTGGGAGTATGGATCTTACAAAGAACCCTTCTGCCTTAAAAAATGCACTCACCAACGTATCCCATCCAATAAAATCTAAAATGGTAGCAATGACCGAGCTATCTGTTGTCTATGGTAGTCCAGGATCTGGAAAGACGTTGGGAGTTCTGAGCGATATAAGGAGATCAATTTTAGATAAAAAAACCAGAGGAGAAAATGTGGTTTATGTGAACCTTGATGATTCAGCTATCGGCCTTGCTGAAAAGGCTGAGATATTGGCAGGGCTTAAGATCAAGATGATCAAAGAATTTGATCTAATGATGTTGCATAGCATGATTTATGAAAACCTTGCCAAAGGCAAAGTCTTCATTATTGACACGGTAAAAAAAATTGTAAATCTAATGGATAAAGCTCAAGTTGCTGGCATGATGAAGGATTGTAAAAAATTTACTCATGCAGGAGGAACTGTGATTCTGATAGCTCATGCAAATAAGCACCTTGGTGCTGACGGCCTTCCTATTCTCGAAGGCGTAGGTGATCTAAAGAATGACGCTGATTGCGTTGTGAGAGTTCAGAGACACAAGGACATCATCACTATGTCTAATGAGAAAAACAGGTCCTATGTTGAGCTGGAGGCAATCTTCCAAACTGCGGAAACTAAAGACTACAAATCTTTGATGCATTCAATAAAACAGTTAAGTGGACAGGGAGCCATAGATCTAAAACTGCAACGAGAGCAAGAATGTTTCAAAGAGGATAACTCTAGGCTTATCGAAACAATAACTGAAATGATAGGATTACTCCCAGTAAAGAAAACCGAGTTGGTAAATAATCTTATTGAAGATACAGGTTTATCTCGCAGAAATATTGTTACTATTCTTGAACTGCTGGAAGGCGATCTATGGGATCTGGAGAAAGGCCCTCACAACAGCAAGAGTTACTCTCTGAGAACCAACGATGTTGAGGAAGACATAAAAGAGTATTTAATCAGAGAAGGTTATATACCGCGATATGAGGATCAATTTATAGCTCCATTAATTGACTTTCAGTGGGACATATTAGCTGAATGGAATTGGAACCCTCCCATAACTATTAATTGATAGCATCTGATCTTTTTCAGTAAAAGGGGACACAAAGAAAGTGATGAAGGTTTATTTCTGAATGCTCTTTGTTAAAAACTACCCCCTGTCTCTAAAAACTAAAAAACTGGAAAAACTAAAAAAACATTATAAACATTGGGTTTCCCAGTTTTTTTAGTTTTTCACGTTTTTACAGGGGGGGGGGTGTTTTTACTAATTCCTTATTACATAAATTCCTTAATTTAGCAGAATAAGTAATTCTAAACCTCAAGTCTTGAAGTGCCCTGTTTCTATCATTTTCTAAATTTCATTCTAGTAGTTGAAAACCAACATAACCTACGCCATACAATATCGCTCCTATTATAGAAATAATAATAATCCTCTCTATTATTTTTCCAAGTGATATCAAATAGAACAGTAGTCTTCTATTTGTCGCTTTAACCCCCTCATCTGTGGCTTTAACCCCCTCATCTAATATTGCGCCTGTGGCTTTAACTCCCTTTTCTACTGCCTCAAACCCCTTGCCTACCGTCTTAAACACTTTCTCTACTGTCGCATTGGTTACTTCTACTTTTATAGTTTTGTCCAATGTGGTTTTGGTAGAGCTATTTATTAAGTCATGCCCACAACTTGAGCAAAACTTTGCATCTGGGCTTATCTTTACGCCACATTGATCACAGTATTTCACTTCTTCATTCATTTCAGAATCCATTAAATTTAACTGTTCCTAAAAAGGCCATATTCCAGACTCATCTTGACTGACTTTTGAGCTAATACTGTAAGGACTATATTTATAAACATTGTTCTAAACTAGCCACCCAGGTTAGCGAGGGAAACTCATGACCAGGGTATGATTCACGCGGGATCAGACTAAGGTATATATCTTTAATGCTATGTTTTGGATATGAAGCTAAATGCATCTCAGTAAGGTGTTTTTAAGAGATGTCCCGTAGTTCTTTCTTTACTCTATAAAATTAGGATGGTTTTCTAACCAAGCTGCAGCCTTACGCTGCGCTTCATTGATGCTAGCATTATCCATTTTCTCTTTAATTTGATCTATAACCTTCTTCATTTTTTCAGGAGATTCTGGTTTTGCCATCTTCCACAAGAGCGACCACATATATGCTTTTGTATAATTTTGAGGAACATATCGGCCACGCAAGTAAGTGCCCACTAACTTTTCTATAGCAGGGACATATCCTTGGTTTGCGGCCTTCTCCATAAACGATACTTTTTCTATACCGGTCAAACCCAAACTGCTCGATTCTTCAAAAGCCGGGATTAAATTTCCTTCTTGGGCAGATTTTTTTATCAGGTTAATCTTATAATTCTTATTAAATTCGGGTTTAAACTTGAAGCTCAGTAAGTACAAGGGTAAGTGTGAACCTGGAAACTCGGTTAAGTCAGCTAAAAATTGATATTTTTTTGCCTCTTTTAGGTTTTTGCTCACATCAATAAAACCTGCTTTTTCTTTTGAATATATACTACCTAAGACTCGCATAGCATACGGGTCGCCACTTTTAGCTCCCTTCAGAAACCAATCCATGGCGATTTTATAATCACCGAGTCCTTTATATATATGCCCTAAAGCTGTCATTGCTCGCCCAGATCCTTTTTGCGCTGATTTCAGTAAATCTTCTATTAGAACGTTACCATCTTTGAGGCTATCCCAGTAGAGTCTAAAAAAGTCATCTGCATCTCCTTTTAGGTCCATATCAGAGTATCCAAGCCCCTTAGCAACTATCGTTGCTGCCCAAGATGCATCTTCGATTGCCTTTTTCTCAAGATCCGATTTCAAAGAGCAGTGTGCGTATTTAAACAATCTGTGAGCCTTCACACATAATTTATAGGCTAAGTTTTTATCTGGATAATAACCTCTTTCGCCGTGTGCAGCGAGCCTACTTAGTTTGTATATTGCACCATTCATATTGTTATCTGCAGCTTGTT
>Ga0233434_1002669_pt1 | contig 15296 bp, 16 predicted proteins | sample SI_122_August201_4_FD_182738 | JGI IMG/M metagenome (GOLD analysis project Ga0233434, IMG submission 182738) | Seawater microbial communities from Saanich Inlet, British Columbia, Canada - SI_122_August2016_120_MG | ecosystem: Environmental > Aquatic > Marine > Inlet | place: Canada: British... | reverse complement strand
AATTAAAAGTGGTAAAAGGGTAGAAAAGAATTTTAGTTACACAAGTGACAACAATAGAGAGTGGATGAGTATAGAGACTCTACAAAAGTGGATTAAGAACAACGAAAATAAAATTGGAAAAATCTAAGTTTATCCCTTATGGCCGCCAAGACATTACTGAAGAAGATATAGAAGCAGTTGTTAAAGTTCTGCGTTCTAGTTTTCTCACTCAAGGGCCTACCGTTCCACAATTTGAAAAAAAAGTTTCACAATATTGCGGTGTGGGTTATGGTGTAGCCACTAATTCTGCAACAAGCGCATTGCACATTGCCTGTTTAGCATTAGGATTGAGCAAAGGTGATTATATGTGGACATCACCGATTACATTCGTTGCATCAGCAAATTGTGGATTGTATTGTGGGGCGAAGGTCGACTTTGTCGATATTAATCCAAAAACATATAACATGTCACCACAGGCGCTAGAAGAAAAATTAGTGCAAGCTGAAAAAGAAGGTAGACTCCCTAAAATTGTTATACCAGTGCATTTTTCAGGGCAATCATGTGATATGCATAAGATTTATAATCTAAGTAAAAAATATGGATTTAAAATTATAGAGGATGCTTCACATGCCATTGGAGGAAGATATAAAAAACAACTTATAGGTAATTGTAAATACAGCAATATTACTATTTTTAGTTTTCATCCAGTAAAAATAATCACCACTGGCGAAGGCGGTATTGCGTTAACAAATAGTAGTAAATTAGCAAAGAAAATGTTGTTATTGAGAAGTCATGGTATTACTCATGATCCTAAATTAATGACATATCATCCAGATGGTGAGTGGTATTATCAGCAGATTGATTTGGGTTACAATTATCGTATGACAGATATTCAAGCCGCCTTAGGTGTAAGTCAAATACATCGATTAAATAAGTATATTAAAAAACGGAAAATAATTTCCGAGAGATATGATTATGCTTTTAACTCATTACCAATCGTAACACCATATAGACATTCAGATAGTGAGCCATCCTATCATCTATATGTAATTCTAGTGGACGAACACTCTCGTAAGGATATGTTTAATAAGTTGCGAGATCAAGGTGTAGGGGTGAACGTGCATTATATACCAGTTCATATGCAGCCTTATTTCTTAAATATAAGGTGTAATAGTAATAATTACAAAAATGCTGAATATTACTACAAGCGGGCATTCAGTTTACCTATATATCCAACACTTTTAAATGAAGAACAGGATAAGGTAATTAACCTAGTAAAAGATTTTTTTAGGTCATGAAGATAGCACTTGGAACAGTTCAATTTGGTTTGGAATACGGAGTTGCTAACCAAAAAGGGCAAGTATTTGAATATGAAGCAAAGAAAATCATAGAGTATGCAAAAGAACATAATATAGATACCATTGATACAGCAATTGGCTATGGTGATAGTGAACAATGTTTAGGTAGTATAGGAGTTAAAAATTGGGAGATAATCACGAAAATTCCAGAAATACCACAAAACTGTAAAGATATTAATTCATGGATTGACGATCAATTTATGGAATCGTTAAATAGGCTAAAAGTAAACAATGTTAAGGGATTAATGTTGCACCGACCAATGCAACTTGTTGACTCTATCGGGCAAGAGATATGGTTGAAAATGAAAGACCTTAAAAAAAAGAAGCTAGTTGATAAAATTGGTTTTTCAATATATGCTCCAGAAGAGCTTGATAAGCTTTATGTAGATTTTCATCCAGATATAATTCAAGCTCCTTTTAATATTTTTGACCAACGCCTGAAAACATCTGGATGGTTAGAAAAATTATATAATGACGGAGTGGAGGTACATATTCGTTCAGTTTTCTTACAAGGCTTATTGCTAATGAACAAAGACACACGCCCTTCTAAATTTAATGCCTGGAAAGAATTATGGGAGAAGTGGGACCAATATTTAATAGATAAAAAAATAACCCCACTAGAGGCATCCTTAGGGTTTGTAATTAAAGAGCGTATGATAGATAGTGCTGTATTAGGATTTGATACTATTCAGCATATACAGGAGATTGTGTCTTTATTGAATACACAAGTACAAATAGACAATGATGCAAATATGTTTAATACAACTGATCAAAATCTAATTAATCCATCAAACTGGTGTAAGTTACGATAATTTTTAGTGTAGTTCCTTTCAGAAGTTAACGCATAATAAAAAAGCAACATAAAAATTAAGTTCAAAATGTATAAAAGTCAGTGTATTATTATAGACAGTACTAAATATTAATAAAAAGCTTTAAGTGTAGCTTTTCATAAAAGTGTGTGCGTAGATTGGTGTTTAAAAAATCATTATTGTAAAGAGGCTTATAGTTTTTAACAATTTATAAATAAGTGTATATAAGAAGATGGTTTAGTGTAGAGGGCAGTATTGAGTTTGTAACAGAATAGATAGAATAGAATGATTCTTGAGCATGATAAATAGTTAGTAAAACAAGTGTATATAAATGTATAATAATGTTGCTTTATTTATCGTTAGTTTAGCCAATAAAACAGATAAACACAAAAGAAGTTAAGTGCCTTATGAGAATACTTAAAGTTGTGTTAAATTAAAGAGTGAAAAAATATGGATATTAAAAAATCTAAAGAGCTAGTAATCAGCACAATTTCTGAAGTATTAAAGAATAAAGGTGAAGTATCAGAGGATACGCATCTAATCGGAGAAAAATCTCAACTAGATTCTATGAATCTAGTTGAGATTTGTCTCATATTAGAAGACTTAGCTGATGAACATGGTTTTGAATTTAATTGGACTTTCGAAGCAGGAATGTCAAAATTTCGTAGTGTTACAACTCTAGCTGAAGAGTTTGCAAGTCAGTCTGAGACTTAATTTTGATTATTGTTACTGGGGCAAGTCGTGGTTTAGGCAAAGCAATTACTGAACGATTAATTGAAAAAGGTGAAAAAGTAATCGGTCTCGTCAGATCGAAAGACACTACAGGTATTGAGTGTGATGTAAGTGATTATTCATCTGTAAAGAATGCAGCACGTGAAGTTAAGAAAATGAAACAGCCAGTCAAAGCGTTTATCAATGCTGCTGGTGTAGCTTCAATGAATATGGCTGTTACTACGCATGAGTCCACGGTTCAAAAAATTATACAAACAAACCTTGTTGGAACAATATATTGTTGTCAATTATTTGCCCCAATAATGCTTAGACAGAAGCATGGCATATTCATAAACTTCTCAACTATAGCAGTGGCGCTAGCGCTAAAAGGTGAATCAGTATATGCTGCTTCAAAGGCTGGTGTAGAATCTTTTTCACGCACATTTGCTAGAGAGATGGCTGATTTCAATGTGAGAGTAAATTGTATTGCTCCAGGTCCAATTCGTACTGACTTAATACGTGATATTACGGATAACCAAATTGCTAATATTATCTCTCAACAAGTTATTCCTAAGCAATTCCAAAAGTCAGATGTGTGCGATTTGGTTGAACTTCTTATTGATGATAGAGCGTCTTCTCTTAGTGGCCAAGTGCTGAATGTTGGAGGCGTGTAATTGATATATTAAGCAAGCTAAAAGAGCGCTGGAAAGGTATAGATTGTCCATTTCTAGTGCACTCAAAAGGCGAGTTGTTATTTAGTGAGATTACAGATCAGGACTCTGTTGATCTGACTAACATTCGTAGTGTTGTTGTTGCACCAATCGGTGACTTCGATCCAAAGTCTATTCTTACGCAGATAACGTTCTGGAAATTCGTTCACAAACAAGAATGTTGGGTTATTTAAATGCAGAAAGTCCTTTCGATAAAGACGGCTAGTACAATACCAAAGATATCGTCGAAGAACGTAATGGTTTCTATAGAGTCACTGGTAGAACTTCAGAAGTAATAAATGTAGACGGACTTAAGTTTATGGCATCTGAAGTAGAACGTGTAGCCTTACAGTTTGATGGTGTAGAGCTTGTTAAAGTAGAATGAAACATACATCCAATTACTGATCAGTACGTGCTTACTGTAAAATCAGCGTCAAATACTGAAGTTGATAAATTAAAGAAGTTCTTAAATGGAGAATTGCCAAGCCATATGTTGCATAAGAGATTGAAAATATCTAAAGTTACTGTTGGGCATAGGTTTAAGAGGTTATAGGGATGAAACTGACAAACAATTTTTTGCTCTTGCCTCGTGAAAGTCTTGATGTCTCTCAACTACTTGTCGATTCAGGTCGTAGTCATAACGATGCGTCAAAAACGGTCAGTACTACTGGAATTTCAAGTATAAGTTACGCTTTTCCAAAATTACTTACAGAGTTCATTTTTGAAGGACTTATTGAAATTCAAAAGACCAGTAGTGATATATTATCTGATATCGATGCAGTGATAGTGGTATCCCAATCATATGATCAACGGATACCAACGATCAGTGCGAGGATACAAAAAAAGCTTAATCTAAGTGCCGATACATTCTGTATCGACGTCATGGATGGATGTTCTGGTTACATCAAGGCGCTTAGAATTACATCTATGCTGGCAAGTAAAGGGCATAAGAAAGTGCTTATCGTTGCTGGCGATCTTCACTCTATAATGACATTAGAAGCTGATATTGGTACAAAGATTTTATTCGGTGACGGAGTTTCCGTAACTATACTCGAGGCTGATGATTCAGCATTGGATACAAGGATATTTAATGACGGTGACAATAACAATGTTATTTCATGCTCGATTCAAAATAGCCTAAATATGAATGGATTTGAAGTCTTCAGGTTTACAAAAAATACGGTTCCGCAACTGATTAGCTCATACCTTGAAGAAACGGGTAAGTCGCTTCATGCATATGATATGCTTGCTTTGCATCAGGCAAGTAAGTTGATTGTGTCGGCAATCTGCAACACACTTAAGTATAAAAACACTTTAGGTGAAGACTTTTCTTGTGGAGATTTTGGAAATATTGGTTCTGGAAGTATTGGCGCATGGCTGTCAAATATCAGTCAGCTTGAGAAGAAAGGTAAGTTAAATATGCTAGCTGTTGGGTTTGGATCGGGCCTCTCATGGGGGCTTGCATCTGTTGTGGTAGATATTCAGAAAAATAAGGTAATTTATGTCTAAGATAAGCTTTGAAGTTTTTGCTGAAAGATTTGCAAATGATCTGGGGATTAAAGATGATCTCCGTCCTGATATATCATTTGCGAATATTCCTCAATACGACAGCATGGGTAAGATAAATGTAAGTCTAATCATTGAAGAGCTTTTTGAGTTTCAGATTGAATTTGAAGAGCTAGATGCGGCAAAAACACTTAATGAACTGTATCAGTATTGCATATCCAAAGAGTAAGTTACAATGGAGAATCTTCGAGACATGTGGTTGCGCTCAGGCATTGAAAAAGATGATACTGTTCTTATTCACAGTAATATTGGAAGAACGATAATTGAATATAACAGAGTACACCAGAAGCGAATTGGACCCATTGACGTTTTGGAAAGTTTTCTGGAAGCGGTTGGACCACAGGGAACACTCTTATTCCCACTTTTCAACTTTGATTTCACAAAAGGGCATCTCTTTGATGTGAGATCAACCCCATCACATATGGGCGCACTTACAGAGAGTGCAAGAACACATCCAGATGCCGTGCGAACTGGTCATCCTATATATTCTTTTTGTGCTTTAGGCAAAAACTCCAAATTGTTCGAAGGGGTTGATAATAGGAGCGCTTTCTCTAATGAATCGCCGTTTGGAATTCTTAGAAAGTTAAATGGAAAAATTGCTGTATTAGATCTTGAAGAGACTAATAGTATGACTTTCTATCATTATATTGAAGAAGTTAACCAAGTTGATTACAGGTATTTCAAAGACTTCTCCGGTCAATATACAGATGCCAATGGCAATACTTCAGAGCGCTTATATTCTATTTTTGTTAGGGATTTAGAGCAAAGGGTGGTTTCTAATTCTAATCAAGCTGGTGAGTTGCTATGGTTGGAAGGTTTGTATGAAGGGTGCCGACCAAATAAAGGCACGGGTCTAAGGGTAATTCAGTCTCAAAAAGTGTTCGATTTTGTATCCTCTCTCATCACAGATGGAAAAGCTGAAGGTACTTTATTTAAATATGGTGATATTCAATGATAGAAACACATGAGTTTGCTCATAAGATTTAGCCATTAAATAAAGGCTTAATGGGAGGAGAAAGTGTTAGGGAAGCTTTATCTTTAATGTAGATCAAAAAAATAGACTTAATTAGTAAACTTAAAAAAAGTCTATTTTAAATAGGGATGTTATATGCTAGAACTTAAAATTAATGGTAAGGCAATGATCGGATGGATGAAAGATCTTTGGAATTACCCCCGCTCTCTTACAGGTCACGGTACACGTAAAACTCTTAAATACCTAAAAAATATTAATCCAGATTTAAATATTTATTCATTTAACTCTGGAGAAAGAGTATTTGACTGGGAAATACCAGATGAGTGGAATATCTATGACGCTTATATTGAGCATGAATCTGGTAAAAAATTTGCAGAATTTAAAAATAATAATTTACATATTTTGGGTTACTCAATACCTTGTGATATGTATGTTTCTTTAGATGAATTATTGCCACATATTTATACTCAAAAAGATCAGCCAGACGTTATTCCTTATGTGACCTCATATTATGAGGATAACTGGGGTTTTTGCATGTCTGAAAATCAAAAAGAAAAACTTCCTAGTGGTAAGTATCATGTTGTAATAGATGCTAAAAAACATAGAGGATCTATGGAAATTGCTGATCTTGTAATTAAAGGTGAAAGTAGTAAGGAGATATTTTTTTCAACTTATATTTGTCATCCATCTATGGCTAATAATGAGTTGTCAGGCCCGGTGCTTTCTAGCGCTTTAATAAAATATATTAAAGAAAAATTTAATAATCCTAAATATACATACAGGTTTGTATTTGTACCTGAAACAATAGGCTCAATTACATATTTAAATCAACATCTAGATAATCTTCAAAAGAACGTTATATGTGGATTTAACCTTTCTTGTGTTGGTGACAATAGGTCCTATAGCCATATAGAATCAAGAATGGGTAATACTCTTGCTGATAAAGCCCTGCAATCAGCTTTAATTGATTTAGATAATGTAGTAAAATATTCTTTCCTTGAGCGAGGCTCTGATGAGAGGCAATATTGCGCACCAGGAGTTGATCTTCCCCTTTGTGGATTTTGTAGAACTAAGTATGGAGAATATCCGGAATATCATACAAGTGCAGATAACTTTGATGTTGTTACTGAAGATGGTATTAATGATTCTCTTAATGTTATGAAATCAATTGTTGACGCTTTTGAGTCTAATTTATTTCCAAAAATAAATGTTAAATGTGAGCCACAACTTGGCAAGCGTGGATTACGCCCCACTGTAAGTCAAAAAGGTTTTTACGGTGATATTAGTACGCGCTCAGATTTCATAGCATATGCAGATGGGCAGCATAGTATTTTTGATATATCCAATATAATTAATAAAAATTTGACTAAAGTGGTTTCAGAGTTAAAAATACTGGAGAAGCATGGTTTGATATCTTAATATGTTGTTGTTTCTACTAATATGATTGACTTGTTAAAATATACATTTGGAGTGGCGTTAGAATAAACTTATGGAAAAAAAAATAGAAGGAACGGGGCAAATTCTTTGGGAAAAGGCAAAAAAAATTATTCCAGGTGGTAACATGCTGCTTTCAAAACGAGCAGAGATGTTTTTGCCAAGCCAATGGCCATCATATTATAGTAAGGCCAAAGGGTGTAAAGTATGGGACATGGATGGTAAAGAATATATAGACATGTCTATAATGGGGATTGGTACAAATACTTTAGGTTACGGCCATCCAGAGGTGGATTCTGCTGTTATAGATGTGGTTAAATCAGGCAATATGTCTACCTTTAATGCACCAGAAGAGGTTTATCTAGCAGAAAAGTTAATCGAAATGCATGCATGGTCAGATATGGTTCGTTTTGCGCGATCAGGTGGTGAGGCTAATGCTATAGCAATTCGTATTGCTAGGGCTGCAAGCGGTAGAGATAAGGTGGCAATATGTGGCTATCATGGTTGGCATGACTGGTACCTCTCGGCTAATTTAGGCGATGAGCAGAAATTGGATGGTCACTTATTACCTGGGCTAGAGCCAAAAGGAGTGCCTAGAGACCTTAAGAATACAGTTTTCCCATTTAGTTATAATAATTTTAAAGAATTAGAGGATCTTGTAAAAAATCATGAGATTGGCGTTATTAAAATGGAGGTACTTAGAAATGAAGGGCCAAAAAATAATTTTTTAGAGAAGGTAAGAAAGTTAGCAACAAAGAACAACATAGTTTTAATATTCGATGAGTGCACATCAGGATTTCGCCAATCTTATGGAGGTATTCATAAAATATACGGTGTCAATCCAGATATGGCAGTTTTTGGGAAGGCGTTAGGTAATGGCTATGCTGTAACAGCTATTATTGGTCGTAAAGAAATCATGGAGAGTGCGCAGTCGACTTTTATTAGTAGCACATTTTGGACTGAAAGAATTGGCTCAGTTGCAGCATTAAAAACTTTAGATGTAATGCAAAAAGAGAAATCTTGGGAAGAAATTACAAAAATTGGAAAAAGTGTTTCAAAACGGTGGCTGGAATTAGGCAAAAAATACAATTTACCACTAACAGTTGGCGGCATACCAGCAATTTCAAGTTTCGGCTTTAAATCATCAAATAATCTATCCTATAAAACATTAATTACTCAGGAGATGTTAAAAAAAGGATTTCTTGCAACAAATCTATTCTTTGCTTCTACAGCCCATTCGCAAGAAATTATCGATAATTATTTTGAGAAAATTGAGCCAATATTTTTTACAATAAAAGAATGTGAAGCTGGGAGAGATATTGCGTCATTATTAGATGGGCCTATTTGTCATTCAGGGTTTAAAAGGTTGAACTGATAATGAGTTTTAAAATTGGTAATCGTCAGGTTGGTTTAGGTTTTCCGTGTTTTATTGTAGCTGAATTATCGGCAAATCATGGGGGTTCTCTTGATAGGGCAAAACAAATAATAGACTCTATAAAAAATACCGGAGCGGATGCTGTAAAGTTGCAAACATATACGGCAGAAACAATCACTTTAAATTGTGAAAGTTCTGATTTCTATATACCCAGTGACAATCCTTGGTCAAGCAAAAAAAAATTCTACAATCTGTTTAAAGATGCTTATTTGCCTTGGGAGTGGCATAGGGAAATTTTTGAATATGCTAAATCTAAAGGATTAATTATTTTTTCGAGTCCATTTGATATTTCTGCTGTTAATTTATTGGAAGAATTGGATTGCCCAGTTTATAAAATAGCATCACCTGAAATTACAGATATCCCTCTTATTATGGCCGTAGCAAAAACAAAAAAACCTGTTATTATATCTACAGGTGTTGCTAATAAAGATGATATAGATCTAGCCATTAAGACATTAGAAGAGCATGGTTGTGATGAATATGCAATTTTGAAATGTACCAGCTTTTACCCTGCGCCACCAGAATCCATAAATTTAAAATCTTTACAACTTATCAATGAGACATATAAATGTCCGGTGGGTTTAAGTGATCATACTATTGGAAACGAAATACCTATTGCAGCAGTTGCATTAGGTGCAAATATTATTGAAAAACACTTTATAGATGATAACAATTTTGAAACTCATGATAGTTTCTTTAGTAGTGATGAAGAGCAATTTAAAAACTTAGTTAATCATATTAGAAATGTAGAGTTATCTCTTGGTGTTAAAAGCCTAGACATGGATTCATTTAGTCAAAAAAATATATGGAGTCGGCGATCTTTATATCCTTCTAAATCTATAAAGAAAGGAGAAGTTTTAAATTCTACAAATTTGCAGTCTGTTAGACCATATTATGGAATACATCCTCGTCACTATTTTGACTTATTAGGCAAAAGAGCGATAAGAGATATTGTATTTGGTGAAAGGATACAGCTAGAGGATTTTGAATAATTGCACCGCAAGAGAAATATTGTTATTCGTGTTGATGCCTCTTTTCAAGTTGGATTAGGGCATTTTAAGCGCTGTTTATCAATAGCGCAGCAATTACACATTCTTAATTATAATCCTATCTTAGTTCTTAACAATGATTTTAATAATACAAATTACGACTCTGCACAATTTGAAATAATAATATTAAATAATGATAATGAGTTTATTGAATTAGTAAGAAGGTTAAATTGTAAAACAATCTTATTTGATGTGCTTCATTATCACACTATTAATAATTTGTCTATTTTTAATAACCTATTAGATAGGTTAAAAAATCATGGATTTTCATTAGTCGGTATTGGTGATTATAAGCCATTCAAATTAATGTTAGACGTACAAGTTAATCCTTATCAAATTATAAACTTAAGTGGTTTTTTTTCTGGATATGAGTATATTGTTATTTCAAACAGTATTAAAAATAAAAAGCAAAAAAATACTAAAAGCAAAAAAAGACTTTTAGTTTCTTTTGGCGGTAGTGATATTAATATGGCAACTTACAATACACTTACTATCTTAAATAAATCTAAAGTTATAAAAGATAATTGGAATGTGGCGGTTTTTATAGGTGAGTTTTTTAAAAAGGAACATATTTACAATATTAATACTTTGATTAAAGAAAACATGAATTTTAAAACTATCGAAGGTGGTAAGTTGCAAACTCAAATGCATAAGTATCAATTAGGCATTGTTTCTGGTGGGTTGACAAAGTTTGAGTTAGCATATTTGGGTATACCTGCAATAATTATCAGTCAGCAGAGTGAAGAAAAGAGCAGATCTATTGTTTATAGCAAGAAAGGAAGTGCACATTACCTTTGCGATTATAAAGAATTATTGGATAATCCAGATAATTCTTGTAGAGTAATTGAAAAGATAATATCTGACAAGAAGAAAATGCATGCAATGAGTGAAAATGGAAAAAAAATGATCGATGGGTTGGGCGCTAAACGAATAGCTGATTTAGTTATTGAGGTGGATAATAAATTATGACATATAAGTCAATATATAAATCGTATGAAGAGCAGTATCATCAGTATGGAGATAGTTTTAAAGGTGTAGGGTGGTTACGACAGGAGGACTGCAATAAAAGATTTAAGGTTATGTCTGAAATATTTTACCCTAATGAAGAAAATATTAAAATTCTAGATTTTGGTTGTGGATTATCACATTTTTATGAGTATCTATCAAACAACAAAGACCTGAATGGAATAGAGTATTTAGGTTTGGATATTTCTCAAGAGTATATTGAAGCGAGTAAAAAAAAATTCCCTAATAATAAATATTATTGTAAAGATATCTTAGAGGGCGATTTTGATTTTGATTTTGATTACGCAGTCATTAATGGTGTTTTTACACAGAAGTTCTCTATGAATGATGTAGAAATGTTTGCCTTTTTAAGTTCAATTGTTGAAATATTGTACAATGCTTCTAGAAAAGGAGTAGCTTTTAATGTAATGTCTAATTATGTTGATTTTAAGAAAGATGGTGCTTTTCATTTATCATTTGAAAAATTGTCAAATTTTATTATAGATAATTTGACAAAGAATTTTGTAATTCGACATGACTATGGTCTTTATGAGTACACAGTTTATATTTATAAGTAGGGAGATTTTTTGTGAAAGATATAATTTTATTTGGAAATGGGGATTTGGCAGAAGTTATTGCATATTATTTAGAATCTGATTCTGAATATAGAGTAAAGGCATTTACAATTGACGGTAAATACATAAAAGAGGATAGTTTCCTTAAAAGGGATATTATAGCATTTGAAGACGTAGAAAAATTTTATCAACCTGATAAGTATAAGATGTTTGTCGCTCTGGGATATGCAAAGATGAACAAGATTCGAGAAAAAAAAGTAGATGAAGCTAAAGCTAAAGGGTTTCAGTTGATTAGCTACATACATCCAAAATCCAATATATGTCCAGAGTTAAATATAGGAGAAAATAGTTTTATTTTTGAAAACAACGTTATACAACCATTTGTGAAAATTGGAGCAAATAATATATTATGGAGTGGTAATCACATTGGGCATCATTCAGTAATAGGAGACAATAATTTTATAGCATCACACGTAGTTATTAGTGGAAGAGTTAATATTGAAAATAATTGTTTCATCGGTGTAAATGCAACGATAAGGGATAATGTTACTATTGCTTCCGAGACTTTAATAGGTGCGTCTGCATTAGTAATGAGTAGTACAAAAGAACAGGAGGTATACCGTTCTTTAAAAACAAAACCTGCTAGAATAAAAAGCCACCAACTTTAACATTTTTATGAAATGGAAAAAATTAGGAAGGATAATATCACCAAATAAAAATCTTGAATGGTCTCAGACACATTGCTGGGTGCCTTTTGCAGACCATAGATATGGTGATGTGTATAGGGTGTATTTTGCAACAAGAAATTCTCAAAATTATAGTCAAGTAGGCTGGGCTGAGATTGACATATATAGTCCATCAGAGGTTCTTAGATATTCGAAAGAACCAGCTTTATCTTTAGGCCCTCTTGGTGGCTTTGACGATAGTGCAGTCCTGCCTTCATGGATAACATACGCAGATGACAAAAAATATTTTTGGTACATAGCTTGGATGCAAGGAAAAAGGGTGCCTTATTATGCTTCTTTAGGGTTGGCAATAAGTTCGATTGATAATAAAAATGAATATGTTAAATATTTAAGGGGGCCAATATTACCCAGGAATAATATTGATCCATATATGACTGCAAGTGCATGTGTGCTTAAAATAAGGGATGGGTTTTGGCAAATGTGGTACTTATCCAATACACAATGGAGATATGAAAAGGGCGACAGTGTTCCGTTGCCACGTTATCATTTAAAATATGCAGAAAGTAAGGATGGTTTAGATTGGGATAGGAGGGGTATAGTTGCAATAGATTTTAAAGATGATACTGAATATGCCATATCTAGGCCAAGTGTATTAATAGAAGACGGTTTGTATAAAATGTGGTATAGCTATAGAGGTGAAAATTATAGAATTGGTTATGCCGAATCAATAGATGGAATAAATTGGCAACGAAAGGATGATATTGTAGGTATTGACATCTCCTTGGATGCTGATGAGTTTGACAGTAAGATGATTGAGTATCCACATGTTTTTAAGCATCATAGCAAAAAATATATGTTATACAATGGAAATAATTTTGGTTACGATGGCATTGGATTGGCGGTAGAAGAGTGATGAGAGTGGCGATAATGCAGCCAACATATTTACCATGGTGTGGGTATTTCGGCCTTATGCATAACGTAGATATTTTTGTATTTTTAGATTCTGTTCAGTTTAGTAAGCGTTCATGGCAACAACGAAATAAAATTAAAAGTGCAAACGGCGAACAATGGTTAACAATACCTGTTTTATCTAAAGGACAAAAAGAGCAGAAAATTAATCAAGTTAAAATTGATCCAACTTCTAGATTTTATGACAAGCATATAAAAACTATTATGCATAATTATAAAGAATCACCTTTTTTTAATGAAGTTTTAGAGGTAATATCCAATCCGATAAAGAATAACAACCTTAATCTTGCTATGTACAATATTGAAATTATTAATAGTATAAAAGATTTTTTAGGAATAGAAACAAAGACTTTGCTTTCTAGTGATATACCAGTTGTTGGAAAAAAAGAAGAGTTGTTGTCATTGATTTGCAGAGAGTTAGGTGCAACGGAATATATTTCCCCTCCAGGGTCTGAAAATTATCTATGCAAGTCTAACGCATTTGATAAAGAAAATATACCTGTTAAATATTTTAATTTTGTTCATCCAAGATACCAGCAATTATTTGGTGATTTTAAAGAAAATATGTCTGTGGTTGATTTATTGATGAATCATGGTGACGAAAGCCTTGGTATTATTGATAAAGGCTCTTTTATATCATGACAAAGAGATTGGCAATAATTCCCGCTAGGGGTGGCTCAAAACGCATACCAGATAAAAATATTCGTAACTTCTCCGGCAAGCCCGTTATATCTTATATATTAGAAACAGTCAAAAATAGCAATATGTTCGATGTTATACACGTTTCAACAGATAGTGAAATTATTGCAGGCCTTGTTGATAAATTAGGATTTACTGTTGATTTTATGCGACCTGCACAACTATCTGATGATTACACTCCAATCATGCCTGTGTTGAAGTATGTATTAGAAGAGTATAGCAAACAGGGTAAAATTTTTGATCAAGTATGGATGTTTATGCCAACTGCAGTGTTTCTTGATATTTCAGATATTATAGAAATTAACAAATTATTTTTACAATCAAATCAAAAAAAATCTATTTTAGGTGTGTCGGAATATTCATCACCAATTGAGTGGGCGTTTACTATGGAAAACAACGGCGAATTGGTGCCGTTACAACCAGGTAAATTTGCTATCAGATCACAAGATTTACATCCAAAATACTACGATGTAGGATCATTTAGTTTGTTTACATCAACAACCGTAACTAGCTCCGATGGTGCTGGAAATGATAATGGTTTTATTGGATATGTCATGCCAAAATATAAAGCTATTGATATAGATACGCTAGATGATTGGAAATTTTCAGAGGCGTTATATAAAGGACTATTTTAAATTAATTAATTTTTTTAAATGACTGTAATAAAAGACCATATACCTAGCCAAAAACATTATTCGGCAATTAAATATATATTAGAGGCTTGTTGCGCAATTGTACCAACAGACCATGTTTTGATTTTGTGTGATGAAAATACAGAAGATATTGCCACTATTTTCTATAAAGAAAGCTGTAATTTTTCTAAACAAGTGAACCTATTGAAGATACCTAAAATGCAATCACATGGTAAAGAGCCAAATGATATGGTTGTTGAAAGTATGTGTAGTTCAACTTTAATTATTAGTATTTGTACATATTCTTTAGCGCACAGTCAAGCAAGAATGAAGTCTTCTAATGTGGGGGCGCGTTTTTTAAGCCTGCCTTTATATAGTTGGGAGCTGTTGGAAGATAATTGTATATTTGCAGACTATAAATCGCAATCATCATTAGTGCGTTATTTTTCTGATGCTTTTACAGCTGGTAATTGTATTCACGTAACCAGTTCTATTGGCACTGATCTTACTCTTGACATTGGTAATCGTTATGGTAATTACTGTCCTGGATTTGTGGCTAATGCAGGTGATCTTGGTTCACCACCAGATATTGAGTCAAATGTTTCCCCGATAGAAAATAAATCCAATGGAAGAATTGTGGTAGATGGTTCAATCACTTGTCCTGAGATTGGTTTATTAACAACACCAGTAACCCTAGATGTTATTA
>Ga0233434_1002666_pt1 | contig 15326 bp, 21 predicted proteins | sample SI_122_August201_4_FD_182738 | JGI IMG/M metagenome (GOLD analysis project Ga0233434, IMG submission 182738) | Seawater microbial communities from Saanich Inlet, British Columbia, Canada - SI_122_August2016_120_MG | ecosystem: Environmental > Aquatic > Marine > Inlet | place: Canada: British... | reverse complement strand
CCATACTTTTGTTCTGCTGTCCCTCTATCGTAATAATCAATATTTACTGGATAATTTTCTTTTACCATCTTGTTTGCCTCGTCTTCAATTTGTTGTACCTCTCCATCACTTAGAGATGAATGATGTGTTATGTCTAATCTAGCATGATCATCATCTTTGAATGCAGAGTGCTGCCAAATCCATGAACCAAGAATTTTTCGAGACGATGCATTGATGATGTGAGTACTGGTGTGATTTTTAGTAATGTTAGAACGTCTTGTTACATCCAGCTTACATGAAACCATATCTCCCTCCTTTGGAGTACCGCCAGATAATTTGTGAACGATAATGTTTGCGTGTTTATCAACATCTATCACTGGAAAACCTGCGATACTACCATGGTCAGGCTCTTGTCCTCCACCACGTGCGTAAAATGACGTTTTATCTAACACAACCATGTCATCAAAGACTTTGATTACTTTGGCTTCAAACTCCATTGGGTCATCTTTGTAAAATAGAGTTTTAGTTTCAGGTAAATCTGCTAACGGTAGTTCTGTAATTGCCTTTTTCTTTTCTGATTGGTGCAAATCAGATAGTTTGGAATAAAATGATGATGGAATCTCACTAATTGCATCAACTTCTTTGAGGTATTCTGGTGTAATTCCATCTGATTCGTACAGTGTGATTAACTCATCAACTGATGGTGCTCCCTTTTCACGAATCTTTTCTGCCTTTTTCTTCATGTGGACTTTGGATTCCTCATAACGAGATGACTCTAGTTTTAGAATTGCCTTGACATCCTCTCTTTTCTCATCAAGTTCTGGATAGGTATCCTTGAGATAATCAATGTGGGAATCAATCAATTCATCAATGTCTAATTTTAGTCCAAGACGATTAATTGTTCCATTGATACGACGTAACATCATTCTCAAGTTGTATCCTCCACCAACATTACTTGGTAGGGCACCATCAGTAATTGCAAATATCAAAGTTCTGAGATGATCTGCAATTAGATACATTCCCTCAAGTGGTGTTATCATTTTGTGGAGCTGCTCATCTGTAACTCCTGCATTTTTAATTGCAAGACGTCTCACATCATTAAGATCATCAAATTTGTCAATTCCCTTTGCAATTTCTGTAAAGTACTTTCGTAAAATTTCACTGTCTGAATCAATTCCAATCTTCTCAAATAATATCTGATTAACTGGACCAAAGCAGCAGTCATAAGCTGTCGGTGTTCCTTTTGTAATCCATGCAAATCGCTCCAAGCCTGCACCCATGTCAATTACTCTCTGGTCAAGCGTAGTATGCTGTCCTAGTTCCCCTTGAAATTCTGTAAACACTGCATTTCCTAATTCCAACCCTTGAACAAAGTATTCCAATGATGGACCAAATGAACCGCCACCGGCCCATACATCCTCAACAAAGACGACTTCTTCTTTTTTAATTCCAAATTGATCAGTGAGTAATCTATAATCCAAATCAACACATTCATCTTTCCAGTACCCGCCATTATCAGGGACACTGTGCTGTCCTATCATACAAAAAGACGAAAAGTGTCTACCTGTTACTCCAACATTTTCTAAATCCTTGAAACGCAAACAAGTCTGTGGAACAACTAGTGGATTTGCAGGAAACTCAAAGACTACCTTACTTCCCATGATTCTCTGAAAGTCAACTACTGATGCAATTGTAAAATACAAGTCATCACGCCAACGACACACTACAGGATAACGAGATACGGATGTGTGATTATTTTTTACAAAAAATTCCTCGACTTGTTTCCAAGCTTGCGTGTAATCAAATCTTTTACTAGTTGGTGGCTCTCCGATAAATGAATAAGTGTCTGTCCCATCATCAGGACACAAATTCCTATCTCCATCTAATGTCCAAAAGAATCTGCCACATTTGGCACAAGACTTTCTAACAAACCCTTGCTCTGCAAATAATTTGACATTATAGTATCTGTCAGGATCTGCTGAGAATTCCTTTAGAATCTGAGTTTTATCCAATGATGGTGCCTGCCATTCCCCGATATTAAGAATTGTCGATTAATAACAGAATAAATACACAACACAATTCACTTTATCCATGTTTGGCAAGAAACCAAAACTAGAACAAGGAAGCTATGTCTTTTCTACAAAAAAGAATGGTGAGTTTTTTGACTTTATCTTTGGAGCAGTTACTGGAATTGATGGTAAACAAGTAGGAGTTACCGGTGTTATTGTTAACCCTGTTGGCCTCAAAAATAAACTAGAGCAAGGAAAGACCGGTGAGCGCTCTAGAGAAATTTTAGAGCATCCGACTCCAGACAATGTTGTTTTGGCTCTAGTGTATAGAGTTGAACATGAAAATTATGCTGGCATGCTTAATCTTGATGAGGATAAATGCGATCTAATTCCACCCAAAGTCTTTGAGATGTTAGATGGTTGGATTCGTGAATCATTACCGGAATTTATCAACGCAGTTTTGTCTTTAGCTCCAGGGGCAGAACGTGATGAAGCAAAACGAGTTTTGAAAAACAGAATGGAGACTCTAACTGATCCTCATCTAAAGAGAACACTGTACTCTATTTGCCGAAGTCTCAAAATTCTAAATTAGACTTTCTAGGCATAATTTCTGCATAGTTTTATATTATGCCCTAAGAAATTCTCGATACAATGGAATATGTTTACGCTGCTTTACTTCTTCACAAACTAGGAAAAGATGTAGACGAGGCAAACCTCAGTTCAGTTGTTAAAGCATCTGGCGCTGAAGTTAATGAAGCCCAAGTTAAATCTCTAGTAGCAGCACTAGCCGATGTTAACATCGATGATGCAGTTAAAGCCGCACCTGTAGCAGTTGCAGCAGCAGCCGCACCAGCAGATGCACCAGCAGCCGGCGGCGCAGCAAAAGAAGAGAAGAAGAAAGAAGAGCCAAAGAACGAAGAAGCAGCCATGGAAGGTTTGTCTTCACTATTTGGATAGAAAACTATACTTTTTTCAATTTAATTTTGATCTTTATTTTTGTTAATCTTAATTAGTCCTACGTCCGTCTTTGTATTGATTGGTTGATTTCTCTTTTCCTATAGATGGTTTTATCAGTATTTTAGATTATTTGGGTACAATAGCTTTTGCAGTAACTGGCGCATCAAAAGCAATTGAACACAAGGCCGATATCTTTGGAATTCTTGTATTAGCAACTGTAGTTGGAGTTGCAGGTGGGGTAACTCGTGATGTGATGTTTGGTAGATTCCCAACTGCATTTTCTGATCCTATCTATGTCTCACTTACTGTATCTACTGGAGTTGTAATGTTCTTTCTTTTCTCATATCTGAAAAAGAAGATGAACATTTGGTTAATTTTTGATGCAGTAGGTCTTGGAGTCTTTTCAATTATTGGTGCATCAATTGCATACCAGATAGTTGGATTGAATTTTTTGCCAATGTTATTTGCAGGAGTAATTACAGCCATTGGTGGTGGAATACTACGAGATGTATTTGTCAGGGAAATTCCTATAGTCTTTGTCAAAGAAGTATATGCTATTGCAAGCATAGCTGGTATTGTAATTTTTTACGCTACTCTTTCATTTGGAGTAGACATCCAATTAGCATCAATAGTTGGAATTGCTGTAGCCACTGGAATTAGACTATTGGCAATGAAGTATAACTGGAATCTGCCAAAGGTTCGTGAAACTTAGACTATCTTGGCATTAACATCGATTTTGTTAGCCATACTATACATGGCAGGACATCGCTCTTCGGCCATTTTTAGTATCTCTTGAAGTTTTGCAGCATCTGCATTTTCACTTTTGGCATCTACCTCAAAACTAATTCCTTCAGTGATTGGTTCTTCAGATAAATCAAAAGCCTTTGCAAAATTGATGTTACATTTAGTACTGACTTTTAATTTTGTTAATTTTACTCCTTGCTGTGCTGTAATTCCTACAAATGTTCCAATAAAACAAGATGTAATTCCTGCAATACAATATGCCATTGGACCTAATCTATTTCCATCCCCCCCTAGAAATGATGGTGAATCTATCTCAATTACTTGACTTCCTTTCTCAAAAGCTAGTTCTGTTTTGAATTGATATTCAGAATTAGAGTCTAAATTCCATTCTCCTTGCATTTTCACTGGTTTTCTCAGAGAATTTTTGTCCTCTTTTCCTTTGGTTATGGTATTTGCAACTTTGTCCAAATCAACATTATTGATTTTAGTCATATTCAAAATAAAATGGAACCAACTAGGCTAAAAATCAATCAGTCTTTTCCCATGAATTGGTATTACAATCACCGCATTTTGCATGCTCACTCCATTTCTCAAAAGTTTTCTCATGAGGTATCTTTACAGTAGTGATACGATTACAATTAGTACATCGTACTTTTGCAACATAGGTTTTCCCAGTATCATCATTCATGAACCAATCCTTGAATCCCATTAAAGAAATGAAAGTTTATGAGAACTTAAGGATGTTTGAATCTTTCTTGGGAATGATGATAAAATAAAACAAAGAGGACCGATCTATCTAAAAACAATTCAGTCCAATCTTAAAAAAATTTAAGTTTGAAATTGATATTTTGGCATTTCAAATTCCATTAGATGATCAGGGCATAGAACACTAAAGGACACTCCATGAGCTTTATAGCCCGATTTTAGAGGATATCCCTCACCATGACAAATTTCACATTGATATTGTACCGTTTTCATTCACCTCCATCCACATTTACTATGTGAATTTGAAACATAAGAAAGGCGGAATTTTTCTCATGATCACTAGTCCGCATTGGCCAATTTTTAAAAAAACAAGTATAGTACGACAAACTTTTATCGACCCAATGTTTCCATTATACAAAAAACTATTTAACAAAATTCCCAAACGCGTTATAATTTGTATATTGATTTGGTAACATGGATCAATGATCTGAACAAATCATTCATGAACATTATAAACAAATGTTGCATTACAAGTATCATGAAAGATTACAAAAATAATTCAAATCAATCTTGGGAAGAAGTTAGAGGCCTAGCCTGGATATTTTCTGAAGAGTAATTTTTTAAATTTAAGACTCCATCAGATCAACATCCCGCGTTTCAGGATTGAGCCTAGTACCTACAAGTATTATCAATGAGCCGATAATTACAGTGGCTCCGAGTAGAAATGGTACTAAATCCCCATTGTTTGATAGTAAACTTACTGCAATTAATGGAGCCCATGAACCAAAAAGTAAACCCCCATTGTAGGCAAATCCGCTAGCACTATTTCGAATTTCAGTGGAAAATCGTTCAGACAAAAATGCAGGGATTGGACCAAATCCTGTAGTTGCAACCATAATCAAAATTATTGTAAAAATTATTCTTTCAACAAATGTAGTTGCATTAAACAGTCCATACAATACTGGAATGGCAAGTATTGTTGCAGCTAGTGCAAAAACTGCAATTGCCTTTATTCTTCCAATAATTTGACTGATATATCCTGCAAAAATTGTTCCACAAAGAGACGTAACAGTTGCCACTATCATTAGTGATGCAACTTCGGATTTTTCTAAAACCATATAATTTTGTAAGAATGTGGGAAAGAATCCCATTGTTGCATAGTATGAAAACATTAAACCTGTCATTAAGACAAGTGCAAACAAGAAACGTTTTCTTTCATGTTTTGAAAAAAGTAACTTGCGTAATGGTGATTTTTCTATTTTCTTTTGCTTTGATTTGGCAAGCCAAGCTTCTGATTCTCTCATTTTAAATCTGACAAATAATGCAACTAATCCTGGAATAATTCCTGTAAAGAACATCACCCTCCATCCAATCTCTACAAATTGTTCTGCAGGAAATGCAGTTAATGCAAATTGGAATGTTATGGCAGCAATTACAAAACCAAAATTAAAACCACTTTGGAGAAATCCTGAGAGTAGTCCTCGGTGTTTTTTGGGTACTGTCTCCATTGTTATGACTGCACCACTTCCCCATTCTCCTCCTGCAAAGAATCCCTGCAAAAATCTCAACATTATCAAAAATATTGGTGCTAATAATCCAACCATCTCCCATGTTGGTAGTAATCCTGTTGCAAATGTAGCCACAGAAAATCCCATAATAGTAATCATCATGGTTTTTTTGCGACCAAACTTGTCTGCAAAATTTCCAAAAAATGCTCCACCAAAAGGACGCATTATCAGAGTAACTACATACGCTGCAAATGTAGCAAGTAATGCAAATGTTGGATCTGCAAGTGGAAAAAATAATTCACTGATTAACGGAATTACTAGTAGCATCAGAACTAAGTCATATCCATCAAGTGACCAGCCCAACCAGGAACCAAACACTACTGTTTTTTGTTGTTTTGTCAGTCCAAGCATTACTGTTTCATAAAATTATGAGATTAATTTATTCTTGTTTTAACGGCAGATAATAAATTAAATCGTGATTTTTAGACATTATCTATTGTGATAACTTGAGTAACTCCAGTTTAGCTACCATCAACAATGGTAATTCCTCGCCCTGCATCAAAGAATTCAAAAAATAATTCTTTAACATGATACCCATACATGAGAATCAAGTACATCTCTTTAATTCAGATTTCTGCAATATCTTATATGATTTTTAAAAATATTCTAGTACCTTATGATGGCTCTGCTCATTCAAATCGTACTTTCAACAAAGCCCTAGAAATAGCCAAACAACATAATTCAAATCTCAAAGTTGTTGCTTGTTTAGATGTTGCAAATCTAGGGGGATGGTACATTGATAAACGAATCAACAAAGATATTATGAAAAAGGCAAAAAATCTTACAGAGAAACTTTTCTCCAAACTGGATGATGCTGCTAAAAAAAATTCCATACCTGTGGATTTCAAAATTATAGAGTCAAAGAATACTGTAAAATCTCTAATGTCATTTGCAAAATCCAAAAATATTGATCTCATCATAATTGGTTCTTCTGGTAGAGGGGGATTTGACAAAGTATTACTTGGAAGTGTGAGTAATGGGGTTATGCAGAAAGCAAATTGCCCAGTTTTAATTATAAAATAAGGATAAATCATGATTAAAAATATTCTAGTTGCATTGGATGGCTCAAAAAACTCTATTAGAGCATTAAGGAATGCGATTCAATTTGCAAAACAAACAGATGCCTCAATTACAGGAATATCTGTAATTCAGTCATTTCCAACAGAAATGGGTGTGGTAAGAACTATGGTAGGAAAAGCCTTGAGTAAACATTACAAACGTTTTATGCCAACAGCAAAAACAATGTGCACAAAAAAAGGTGTAGAGTTTCTTGATGTGGTAGAAAATGGTGAAGAGGGCAAAACAATAGTGTCTTTTGCACATAAAAATAATTTTGATTTGATCGTTATCGGCTCCAGAGGTATGGGGGCATTAGGAAAACTTTTTCTTGGCAGTACTTCAAATTATGTGGTGAATTCATCAAAAATCCCTGTCATGATTGTAAAATAGAGTATCGAACTTAAAAATTTGATTTTTAATGATGGGATTTAGATTTAATTTTGAAATTACAATTATTTGATAATAGTTACAGGAGCTTTTGCTGCATGTAAGACAAAATAGGATGTACTTCCAAAAAATAGTGCTTTTGCAAACCCCATTCCTCTTGACCCTATAACAATTTGATCAATCTTGTTTCCAGGATTATTCGCAAATGTGGTTAAATCAATACCTGAGGAATGACCACCAATAACAATTCCTTCAAATCCAATTTTATTTTTATCTACTTTTTTCTTTGCAGCATTCATCAACGCTTTTGCCTCCTTTTTCCATTTTTTCTCTGGGAGTATAGGTGCACGAACAGCTGAAAATGCACTAAAGCTAGTATCACTGTGAACTCCAATAATCATAACATCTGATTGTTTTGCAAACAAAATTGCCTTATCTAATCCTCGTATAGAATTTTTAGAACCATCTAAACAAACCATTATTCTTTTCAAGGCCATGTAAAATCAAAATATTGTTTGGTATTTATTTTAGGTGATTTAATTAAATTCTAACCAATAGAGTTATTTCAAAATTTTAAAATCTTTGACAGTATCCCGTTTGTTGATTATTCTAATAATGGCACTACTGTTCTGTTTTTTTAAACTAATTAACTAGAAAATGTAATCCGTACCCAACCCCATATGCAACAATTGCTGCAATGCCGCCGATAATTAGCGTATTAATTCCTGAACGTATAATTGATTTTTTAACAATTTTTCCTTTTATCATTCCAACTAGAAAAAATGCTGCAAGAACAGATATTATAGAATATACAAAAGCTTCAGAATTCAATTCAATTCCAATCATCATAAAAACCATGAATGGTAGTAACGGAATTAGCCCAATCAAATTAAAACCAACAAATGTGCTTATTGAACTATCTATCGGATTCTTTTCATCTTCAATTAATCCCAATTCTTCTTTCATCATTGTATCTACCCAAACTTTTTTCCTTGATGTGATTATTCGTACAACTTCTTCTAACAATTCTTCTTTGAATCCCTTTTTTCTATAGATGTCTCTAATCTCATCTTTTTCTTGTTCTTCTAAATTATCAATCTCCCACTCTTCTTGTTTCCTTTTCATTTCAATAAACTCATTTCTGGCTTTTGATGCTTGATAATTTGCTGCAGCCATAGAAAACCCATCTGCAAATAAATTTGCAAATCCTAAAATCAAAATAATTCCAGAAGGTAATGATGCACCCATTACTCCTGCAACTATGGCAAAAGTTGTAACTGCCCCATCAATTGAACCATAAATAAAATCATCAAAATACCATTTCATAATTATAATTTTATTTGCTCATTGTTTTAATGTATTTTTAAGAATGAAAATGAAGTGATAATATACTATGAAGTGTAATACAACACATGGTACTTGCATTGATAGGAATTGTAATAGGAATCATAATAGTAGTAATTTTGATTGTAAAGACATCTAAAACATCCTCTCGTGATGTAGTAGGAATTGATATGCATTGTAGAAAATGTGGAATTAAAATAAACGGACTAACGTGTCCTAAATGTGAAAATAAATCTAAGCCATTTGGTGTTTAATTTTAGGTTCAATTCCGTAGAGGCTCGAATCATTTTTGGGCATTAAATGAAATTCTTTGTAAAAGAAAGACCAGATTGTTCAAACCCTAAATTCTTGTAGAACTGATGAGAATCTTTTCGTTGATTTCCAGATTCCAGTCTAATTCTATGACATTTTTTCTCTTTGGCAAGAGTAATGCAAGAATTGATTAGTTTTTTACCGATTCCCTGATTTTGATATTTTTTAAGAACGACTAACTCTGGAATATACATCTCCAAAGTATCGCGATTAAGTCGTGGTAAAAACATCATACTTACCATACCAATAATTTCAATATCATCAAGTTCGGCAACAAGAATTTGTTTATCTGAATCTGTAGCGTATTTTTTCACTAGTTTTCTAAATGAATCAACATCAGAGTCTTTTTGGGGTTTTGGACGTCCCAGTTCATACAATAATCCAAGAATAATCGGAATATCTTTGTCAGAAGCCTCTCTAATAATCACATTATCCATAATCAGATAACTTTGTCATGTCTTAAGAATTGAATCAAGTTGTATAATTCTAATCCAGTATCAATCTTGATAAAATCAATGCGGTTTAAAAGGATGAAACGATGAATTTGATTATGAGTAGGCGTGTAACTGTAGTACTTGATGATGATCTTGACAAAAAACTCAGGGTACTTCAAGCAAAAATAATTGCGTCTGAAAATACATCATGTAGTTATTCCAGAGTATTGAATGAAACTGTGCGGAAAAGTTTGAAATAGTGTATTGTAAATCAAAAAATTACAAAGTATGTTTTTAACAAAATCAGATAAACAGGCAATAGGTGTAAGTGCATTCATGTTGGTCACTATTGGAATTTACATCTTAATTGAATATGTTCGAATCAATTAATCCACATGGATATGTTTGAACCTTTTTTGAAGATAAAGACTCATAATCAATGAGCATCGAAAATCAAAAGTCATATGTTCACAGAAATAATGATGATTGGAGGCCTATTTTGGTCTGCAACCTATATCCTAATTATCAGGCGAGGATTCAAGGACAAAACCTTTGGAATGCCAATGGCGGCTCTTTGTGCCAATATCTCCTGGGAGATGATATTTGCATTTGTCCTTCCACATGATGCTCCTCAACTTTACATAAACTACATTTGGTTTTCTCTAGATGCAATAATTGTAATTCAATTTCTAAAGTATGGTAAAAATGAATTTCCAAATATTCCCAAATGGCAGATTTTTGCAATATTTGCATTAGGAATATCAATTGCTGCTCCAATGATTGTAGGAATTAGTAATGAACTAAATGATAATGTCGGGGCATATGCAGCATTTGGGCAAAACCTCATGATGTCTATTCTATTTGTTACAATGCTAATTAACAGAAAAGGAATCAATGGACAGTCATTTTACATTGCATTATTCAAGATGACTGGAACTGGATTAAGCAGTTTGGCATTTTTCCTTTACAGACCAATTGCACAAGATTCCCAGTTATTGCAATTTCTTTTCGTATCAATTTTTGTATTTGATCTAATCTATACAGTTGGAATCTATCGCAAGTGCAAAAATATTGGAAATCCCCTTAAGCGATTTTAAAATAACCATAAAATAAAATCAAAACGTCTTCATACTTTAGATTTTGATATCTTTTCCACAGTGAGGACAAGATATTTTTTCAGATTCCATCTCATAGGATTCTCCTATCCTTTCAGTCATCAAGACATTACAAATATCCCATGGTGTAACTGAAATGTCCTTGTAGATAACATATGGATGATCCATTTCATACATTTTTTTACAAAGTTGATTTAGATCCAAGTCATCTAGTAGTACAGTTACATCTTCTAACTCTATCTGATTAACCGGAATGTCCAGAAAATTGTCAACCTCAGGCTGAAATTTCAATAATCTTGAGATTTCTTTGAGTACTAATCTGTCGCTGATAAATTGGCTTGAATATTCCAATAAAAGTTTCCTAGTATTGTGTTTAAACATCAAATTAACAATTGTCCCCAAAGAGTCATCGGGTTGAAAAGTAACTATCTCTTTTTTTGGCATCGATGAAATAGTAACTTTGGTTTTACATTTGATTCCAATTTCTAACATTTTTCTTGCTGCAATTGGCGAATATCCTTGAAATGCATTTGGAATAATTGCAAAAGCACGTCTAGAGTCCATCCATTTTTCCATCAAATCCCTAAATGTGATTCCTTTTTCTACAATAAGCAAATCCTTTGACATTATTTCTTTGACTTTGGTTTCATACTGATAATCACGAGTAGGATTTTCTCGTATGTGGCTTAGTAAATCATAACCCCCAACCATACCTACTGGATTATGATCATCATCCCTAATGACCATAGAATCAACTGATGATTCAAGATATTGAACACACATTTCTGTGGCAACGCATACCTCTCGTTCTTGATTAAGGTAAACACATGGAGTATCAGTTAACCCTTCAGAAAATATTTCCTCTAGGGTTTGTTCACAAACATTACATTTTGCAGGATATATCCAAGGTCTTACAATAAATCATATACGCATTTATGATATTTCAAAAGAGTTTTGATTATTACTTGTGAGAATAACAAATGTTCATTCTATGCAGGAACCGATAATTTTAGCATGTACTTTTGACTATATTCTAAAAAAATATCACATGAAAATAAAATAATTAGATTTAACAAAATGAAAAACGAGGAGTGTTGGAAAACGATAAATGAACTTTAGATGCTTCCATCTTTTTTCGTGTTTTCCATCTGTCTACTTCCTCAAAACCATGTTTTGAATTTCCGCAGATATGCGTCCTCGCTATACACTGTATGTGAAAATCAAATATAAGTTATTTGCATTAAAACCTTAATATTTATTTGATTCTTATCACTATAATTTAATAAATTTAAGTGTATTTCGTGGTTTTGCTTAAATATGTTTTTCACATATTTATCACATGGAAACCGCTTATGTCTTAGTTAATTGTGATCTTGGGTCTGAAGAAAATATTATCGAAGAACTAAAGCATATTGATTCTGTTAAAGAGGTTCATGGAACATTTGGGGCATATGATATAATTGCAAAAGTAGAGAATCAAGATAAAGATAATCTCCGAGAAGTCATTACTTGGGGTATTAGAAAACTAGAACATGTGCGTTCAACTCTTACACTTATGGGGATCCAGGGACAAGATTAAGAGATGGCAAAAGCATATGTTCTAATTGTAAATGAATCCGGAACTGAAGATTCTGTACTTTCTAATCTGAATAATATTCCAACTATCACCAATGCGTTTGGTACATTTGGATCATTTGACATATTAACAAAACTAGAATCTTCAGATGAACAAGAGATTCAAAACGATATTTCAAATAAAATAAGAAATATCTCAAACATTAGATCCACTCTAACATTGCTAGTGGATAAAAAACCTGGGATTTCAAAAACCACTGAAATTGAACAAAAAGTATTAGATGAGCATATGGTTCAAGCTTTTATCACCATTCGTTGTGCAACATCAGAGAAACCAAACATATTGGAACATTTGAATACGATTCCTGAAGTTATAGAAGCAGATATGCTAGTTGGAAATTTTGAAATAATTTGTAAATTGGCTGCTCCAACTTATACTGAAATTTCTGAGATTATTAGTAAAAAAATTCGAAAAATTCCTGGAATAAAAGCTACAATCACAATTAACGTGGTAACCAACCAAGGATTTAGCAAATAAAATTCAGATTCCAAAATAAATTATCAGGTCTTTACAACTAAACCTACTCTATCTAGCATAAATTTTAAAAATTCTGATAACGACTTTTTTACCCCTTGATTTACATTCCATTCTAGTACAAGTTTGTCATAAAATATCCATTCTTCTTCATCTTTTTTGAGATGAGTATTCATCATAGCCTCAAATTCTTTAGTATCCCAATCAACAGGACACATCTTATCTGTCATTTGGATTAAACGTCCATTTCTCAATTGAAACGGATATGACTTGCACACGCTTGGTTTAAAGTCATTTACAGTACATCGAAAGGTGTCTTTAGATTCTTCAAGAAACATACATCCGCCATCTTTTTGTTTTAAAGCAAGATCTAACAATCCTTCTTTTACCTTTATTCCAAGATCATAATCTTTTGCACCATAAATCTCAAGAAAACTCTCTGGTGCTAATCCCAATTTAACTGAGAGTCGGTAAATATCATGAGCGTTAACAAATATCACATACTCTTTGCAGCAGTTTGTATCACATGAAGTACAAGGAAATTCCCCAGTCTTTGATACATCCGAATCATTTGTGATTACTTTTAATTTCATAAATCATTAATCTAATTTCAAGTATTAAATGTGTAAAAAAGTCAGTACTAATAGAGGTAAAAACACGAAAAACCATGACTCTGTTTTGCAAACAATGCAATGAAAGACGATACCCTATAGTTCAAACAGAAGAAAAAATTACATTATGGCTCTGTGAAAAATGTGAAAATTTTGCTGACCCTGAAGATGTGATTGTTCGTGAATTCACAAAATCAGAAAAAGATGACATGAATGCAAAACTAGAAGAATTTAGAAAGAGTACAGAATCCCTATCAAAAGAAGAAATGACTAGACGTAAGGGCGTAAACTAATTTTAGATAATTTTATTTCAAACTATCTTCTAAACATAATCCAAATTCTTGAACCCACAAAAATTCCTACAGCAAGAACTATCAACAATGGAATAATGATTTGTCCTTCTTCCATGATTAAGTGGAATGTACCTAATTGAGGTTAAAAATGGATGCAGAAAGGAATTATTTCTTTAAACAACCACAATCACAAGAAAACATTCCAGCTTTTCCCATACATTGATCATGGTGCTTATTGTAGCATTTGTTACACGTCACCATTTTGAGTCCTGCTTTTGTGAGTTCTATCATGCTCCAATACCTTGGAAAATGTATCAGAATATCCTTCCCACTTAAAACTACATTTTCTACAATTATACTTCATCCGGAGTCCTCTTTCTTTTTTTCAGATTCTTTGAATGCGTTTACATCCTCTGCTACTTTGGTTTTACAAGAACAAAACTTTAGTTTTTTAATTATTTTTTCGAACATACCCTACACAGTTCTTTTGTTATTTAGACCGGCGTAATGAAGCAAAAAAGATGAGTAATGAAAAAATCACACATCAAATGAAACATGCATGAAAACATTACCAAATAGAGACTCATTACAGTAGTTTATAGGACAAAGAGATCCTATTAGGTTAGAATGATTTTTTGGAATACTGTTCAATTGAAAGCTAAATCAGCTCGAGTCCCTCTGGGCTCGCTGTTTTAATGAATTTAACCCGAGAACTTGTTGTTACTGAAAAAAAGTCAAATAGTCATTTTTCAAAAATTGCTTCAAACTATAAAGAACTGAGAACCACCGATGCTGATCACATAAAATACATAAAAAATTGTCTTGGCAAAGAATCTGAAATTACTATTGCAGATATTGGTTGTGGTGATGGTCGTTATTCCTTAGAAATTTTAAAATCTTTCAAAAATTGTTATCTTCATTGTATTGATTATAATGAAAACATGATCAAATATTTGGAAAGTTATTTGGCAGAAAATGAATTTACAAATTTTTGTGCACGAGCTGGAGATGCTAGTAAATTGTCTTTAGAGAATAATTCTATGGACTGTATTATGACATTTAATGCCATACATCATTTTGATCTTGAAAAATTTTTCTCAGAAGTGCATGAAATTTTAAAAGATAATGGACGCTTGTTTATTTATACTCGATTGAGAAATCAAAATTATAGAAGCATATGGGGAGAATATTTCCCAACATTTGGAGATATGGAAAATCGTTTGTATGAGTTAAATGAATTAGAAGAATATGTTAAAAATGCAGAAATGACTATCAAGTCTACCCGAGTATTTGGACATGCTAGAACCTCTACTCTAAACAGACTAGTTCATCAGGCTAAAAATAACCATTATTCTACTTTTGCCCTATATGATGAGGAGACATTTAATGAATCTCTTAACATATTTCAGAAAAATATTCGGAGAAATTTTAATGATCTGGAGCAAGTTACATGGCATGACGAAAATATTCTACTAGAAATTCACAAATAGCATATGTTGGATGAACAGTTTTAGCTAACAATAAAGTAATTGTGTTTTATGCTGGTGTGTAGTCTTTTGCTTGACCTGCAACGCCTTTGGCTTGTGCATCTGCTTTTTGTAAAATTTGCTCCTTTGTCTCATCTGTCATAAATCCTGATTCAATAGATACAGAACGTGCAGATTGTGATGCTTTGGATAGAATTTGTGAAATATTATCT
>Ga0233434_1002658_pt1 | contig 15367 bp, 17 predicted proteins | sample SI_122_August201_4_FD_182738 | JGI IMG/M metagenome (GOLD analysis project Ga0233434, IMG submission 182738) | Seawater microbial communities from Saanich Inlet, British Columbia, Canada - SI_122_August2016_120_MG | ecosystem: Environmental > Aquatic > Marine > Inlet | place: Canada: British... | reverse complement strand
TAAATGCAGCTAGAGAACTTGCAACATTACCTGATCTAATGATGAAAAAAGAAAAGACAGGTATCAAAAATGCACTAGAGCAGATTTCAACAATTGAAGAAGAGGTTGAAAATCTTAGAAGAAAAATTACAAGAGAAGTAGCAGATGTTGGGGGATTAATCATGAATAGAGAAAACCTCCTAAACACAGCATACACAATGGATGAAATTGCAGGTTACATCACAGGCATTGCATTCAAACTCTCAAATGTAAAACCAGCCACATTAAAAAGTGCAAAACTTGACAAAGACATCACAAAATTAATTGAATTAGTTGTAGATGAAGTTTACAAACTAAATGAAATTATTAGAAGTCTAAATACAAACACTGCAAATGCAATTGAATTAGCTCAAGAAACACAAACAATAGAAAGAGAAATTGATATCAAATACAGGGAAGCAACAATAAAACTTCTATCAGAAGTAACAAACACAAAAGAGCTATTGTTAATCAAAGATGTAATTGAGGGAATAGAGGAAATGGCTGACAAATGTCAGAGAGTTTCAGATTCTTTCATATTATTAGCATTGAGCCTATAGACAAAAAATTCTACATTTTTACTTTATTTTAAATAGTTTTTGTAATTCTACCACACTATAGAATTCATATACGTTTAGGATTTCAAAAAATCATGAAAAGTGAACTAGTTGAAAACAGAATAATTGTTTGGGACATTGAAGATTCACGTAAACTATTCAGTCAAGGATATTATGGTAAACCCATAGGAATTCCAAAACCAAAAATTGAAGAAATTGACGTACCATTAATTTTGGATTTAATTGAAGGGCTATACCTCTTAGAAAATAAAAAAATTAGCATTACAAAATTAAAACAAAAAATTACAGTAGAAGAAATGCTAGACATATGTAAAAAAGAAGTTCACGAATTTGATAAAAAATATTTGGTGTATAAAAATTTCAGAGACAAAGGATACATAATAAATCCAGGAATAAAATTTGGTTGTGATTTTGCAGTATATGAAAAAGGTCCAGGAATTGATCATGCCCCATTTTTAATTCAAGTGTATAACAGAAATGAGCCAATCACATCAACTGGAATTGTTCTTGCAGGAAGATTAGCAACATCAGTTAGAAAACAATTCATTTTAGCAATTCCAAAAGGAAAAGATACAGTAGAATTTTTGGCGTTAGATTGGTGGAAGGCTTAGACTGATTTTATATGACCAGCAATTTTGTCATAAATTTCAAAAAGATCTTTTGAAATGCCAAATGCAATATGATTATCCCATTTGCCCCTAATTCTAATAGCATTATCAGTTGGCTCAACATAGATTGTGGCATCTTTTACTGATTGACGTGCAATCATTTCATTAAGTTCAGTATCTGCATTTAACAAAGAGACCAAACTGCCAATACCATCCCATTCAACCTTAACTACAGACTTTGAAGCAAAATGACCTTTAGTAGTTAGTTTAGTCTTTGCAACATAACTTCCAAAATTGGTACCAACGCTTTTTTTCACAATAAAATGTGCTTGAAATCTATCTAGTGCGCCCCAAGGCAAAGGATTTGGATCTTGCATATCTTATCCTTTTTGAATAATTTGAATTACGTCAATGTTAGAGTTCTTGACATCAAGACTTCCTCTATTAGTTACCATTCTTGGGGTTTGAGCAAAATATCTACAATAATAATCACCTTTTTCAACATCATTAGTTCCAATTTCATGAGATTCAGAATCTACACCGATTTTTTTTAGCATTTCACTAAATTTCTCAGGCCATGTTTGATAGACAAATGTATCAGGTTCTGAATCATGCATTAAAAATTATGAATCACACCTACAAATAAAGATATCAAAAAAATACAACATAGATCAATCAAATTAAATATCACAAATGACTGGCCATGTTATCTATGTCAAAGTTTCAAGGCAAAATTGCTCTGATTACAGGTAGTGGTACAGGTATTGGTAAAGCCATTGCAACAAAATTTGTTGAAAATGGAGCAAGTGTAGTTATTCTTGGAAGACGAAAAGAACCATTAGAGGAAGCTGCAAAAGGATTAGAGGAAATCATTTCACAAAATAACAGCGGGGCATCAGTTAGAATTTTTGCAGGAGTGGATGTTGCAGATGAATCAGCAATGACTGAAATGTTTGAAGTATTAAAAAATGAAAATATCAATTTAGATTATGTAATTAATAATGCCGGAGTATCAGGACCTGTCACATGTTTTGCAAACGCACCACTAGATGAATTCAAGAGTACCATTGGAATTCACCTAACAGGTACGTTCTGGGGTTCAGTTCAAGCACTCAAAGTCATGAAAGAGGGTGGAAAAATAATTACAATTTCAACGTTTTTCACGGAAGAAAGACCATTAGAACAAAGACCATACAGATTTAGAAGTCCATATACTGCAGCACAAGGTGCAAAAAACAGACTAGCAGAATTAATGTCATGGGAATTAACAGATAAAGGAATTATCTCAATTGCAACAAATCCAGGACCAGTTCATTCGGATAGAATTTACAAGACAGTGTATCCAAAAGCAGCTTCTGAATTTATGAGGGTCAGCGGATTTGAAGATCTAGTTCCAACAGAAGTTAGTGCAGCTAGTCAAGAATTACTACCATTGCTAGGTGAAAATGAAAATATCATTAAAGAAGGAATTGCAAAAGCTGCAGAGAAACTTGCAAATGGAAAAGATGTTTCAAAACTAACTGAGACGTTTACAAACTTGTTAAACAAGATTCAAACAATTGCAGAAAAAGTTCAAAACAATACATCACATATGATTGCAAATCAAGAATTCTTATCTCAAGGACAAGTTTCAGAATCAGTTCTCAATTTATGTGATGATGAAATTGCAAAAATTCTAAACGGTAAAGTCATTCCAGGAGATAGGGTATTTTATCCAGTTAAACCACATATTGGCACTGCCACCCCAGGAGTACATCAGCCAGACTTTACAGGTAAAGCAATTGTGTTTACCATTGATGCAACTGACAAAGCAGATGCGAAAAGAGTTGAATTTTTAGCAGCACATGTTGAGAAAAATGGAGGTAAAGTTGCATGCTTTATTTCACAAAATACACCTACAGAACTTCAAGAATACATTAGTGGGAAATTCCACTCACATGTCGTTGATATTAAAAATCCTGAAGAAGTTCAAAGATGGTTAAACACAGCCAATACAAATTTGGGAGAAGTTCTTGCAGTAATTCACATTACAGGTAAACTACCAGAGATTTCAAAATTAACAGAATTAACTAGAGTAGGATGGGAGGAACTCACGGAGAAATTCATCTCAACTCCAGCTACTGTTGCCCAAAGAGCACTAGAGCAATTTGTCCCAGGAGGAAAAGAGGACCCAAGATTATACAAAGATGCAAAGGGAGCAATCATGATAGTAGGTCCTGACTTACCAATAGGACGTAAAGTGACTGGAACTCAAAGAGCTCAAGTAGAGGTATTCAGAGGAGCATTAAGACCATTTACAACTACAGTCAATCAAGAATTAAGTGATGTTTTAAAATCAAATATCAGAATGTTTACAGTATTTCCAGGTACAGTTGCAGGTGCAGAGCCAAATAATCAAAACATTGCAGACGCATTGAATTTCCTAGTATCTGATAGTTCTAATTCATCATCAGAAGTAACATTTTGTGTTGATGAATCAAGATAAGAATGAGAAAATTCTCAGATTTCAAAATAGGTGATTCGTTTTTTTCAACATGCAGTATTTCAGATAAAGAATTAGAAGCATACCTAAATTTTTCAAGGGTAAAAAATACAGAGGCTAGAATCCAAAGAAATTAGAATTATCAACCATGGAATCAAAAAATAATTTTCCAGCTGCTATCAATATCACAACAGATACTAAAATTTGCAGATATCGTTCTTTGATATCTATAGATAGTCTTGCACCAATTAAACCGCCAATAAAAGATCCAATAGCTAGAAATCCAGCTTGAAGAAAATCAGGATGTCCCAGAACACTGTGTACTATAACTCCAGATAATGATGCAAATAATAAAATTAATTGCGAAGTAGGAGCAGCTCTTTTCATAGCCATTCCCATTCCGACCACCATTAATGGAACAAAAATTATTCCTCCACCTATTCCAAAAAAGGATGAAATAATTCCAGCAAAAAAACTAGCACCTACTGCAAAAATCATCATCTGTTTGGACAAGGTTTTTTCTTTGCTCTCGATTTTTCGTCTCAAGAAAATATAAGCTGCAGATGCAATCAATACAAATCCAAATAAAATTTTGAATATTTCAGGAGCAGTATCAGTTGAAATAACTGCACCCAGTACGGTGCCAGGTACAGATAACAATCCGAGTTTTAGACCTAATGAAAATTCAATTCTTTTTTGTTTAGAATAAGACACAGTAGATGCAATTGCATTACTTAATGCAGCAAACAAACTATTACTTGCAGCAGCAGTTGGAGGAAATCCCAAAAATGTCAAAACAGGAACCACTATTATCCCACCACCAAGACCAATCATAGAACCGAGCATTCCTGCAGCAACCCCAAGTGGAATTAGCCATAATTGATCAATCATCGTAATCGACAATCAAAGAATTTTAGAGTATATAATTAAACTACTTTAGTACAATTAATGTCCACAAATAAGATTCACCAACAGAGGTTATTTCCAAAATCAGTTGTTTTTGAGCTAATCCATTCATTTTGGATTTGAGGGTATTTTGAGAGGATTCAAGGTATTTTGACTCTGCTGCATCAAGCCAAGAAGACACAGATTCAAATCCGCCAGGTTTTTGTTCATTCCAACAATCACACACTAAATTCTCAATCATGGTTTGAAAAACAAAATCAATTTTATCTCGTTTAGAATCCAAATCAGGAGACACTTCAATAATTGCAAGTGCCATAGAAGGCGATATTGGGTTTCCACCCATGTTGAGATTTCCCAAAGGTTTACCATCAGAATCAACTAATGCAGTAGTTATACAATATTGAACAAATCTCTGAATACCATCATCATCAAAAAATGTACAATATTGTCCAACAGTATCATCAGTAATCACAGTTGGAGAAGACATTACAATATTTTTGGCAATCAAGATTTTTTGCATACTATCCACATTAGAATAAATGAAATTCACTTCAGAAACAGGTTGATCATCCAACACATTTCCAGAAAAAAAGACAATAGCAGAAATAATACCAATACTAAATAAAACTGAAAATAAAATTTTTTTATTCATAAAATTAATTGAAAAATATTGTAAAATAAGGTTTTGTAATTTTAAATTGAAATTATTTCCAATATAGAATCTTTAGTTATGTTATTGTGATCAACAAACCCAGAAGTGACTTCAAGAATATAGATTGCTTGCCCATCAGGAACAATACTTTGGCATGCTGCAATTTCTAATGGAGTTTTGCATGGAGGGACATCTTTTTCAATATGAATTACCTTACCGTCTTGATCAAACCAGATCATATCAAGGGAGAATTGCATGTTTAGCATCCATAAAGGATACAGTCCAGGTTGATTAAATACAAAAATCATGCCTTGATCAAAAGGGAGTTGATCCTGAAACATCAATCCACGAACACGTCTAGGTTCAGTATCTGCAATTTGTACCACAAGAGGAATGTCATCTACCATGATTGTCCCCCTAGGAAATTCAACGGATTCTAATTTAATCTCACTTGGAATTGACACCAATCCAACAATACCAACAATTACGGCAGCAATGAAAATTGGAACTAAAGCTTGTGTCCTAGTGGTCACATGTGAAATTGTTAGAGTCCTTTTAAAAACTAAGTTACATTACAGAACTCTTAAAATCATTGATTGATGAAATTGTGTTTTTTGTTTCATGGCCAATATCATGGATGGTAGAACCATTGTATTTTTTGTCAAGGTATCTACCTGCAACAATCATAGGTCCGCCAAGTGCAACTGTGACACCGGTAGGTTCAGGAACCCATAACATCAAGAATCCAATTTTTTGTAGTTTTTTACCTGGTGCAGGAGCTTTTTGCAAAGCACCCAAGGAACTAGCAGTATGAGTGTCATCCATTTTAGCCATATCAGTATACAAATTTGCCCTACGATGAGCAGAATCAGAGAATTTTCGTAATTTGTCTAATCGTGCCTTCAAAGGATCATTCATGCCTACATCAAATTTTAAAAAAAATAGTTAACATTCAAAGATCAATTCCAGTCACTGTCAAGTCAATAAAGAATAACTAGAATCAGTAGAAAAGACATCCAATTATACTAGATTAACTGTAATTACAAAGAACACATGAAATCTGAAAACTCAAAAAGACTAGAATCGATTAAGGCAGCCCATCAGTCAGAAAAAACTCGTGCAAGTACAAGAATGGAGGACTATTTAGAAATAATATCAGAATTGGTGGATTTGAAAGGATATGCAACTACTTTAGATATTTCAAGATACATGAATGTCAGTGCTCCAAGTGTTACTAAGATGCTTCAAAGATTAGATGAAAATGGATTTTTAGAATATGAAAAATATCATGGAATAAATCTCACAAAAAAAGGAATACAAGTAGCCGAAGGGATTAGACAAAAACATGGAATTTTATTAGAATTTTTTGAAATATTAGGAGTAGGGTATGATACTGCCAATCAAGATACAGAGGGAATTGAACATCATCTCAATCCAAAGACAATAAAACAATTGAGAAAATTTATTACTTTTCTAAAGGCCAATCCAAAAATAATTGAAAATTTTAAAAATCTTTAAGAAATAATTGAATGTCATTTTGAGAAGAAGATTCTCGCATTAGATATCTTGCAGTGTCAGAACGTTTTGGAATTTTTATCTGTCCTTTTTTTCCAATCCGTACAGATGCAACAAACTTGTCATGAACACGAATATCTGCATGCATTGAAGTGAATTCTTTACCAACAGTCAAAAGTAACGCAGTTTTGGATTCAGAAAAAGTAAAAGGTAGATCATCAGATGAAATAGATGAGGGTTCAGATAAAGATTCAGGGCCCCTTTCAACAACATCAATGTGAACTTGAAGATACTTTTCAATTTCATTAATGTTTGAACCTCCTCGTCCAATAATTGATGCAATACACTGTTCATCAACCATCACTTTAACTCGATTATCAGATAAGATTTCAACTTGGGCATTAGGATCATATGTTCTAAAAGTTTCTTTGATTTTATCTTCTGCAAGTTTTTCAATTCCAATTTTTTCGGTTCGTTTTGAAACAGGGACGATAACATTTTCCTCTCCAAAAGTATAGATTTCATATTCCAATACATCATCTTGAAAATTTTTGATTTCAATGACAGGTCTTGCAAGATCAGATTCAGTCATTCCAGTAGGCACCTTTACTTTTAATTCCAAATCATAGACGGTATCAATCTGCCCATCTTTTACAAAAACTACAGTATCCAAAACATTTGGTATAATTCCAAGTTCAATTTTTCCAATAAAACGCTGAATTGCATCCAATGGGGAATTTGCATGAACTACACCAACCATGCCCACTCCAGTCAGTCGTAAATCAGCAAATGTTCTAAAATCTTCTTTTCGTCTTACTTCATCAAAAATAGTATAATCAGGGCGAACTAGTAATAAAATATCAGCAGTGTTATCAAAACTTCCATCTAGTTTGCCATATTGAGTAATTCCAGAATTAACTTGTAAATCACGTGGAGATTCAAATGTTTTAACGATTTTGCCACCAGCATGATAGAAATTTGCAAGACCAGATGCCAAAGTACTTTTTCCAGACCCAGGAGCACCAGAAATTAAAATGCCTTCAGCCCTATCAGAAAACCGCTCCATTAATTTTTCAGAGACAGAGTAATCATCAAGTGTTAATTTGACAATTGGGTGTACAATAGTAATTTCAAAAGAATCTGAAAATGGAGGATATGTGATAGCGATTCTATAATCACCGTGTTGAATTACAGTTGCCCCAATCTTAGATATTTCAACAGTACTTGAATCAGAAACATTTACTGCATCAGATATCTGAGTAGAAATCATCTTCAGATAATTTCGAGAAAGAATTTCATCATTAATAGTAGTTAAAGAAAATGTTCCAGGTTTGCCTTTTTTTGCCAAAGGACGTTGATTTTCTTTAAGATGTACACTCATTGTGATGTCATCAAAAAATTTCAAAAATTCTAAAGTTTCATTTTTAATTATACCTCTAAGAAATACTGTTTCGACATCATTAGCTTGTGCAACCAAATGCTGTACATTATCAGAAGTGTAAAGAATTGCATCATTTTGTTTTGCCACATCTGTAATGAGTGCATCAATTCTGCCACTTCCAGCAAATTTAATATCATCAATAGAAGGATGGGAGCCCTTTGTTACCACCTCTAATCCATAACTTCCAGAAAATCCTTTGAGTTTCTTAATTTTTTCTAATCCAACAAATCCTTGTTCTTTTTTATTTGAAGCCTGAGATTGTAATTCATCAAAGACAGCTTGAGGGATTATAATTTCTGAATTTTTAACAGATCCAGCCTCAATCTGGGCAATCAGTTGTCCATTAATGATAACACTAGTATCAGCTACAATTTTTGGCAAATTTTCTATCAAGTTGAAATAAATTCATACCCTAAAGTAATTTTCGATAATCAAAAAATCAATTTGAAAAAGAACTAAAAATCAAAAAAATGGAATGAAACACATCAAACAGCAAATCAGGTCTACTTAAAGAAAACAAACATCCAGAACTAAAATTTCTCACTCTCTTGAAAAAATGCAGATTTTATCAAAGTAATCATGGAACAATACAATGATGAAAACAAGGTGTTTTACAAAAATTGTACAGAATACTTTGAATTTTTACGAAAAAAAGGAACCCCAGACTATGATTTTGAAGATGAATATTACTTCACCATGCCTGCAATTTCAAATCATTAGATAGCAGATTTACAAATACCACTAAATCTCATAAAATATGGATTCAGGGCTAGAAGATTTTGCAGATAAAGCAGTCAAATTTGCAATGGATTCAGGAATACAGTATTGTGATGCAAGAGCTGAACAACAAGAAACAAAATCAATACTAATAGAAAATAATGAAGTCGAATATGTCAAAACCAACAAAGACGAAGGCATAGGTATTCGGTTAATAAAAGATGGGGCATGGGGGTTTTGTTCAATTACAAATCCACAGTCATTTGATCAAATCAAAGAGATGCTAAACAGCACAATCAAGAATTCACTACACAATCCAAACATTAAAAAAAATAAAATAAAATTACGTGGAAAATCAGATACAAAAATCAAGATAGATTTTCCTGTTTTAAAAAAACCAGAATTAGATGAAATGATAAACATTGGACTAGAATGCAGTAAGAGTATTTTAGATGAGCCAAGAATAATTAAATCCACCATAAATCCATGGTATACAATTAATTCAAAATATTTTACAAATAGTGAAGGCTCGCAAATTACACAAAATTTTACAGATGTCATAGTTGAAATGATAGCCACAGCACATGAATCAGGACTCACACAATCAGTGAACATTACAGAAGGCGGGAGAGGAGGATTGGAGCAAATTACAAATAAAATCTATCAAAGCGCAAAAGAGATTTCAACAAAGGCATCGCAATTAATTGAGGCAAAACCTGCAAAAGAAGAAAAAACAAGAGTTGTGATGAATCCGGATTTTGTAGCACTGTTAACACATGAAATTTTGGGCCATCCATCTGAAGCAGACAGAGTATTAGGAAAAGAAATGGCATGGGCTGGAGGAGCATGGTGGAAAGGAAAGATTGGAGAAAAAATTGGATCAGATGAACTAAATGTGTATGATGATCCTACAATCAAAGAAAGTTTAGGATGGTATTATTTTGATGATGAAGGTGTAGAAACAAAAAAAACTACTTTGATAGAAAAAGGAGTTTTAAAAAATCACATGCAAAATAGAGAGACATCTCAGATGTTTGATTCGCAGTCAACTGGAAATATGAGGGCAACAAACTACAGATTCATGCCTTTGATTCGCATGGCATGTACATGTATTGGTAAAGGAGAATGGGATACTGATGAAATGATAAAAGAAATCAAAAATGGATATTTTATTTCAAATATGAAAATACCGTCAATAGACATGAAACGACATAATTGGAGCATATCATGTCAGTACGCTCAAAAAATTGAAAACGGCGAAGTCACAGATTTGGTAAGAGACGTCATTGTAATGGGAGAGGCACCAGAATTTTTTCAATCAATTGACGCCTGTGGAGAAGACTTCACAGTAAGACCAATAACTAATTGTGGAAAAGGAGATCCCATGCAATCAATGATGATGGGAAACGGAGGACCATCAATACGAGGAGTTGCAACAGTAAAGAGTGTAAATTAAAAAATGATAAAAAAAATAGAGCAAATCAAACAAGAAGTCATAAAATGCACAAAGTGTGAATTAAGTGAAACAAGAACAAATTCAGTTCCAGGTAAAGGGAATTTTAAATCAGATGTGATTTTTGTAGGAGAAGCCCCTGGAAAAAATGAGGATGAGAAAGGAGAACCATTCATAGGAATTGCAGGAAAAAAATTATCAGATGCATTAGAAAATGCAGGGATTTCTAGAGACGACATATACATAACAAATATTGTCAAATGCAGACCTCCAAGTAACAGAGTTCCAAAAACAAATGAAAGAGAAACATGTCAAGAATATCTTAAACAAGAAATATCAATAATCAAACCAAAATTAATTTGTATTTTAGGAAATACTGTATTTAATTCAATTTTAGGGGGATCAGAAATTATGAAATATAGAGGAAAAGTTGCACAAAAAAATAAACAATTGTATTTCATATCTATTCATCCAGCTGCAACAATATACAATCAAAAATTAGTTGATGTGTTTAAAGAGGACATCAAAAAATTATTCAAGATAACCAGAGAGTTAAAAAATGATAAAAAAATCAAAATAGATATTGAATATACTGCCTAGGGAATTTTATTCTAAAAATACAGTAACAGTAGCAAAAGATCTTCTTGGGAAAAAAATTGTGAGAAAGATAGGAGGGCAAGAGGTATCAGGAATAATTTCAGAAACTGAAGCATACAGACACAAAGATGATCCAGCAAGTCATGCTTATAGAAAAATTACTGAGAGAAACAAGGTAATGTTTGGGGACGTAGGCATATCTTATGTTTATTTTACTTATGGAATGCATTATTGCTTTAACATAGTTGCAAGACATCCAAAGACAAAAGCAGGAGCTGTTTTAATTCGTGCAATTCAGGCTGAAAAGGGAATTGAAATAATGCAAAAAAATAGAAAAATAACTGATTTAAAAAATATTACAAATGGACCTGCCAAACTAGCTCAAGCTCTGAAAATTACAAAAAAAGAATATGGGGCGGATTTAACAAAAAAATCAGATCTATTTATCACTGAAGGAATCAAACCAAATAAAATTTTAGCATCATCACGAATAGGAATTAAAGATGGCGTAGATAAATTATGGAATTTTAAAATAAAAAACTAATCTTTGTTATTTTCATCCAAAGTCCAAGGTGCAAACTTTCCAAGAATTCGAGCCCAATCTAATTTTAAAAGTAAAACAATCACAGCAGTCATCATCGCTATAAAAATTACAAATCCAATGTAAATAGGAGTGGCATCATCTATGTTTTCTAAAAATGGTTCTACTAAAGAAAAACCAAGATGATGAGAAGTAAAAACAATAATGTAGCTTAGAACAATTTTTCCAGTAAGAGTTGCAACAAAAAATCTTTTTGGATTATACTTTGCCAACCCTAATGGAACATATATCAAATCATCAGGCATTGGAGTGGCGGCTGCAAAAAAGGCAGCTGCTGCACCATATTTTTTAACTAATCGTTCAAAGGGCCGCATTCTCTTTCTAGTTTTCTCGCTAATGATTTTTCGTCCAGTATAACTAACAGAAAAAATAATTTGTTTTGCAGCAGTTGCAGTTACTGCAGATAATAGTGCCAAAATATGTAAATCAAAATGATTACCTACAGACATTGTAGCTAATAATAAGAATCCAGGAAGAGGTATGAAAGGAACTAAAGAGCCAAAAAAATTCACTAATGCTAAACTAAGATATCCCACTTCAGGGGCAAAAGGAAACAAGTCAACAAAATCCATAAACAAAACTATTTTCAGGCAGTATTTAATTAAAACTAGATCACATCAAGACAGCAATCATTAAAATATCATCTTTTAACAAATTATTCAAATGACAAAAAAAGACTTTGAATTAATTTGTGATAATATAGCCACAATAAGCCCATACATCAGATTTGTAGGCGTGATAGGTGAACGGGGAGAACTACTAGCATACAAAAGAAGACCAGAATTAGTTCCTCTCCTCAATGAAAAGAACACACAATTTCAATTCTCACATATTGCCATGAAAACTGACTTGGAAGGATTTTTTGATAAAAGTCTAGGGGAAGTCGAATTTGTATGGGAAGAAAGAAAGAAAGTACAGACAATATCATTCTCAATTAAAAAATCAAGAGTGTGGGTTTCAATTGATAAAAAAGTGATTAGATCAGAAATGTTAAGAATTATAGATTCATGTCTACCAATTGTAAAAAAATATTCTTAATAATTGAGATATTTTGAAGTGCCCATATTGTGAAATTGATTTAGATGCACTCAGCATGACTGATGGGTTAAAACATATTTTAGAGCATAAAAAAGAGATTCAAAATTAATTTATTTATGTACAGCAAGAATGTGAATTAGATGCAAGAAACAGATGAAATTCAAAAGCTAATTGATGAAATCAGTTTTAGAAAATCAAATTCAAGGGATTATGAAAAAATGAGTGTCGAAGAAATAAGTAAAGAGTTGAAAGAGATAATAAAATTTGAGCAGGACTCATTTAAAAAAATTGAAGCGTTTGAAAAAATACAAAACAGTCCAGATGTAATAAAATACGCAAAAATGATTTGTAAAAATACAATACAAAGAGAGATTACACAAGTTCAAGAAATCTATTTAAAAAAAATTGAGAAAGAATATCTTAGTTCAAAATGAGACATCATTTATCTTCATAAAGCCAGCATCTAACATACCCAGTTTCAGTTTTAAATTTTGGCGGAAGCTTGTGACATTTTTCAATAACTGAGGGACAACGGTCAATGAATCTGCATTCAGTTGGAGGATCAAGTAAACTAGGGGGAATTCCCTTAATGTATGTCGGAGGACCACCTTTCAATGTTGGAATTGATTTTAACAGTCCTTGAGTGTAGGGATGTTTTGGATTGTTATAAATTTCTTCAGAAGAACCAAACTCAATCATTTGACCACCATACATGATACCAATTTTATTGGCAATTTCAGATAAAACAGCCAAATCGTGCGTAATTAACATAAAAGACATGCCACCTTTTTTGAGATCTTTTAACAAATTCACAATTTGTGCTTGAATTAAAACATCAAGTGCAGTAGTTGGCTCATCAGCAATTACAAATTTTGGTTTAAGAAGTAAAGCCATTGCAATGATCACTCTTTGTTTCATACCTCCACTTAACTCATGAGGATATTTTTTCAAAACAGGTTCATTCAAACTCACTGATGTAATTGCATCTAAAATTACTTTATCAAAGTCACCATCAAAATGATGTTGTTTTAAAATTTCAACAAATTGTTCTTTAATTGTAAAAACGGGATCTAGGGAATTCATAGCCCCTTGGAAAATCATAGAGATTTTTTTCCATCGGTATTTGCCATTAAAATCAGATTCTGAAATATCCAGTATAGATTCGCCTTCAAAAGAAATATCGCCTTGTGTTTTTCCACCAGATAGCATTCGAATAATTGATAATCCCAGAGTACTTTTTCCACATGCACTCTCACCTGCAATTCCAATTGATTCGCCATCTTCTAATGAAAAGTCAACATCATCAACTGCATATACGGGGCCTTTAGATGAAGAGTATCTAGAAGACAGTCCGTTAATTGCCAGAAACACCATATTTTTTTAGATCCAAACTAGAATTTTTATTTTACATCAAGGGATATAAACAACATTATCAGAACGAGAAAAGTCGATTCAAATGAAACTTCCAATTTGTAGTTTTGATGCAAAAAATGCTGTTCTTTGTCCCCAATGTGAAGGGAAAATAAGTTCAGGCATACTTTCACAGTCAGATGCAGATGCATCCATTATTCTTGCAAATATTGAAAAATCAAATAAAGAAATTGAAAATTTTTCAATGTTTTCATGTAAGGAATTTGAAGGGAATTTTGTTTTAGCGTTAGCAAGAAATGACATAAGAATGATCAGACAAAGTCGTACACTCTACAGATTACTCCAAGATCAATTCAAAGGTAAAATTTGGCTAGTAGAAGCAGACGAGACAGATAATAAATTCATAGAAGATTTGTTTTTTCCAACAAAAATACTGTCAATTAATTCAGTTTGGGCACCAGGAGGCGTTCAAAAAACAAAAGCTGTAATTTCAGGTAAATGGACATCAAGATTCCCAATAGACACACAAAAAGTGATAGAAATTGTCAAAAATGCCCGAAACCTTGACATTGAGATTGAATTTGAGGTTAAAAGATAGGTGAAAAGATGGTTTTTGTTAAAACTCACGATATTGCAGAACTGGCAACTGAATTAATCGGAAAACAAGTAGTGTTAGGGGGATGGATTGAGGATCTACGAAAATTAGGAAAAATGTCATTTATCACATTACGAGATGTCTCAGGAATTTCTCAAATTATTGTAAAAGGCGAATTAAATGATAATTTAGGTGAAATTAATCGTCAAAGTGTTGTAAGTGTAAAAGGAATTGTTCAAGAAACAAAAGCAAGAGACTTTTCTTTTGAGGTAAAAGCTGAAGAGATAGAGGTTTTAGGAAAAGCAATTCATCCACTTCCAGTAGACCCAATTGGCAGATTGGAAAGCAATATCGATACAAGACTAAATCATCGTGCACTAGATATGAGAAATCAAAAAACAGCTTCAATTTTCAAACTAAGACATCATGTATTGCAATCATTACGTAAAACATTTGTGGATAAAAAATTCATAGAGATTACAACACCAAAAATAATTGGTAGCGCAAGTGAAGGGGGTGCGGATCTTTTTTCATTGGATTACTTTGGAGAGACAGCTTACCTTGCTCAAAGTCCACAATTATACAAAGAACAAATGACAATTGGATTAGAAAGGGTATTTGAGATTTCAAATTTTTATAGAGCAGAAAATTCTCATACAGGAAGACACCTAACAGAGTTCACAAGTATCGATATCGAAGCAGCATTTATGGATTATACAGACGTAATGGAGGTATTAGAATCACTAATAATTGAAGTTTACAAGTTTGTATCTGAGAATTGTAAAAAAGAGCAAG
>Ga0233434_1002642_pt1 | contig 15424 bp, 20 predicted proteins | sample SI_122_August201_4_FD_182738 | JGI IMG/M metagenome (GOLD analysis project Ga0233434, IMG submission 182738) | Seawater microbial communities from Saanich Inlet, British Columbia, Canada - SI_122_August2016_120_MG | ecosystem: Environmental > Aquatic > Marine > Inlet | place: Canada: British... | reverse complement strand
TAGCATAGGCTCTTTCATAATGATAAAAAAAGTGTATATAGAAATGAGGAAAAAATAGTTCACCCAATGCTATCCAAATGAAACGCCTCTGGCTCAAATAGCTCCTCACGGGGGCTTTTTTGTTTATAAAAGAGACACCCGCATTGATTCGTGATTTCTGTGTAATTTCTTGTATGAAACGCCTCTGGATCATATTATTTGTCTTTCCACTCTTTGCTCAAGAGTATGGAGTTCTAACCACAGATGGTCAGATGATGACTGGAGAACTTATCTCTCTAAACAAAGAAGGAATAAAACTAAAAAGTAAGTATGGAGTAATTGATATAAAGACTGATAGTATAATGATGATTACTTATCCTTCTTTTAAAAATCAATTAGAAAATATATTTGGTATAGATAATTTGTTTTCTAATGAAGAAAAGAAAATAGAAGATGAGATTCATCAATTAGAAAAAGATTTAGAATCTTTGCAATCTTCAATGAATCCTTCAAAAATTATTCCTGAAAAAGAAATTAAAGAAAAAGAACCTCGAATAAAATTTATTCCCTATGATGATCCGCCCGTCCCACTGTCGCCAATTAGACCAAAATACCCCGAAATTGCCCAAGAAGATGGATTTGAAGGAACAGTTGTGGTTCAGGTTTTTGTAAATGAAAAAGGTCGTGTAACAGAAACAGCCATTCTTAGGGGTATTCCTGATTCAGGATTAGATGAGGCTGCTATAAAAGCCATTGAAAAGGTAAAGTTTAGACCTGCACGCAAAGGAAATAAGAAGGTTGGGGTTTGGATGTCTATTCCCGTCAATTTCAGATTGCCAAGTGAGGGATTTTGGTAAAATGAAAAAGATATTATTAATCGTATTGCCATTAATAGATAGGACTTTCTTTTCAACATTTTGTGAGGAGAGGGAAAGTCGCATATTAAAGAAAATTCTATACGCCTATAGGGGGGTGTAATGAAAGAATCCACATACGATCCAGTGACTGAAAAAGAATATTCTCATGAGAATGGGAGTGATTTTAAAATACAACAATTTTGTGAGTTAAATCAATATGTTAAACATGAAGAAGAAGTAATTGATTTTGCCTTCGCCTTAAGAGATGAGCTAATTAATGACCTTGAGAATAAAGATGATACAATTCGACTAAAATATATTAAATGGATTGAAGATGAATATCTCTTAAGAACGAAAGACTTCTTGATAACACAAAACCTTTCTATTCCTGAGAGACTTATTGGGTTTAAATCATTTAAATATGAGCATCAAATCCAAGAAATAAATAATAATCCCTCAGAACAGAATACTACTAAACCCGCAAAAAATAAAGGTGGTCGACCAAAAGACCCTAAAATAGCAAAATTGCGGGAGCAATTATATAAAGATTATTACAACTATAGGGAAAATAAGGGCTATACACGGTCGAAAGCTATTGACCTGCTTGAAGAAAAATATCCAAATTGGGAAAGGTCAACCATCGTAACTTATTTAAAAAAATAACCTATATTCTCGTCGGAGATAAAACCGAATAAATCCCCAATTTTAGGGGATAAATCCCCCAGCTCATTGGGTCTCTTTTTCGTATGATATAGTTTCTTAGTAACAATTGAGAAATTATATGCAAGACACAACAAAAGAGCAATTAGACCGCATTGAAAAGAAATTAGATAACCCATTAAACCAAGTGTGGTTTTCAATCTCAGACGTAACCCGATTGACAGGATTATCCCGTTCGACCATCAACCGATATATATCTAATGGACAGTTAAAGACTGTCAAAAGCGGTGGCAAAAGAATGATGCGGAAGGAATGGGTAGATAAATGGATAATGGGATGAAACGATATACCACCTACCTTTGGCAAGAGACCAAACGGTTTCCTGTTTATAGGATTCAAACCAATGACCATCGAGTTGCACGAAAACTCAAGAAAAGGAAAAACACCAAGTTGGTTCTTTATGGAATAAACGTTCCATTATGGGTTTTTCAAATAACATATTCATGCCCAAGACTTGCTATTTTGGGATTAGGCAATATAACGGGTCAATGTGTACAAGAAACGGCTGATAAGGGCGAATTTGTATCCTATACCTTACCCTATATGGACATTACAAATGAGGACGGAGTGCAATTGTGAAGAATATACATAAGGGTGGATTCTATTATCCAAATGAGGTTTGGTTCTCAAAGGCATATCAATCTCTTACTCCAACGGCAAGGGAACTGCTCCATTGTTTTCTAACTGACCTCCTATGGACTGGGAAAGGGAACAAAAAAAGGTATACAAATAATGGTGACATCTCCTTCACTGAATCCCAGTTCAATGGAATGTATGGAACTTGTTCCAGTACTTACCTCAAGGCAAGAAATCAATTAATTAAAGTGGGTTTTATTAGACAGGTTAATAGAGGTGGAATGTGTAGAGGTGACAGGTCTACTTACAAAATACTTGTCTGTGCGATGTTGCCATTCATTCAAGAGAGGTGGCGGAATTACCCAGATAAAAATTGGAAACACGATATCCCAAGACCAAAAAAACAAATGGTGGGCGTAGAGACACAATGGAAGAAAGGTGAGAGTGGTAGAAAGTCATAAACCACCCTATAAAAGTATACCCTTAACGGGGGGTATCCCCCTATTTAAGTATACCCTTATTCTAATTAAGCCCCTATCTAAGTATGGAGTTAATAATTTCGAAAAATACTGTAAGTTAAGTAATATATAGCTTTATGGTAATTATCACAGAAAGTGTGCTTTTTATCGTTACCCCCTATTTAAGTAGGGTATCTAATAGAATACCATATGTAGTGGGTCAGAATGGAATCAAACACAAACAAAACAGTTAAAGGGAGCAACGGCAAATTGTACCGTGATAAACAGGATATTAACAGGAGGGATTAGCCCTCATTTCAAAAACCTAACCTACTAACCATGTAAAGCAATAAATAGGGATTAATATACCAAGTATGGCTAAAACGATTGGAAGAGCCTTACGAATCAAGCGAATCAAGAGTGATGGCTCTGGAAAGGGTTGCATAACAGTTACTTCTTTAAGATGTATTTGTATATAGCCCACATTTGGAAGATGCTAAAAGCATATACGACTATAGTCACAAACTCGTTATCAACATGACCCAAATTTGCATACCCCAAGTCAAAGCGGTTAAGGAATCCATATAGAAAGCTATTCACTATTACTAAAGCCCACATCCCAAAGGTGAGACCAAGAAGCTTCTTTTGTTTGTCTATTATTTTTTTATCCATACCCGAATTTAACAAGGAACTGAAATATATGTCACAACCTAATTTTATCGTCAATAAACGACTGAAACCGAACCCGATTAAGGCACGGATTTCTCACCGAAATTCCGTACCTTTCAGGTACTTAAACACGATGATTATACAACCTAAATACAATTCCCCCAGTAGTGATGTGGTCAGCAGTAATGCCCCACCGTTACATCGTGACGGAAGTCATCCTATTGGGGGATTTTTGTTAGGAGAATAAAATGGCTACTTTAAAGATACGAAAAGGAAAATGGTATTCAAGAGTCAGATGGTTAGACTTTGGAAAAGAATTTGAACGCCAAATTCCACTGCGTACAGATAATAAAACGGTTGCCCATAAAAGAAATAGGGAAGTTTCAAAATACGAACAGGACATTAAGGATGGTCTAAACTTTGAGTTTGGTTGGTTAAAAGATGGCGGTAAAACCAAAGTTAAAGAGCTATCCTTGATTGAAGCGGTAGATGATTGGATGTCAAGACGAAAGAAACAACCTGACATCGGAAAATCAACTTTAGGAATTAATGAGAATGGCATACACCATCTATATAGAAGCATAACTAAATCAACTCCATTGAAATCAATAACTACCAAGCATATGGATGGTTTTAAAGACGACTTAATTGATTTGGGCTTAAGTAGTGCCACTATCAATATACACTTGAGGAGTATCAAAACATTTTTCAGATATGTTTGGAAAAGAGGAATGATTGATAGGCTACCTATTATAGAGATGGTGGAGACAAAGGATACTCTTCCCATTTATCTTACTGATGATGAGTTCCACGCAGTACTTAATGAAGTAGGTGTGGATTCATTCTATGGTAAGGCATTCTACTTTTATCGGGAAACAGGAGTTCGGTTAAGAGAGCCGTTTATTGCTACTTTAGATGGAAATTGGTTAGACATCCCGAATCTTTCAAAGGGTAAAAGACCTCGCTCTATTGAACTTAATGATTTCTTGGTTGAAATCTATAAGGAGTTAATTCTGTGGGCTAATGAGTGTGGTCTTGTTGAAAGAAGTAAGGGTGTGCATTTAAGTAAGATGTTCAAGAAATCCTTGCGTAAATGTGGAATAGATGAGTCAAAACATCTTCATTCACTCCGTCATACTTATGCGGTTAGACAAAGAGTATTAGGTGTTCCATTGGCTACTATCCAAGCACAGTTAGGGCATAGAAGTATTACTACGACTGAAATCTATACTCTAATTGAATTGAAGAAACTGTGTAGTCATTTTCCCACGCTTATTTCCCAATATACTGAAGAACAGATAAAAGCTGAAAAAGTATCCAAATATGCAATACGGGACACCATTTTACGGGACACTGCGATAAGTATCAATGCTCCTATCGAGAGTAAAAGGTTAAATTGACGCCTGCTTTGGGAGCAGGAGGTCGGAGGTTCGAATCCTCTCACCCCGACACAGTATTGTCTGAGGAGAAGCCTCGTTTCACGACGAGGCTTCTTTGTTTTTAAGACTTGCCATTCCTGATGCAATACTTTCAAATCCAATCATAGATATTCACATATAACCACATTTTCGGGACATTTTTCGGGACATTGACCCCCCTATCCCCGCATATATCCACCCGTATCCGCCTATATGCGTTAGTTCTTTACACACGCAGGTTTTTATGGATACTAAGACCTCTTTATAGCTAATATCCCCTATACGTAGCAGTTACTAAAAAGAATTATGGTACTGCATTTAAATTATAAAACCACACATAGCTCCTCGGCTATACAGAGAAAAAATCCCTGTCAGGGGAATTACATTCCAAAAACCTACAGACAAAAAGTGGTTCTTGCCAGAATTTCGCTCAATCAAATGAAAGGTAAATAATATGAAACTCTTTAAAATAGGTATCGTGGTTCTACTATCGATTTCTCTTCTAGTTACGAGTTGTGCTACAAAGCCATCCGAACTAACTGCGACATATGTTTCACCGAGTATTTATAATACTTGGGATTGCGACCAAATATCAAGGGAAATGCAGAGATTCAATGGCCAAGTTGCTAGTTTAACTGGTCAACAAAATAAGATATACAAAAATGACCAATCGATGGGTTGGGTTGGCACTTTTTTGTTATGGCCATTGTATTTCTTTATTAAAGGTGATGGAGAGATAGCAGCACAATTAAAAACAGCTAAAGGGACTCTTGAAGCGCTTCAGCAAGCAAGTGTAGAAAAAAAGTGCGGATTTTAGATTAAAAAATAGTTCTCGTCAGATTTACAGAGAAAAAATTCCCCTCCAAATAAAGTACGCCTCTAATTGAAACGCCTCTGGCTTAAATAAAAGGAAGAATAAAATGAAAAAGACAATACTAATCATATTGCCTCTGTATCCAATGCTCAAGGCGAAGTCTCAAATATGATTGCACCTGTTGAAACAATGGTGGGTGATACTCTTATTTTGAGCTGGATTTACTTTGATTGGGTATATGATAGTGACACCTACGAAGGTGAAATGAATTTTGTGTTAGAATAAAAAACGAGGTATTACTATGAAACGAATCCTAAGACTATTTATCATTCTACCATTACTTATCTGGGTTGCTTGTGAGGATGAAGCACCCTCAGATGCAGATAATACCATACATGAGTTTGAATTACATTCAAATAATAGAGTTTCATCATTACTCATGACAGAAAGTGAATATAGTGATTGGATTAATAACGATGGATTTACAGATAGTGGCATGAGAATTCCGCTAATAAATGATGTGTATAATAAGTTTCCCGATGAATATGATTTTATTCTTTCAATTGTAAATGCCATTAAGAAAGTGTTTTCTAAATCTTAATGAAACGCCTCTGGCTCAAATAAAGGAAAATAAAATGAAGAAAATTATCCCATTTATTATAATTTTTCTTTTTACTTCATGTGCTAGTGTTACTATTAATCCTTCTATTCTTTCTCCAACTAATGTTGAAATACCAAAAAAACTACATCGATTAAATATTGGTCTCGCCCAATCCAGAATTACAACATTAGAAGAAGTCTCTTCAATCATTAAACAGGATGAGATGTTTACTATTTGGGAAAGAGAATTAGAGGCGAATATCTTTGACAGTGGTGATGAACCTATGGGATATATTGATTATAAGGTAATTTTTAATGAAATGGTTCCTACTGAAAAAGGGAAAAGATATTTTTTAATTACTAATTTGACTTTTTGGATTTCATCAATGGTTGGATATCCAATTATTGAGGCAGAAAAGATTATTGAAGCTGACATAACAATATTTAATAAGAAAATGAAAAAGATAAATAAATATAATATTATTTCAAAATCGGAACCTGGAAAGCTTGGGCTTTATAATTTGTATGCTGTGGAAGCATATGACATGATTGCTACTGTAGCGGTTACAAAAGATATTATCCAAATCTTCAAATCAAGACTTGAATCAGATGTTGAAAGTATTAACAAGCAACTTGAAGCATCTTTTTTATCAAATTAGTTAATTGAAACGCCTCTGGCTCAAATAGCCTCCTCACGGGGGCTTTTTTGTTTATAAAAGTCTTGGGTAATTTCTGTGTAATTTCCTGTATGAAACGCCTCTGGGTTAAATAAAGGAGAATAAAATGAAGAAAATATTCCTATTAATACTTGTAATATCCATTTTTGGATGTACGGAAAAGAACAAACAAAATCCTATCAAATCTGAATATAATAATTTACAAGAAGCACATCAATTTGGTGGACAGATGGCTTCCGACAGTCCAATTAATTTTCAGACTGGAAAAAATAAGATTTGGTTCTATAGCGAAGGAACAAAAGTAGTTGGAAATTTATATGTTCCAGATGAATTTAAAAAAGGAGATAAATTATCTGCAATTATGGTTGTTGGTCCAAAAGGAGCAGTAAAAGAACAAACAGCAGGGATTTATGCTAAGAAACTGTCTGAACAAGGATTTCTTACTCTTGTAATTGACCATAGAACCTATGGAGAAAGCGGTGGTAAACCGCGACATTATGAGAATCCTTATATGAAAATTGAAGATGTAAAAACAGCAGTAAGTTATATTGCTTCGCTCAATATTGTAGATAAAGATAAGATTGCAATGCTTGGTGTCTGCAATGGTGGTGGTTTTGGTCTTGCTGCAACAATTTATGATGCAAGAATAAAAGCATATGCTTCTGTTTCGGGACTTTTTGATTTAAGAAGTCAAATAGTAAATGGAAAACCAGATGAAAATGAAAGATTATTTTCAATTATGAAAGAATCCACAGATGCCAGACAAAAGTTTTTTGAAACAGGCGAAATTGTATATGAAAAACAAATGCCTGATGTAGATGAAAATTCTAACCAGTTAAGAAAAGAAGCCTATGAATATTATTGCACTTCAAGAGGTTTATGTCCAAACTATGGAGAAAATAGAATGGCAGTAATAAGTAAAGATACTCGTAGAAGTTTTGACATTACTGACCAAATTAAACTTTTATCGCCAAGACCATATTTGGCAATTGCAGGAACAAAAGCATTAACTTTTGGATTAAGTAAAACAGCATTTGAAAGAGCCAGGGAGCCGAAAGAATTTTTTGAAATAGAAGGAGCAACACACGTTGGATTATACGATAAAGAAGAATATGTAAATCCTGCTATAGTTAAATTAACCGAATTTTATAAAGAAAAATGAAACGCCTCTGGCTCAAATAAAGGAGAATAAAATGAAAAAAAGAATATTAGCTATTACTTTTTTATTAACAATAGTATCTAATGTATATGCTGAACCTTATGAAATCAAATTAAATGAATTTAATTCTATATCAAATTTCACACCTTTTAATGTTGTAATTCGATTTTCAGATAGAACATATGCAGAAATTGATTTAAAAGAATAGACTGAATCGTATTTAAAAATAAGGGTTAAAGATAATCGATTAATCATTGATAGTATAAAAGAAGATTGGTGGAAATTTTGGAAAAAAATATCAATGCGTGGAACTATTAATGTATATACACAAAATTTCAATTTTCAATCTATAGAAAATATTGGAACTGGGAGTTTGAACTTTAGTAATATAATTAACGCAAGTTCTTTTGAAGTAAATATTATTGGAACTGGGAGCATTAATTTTGATGAAGGGGGTGAAGTATTAAATGCTAATGTAAAGGTTGTAGGTACTGGCAAAGTTGATATGAAAACGGTAAATACAAATGTTGCCAATGTTGCAATTTCAGGTACAGGCAGTATTATATTGAATGTCAATGAAGAGTTGAATGTGAAAATTTCAGGAACTGGTAATGTCTTTTATAAAGGACATCCAAAAATAACAACAAAAATAAGTGGTACTGGGCATCTGATATCTATCTGAGTATCTATCAGAAATAAAAAAATGTACTGAAATGAAACGCCTCGGGAAAAAGAACAACCATCTAGCATTAGGTCTTTTATTTGGGATGTTTGCCTATTGGGCCAAATATAATTGGCATTATCATAATGAACATAATATTGATTTATTAGTCATGATTGCATTTGGGGTTCTTTCTTTGCACCAGTTATTTCTTCTTTCCATGAGTTATATGAAAAAGGATAAGATATGAAACGCCTCTGGCATAAATAAAGGAGAATGAAATGAAAAACTATTTAATTCTCTATCCTGCTTTTTCAATAATATTTTTAACTTTTTTGATTTATATAAAAAATAGACTGGATGCAAATAAGGCATATAAATCAGGGGAAGTTGAAGGTAAGTATTTTAAAACATACGATGGGAAAGCACCCTATTATCTTGAGACCTCAAGACAAACACTAAAAAATCAATTTGAATTGCCCGTTATATTTTATTTCTTGGTCGTCTTGCTCTATATCAATGAAACTATAACTATCTATGAACTTATGCTTTCTTGGACATTCTCTATTTCTCGCTATTTACATGCTTATATACGATTGACTTCAAATTATGTACCTTATCGTGCAAAGATATTTACTTTGGGTTATTTCACTTTAATCATTTTATCAATTGATGTATTAATTAGACTAACTAACCCCCTATAACAATTTATCATTTAAATGAAACGCCTCTGGCTCATATTATTTGTAATTCCCCTCGTTGCTCAAGATACTTTAAATAAAATTACCAAAGCATAAATAGCCTGAAGTAACATATGAAGAATTTTCACAATACAACGGACATCAAGGAAATAAAGCATTACTTTGATAATGTAAAAAAGCCTTTTGTTATAAAAAATGCTGTAAACAGCAGAATTGATGTGAGCTATTTAAATAATTATTTTGGTGATCAACATATTACATTCCTTAATGATGAATCTGAGCAAGAAAATCTAAAGCTCTCAGATTTTATAGAAAAAATTGATTCAGGATCAAAATATAGGCTAAGAGCAAATACAAAAATTGGGAACCTTATAGTTGATCATATAGACACTAGATATATTCAAAAAATAAAAAATAAAAAGAAACACTTTTTAGATTATCTATTGTCTTATGGTAAAACATCTAGACAGCACACATTGTTTTTAAGTACTAAAGATTGCGTATTTGCAAAGCATGCTCACATAACATCTGGATTAATTATACAATTACATGAAAGTAAGAAATGGTACCTTTCAAAAACACGGGATGATTTTTGGCAGGTAAAATATAAAAGAGTTATCTTTCCTACGCCGCTCTATATCTTGGATAAAAAAATAAAACATGAAAATGTAGTTACACTTGAGCCTGGTGATATGCTCTATATACCCGCCTACTGGTTTCATTATACCACTTCCAAAAATACCAATATTAGCTACAGCCACTTTTTTACAGAACCAATGTCTTACTATCTAAAAAATTCATTTCTCATGCTTGCTTATCAAGTAATAACAAATTCAATATATTCTTTTGTTCTAGCAATCCAACAAGAACCTGAGGAAAATATTTTTCACAAGCATGATCTGATTTATAAATGTAATAGAATAAAAAATAAGGAAAAAAGATTGGAGGCCTTAGAATATTTTAGAAGCAATGACTTCTCATAAATCGCAAGGAGCTATACATTGAAAAAAATTATACTTTTCAAAACGAGACACCCACATTGTTGGGTAATTTCTGTGCAATTTCCTGTATGAAACGCCTCTGTTTATAGTTTATATTGATTAACAGATTCATGCCAAAATTTACACTACGAATTAATAAAAAGACTCACCGCATTGATATAGATGCGGATACACCATTATTGTGGGTTCTTAGGGATGAATTAGGTTATACTGGTACTAAGTATGGCTGTGGACGTGGGCTTTGTGGAGCGTGCACTATTCATGTGGACGGTGAAGCCACACGCTCTTGTATGACGGCAGTTGATAATGTGGATGGTGCCGAGATCACTACAATAGAGGGATTATCTATAGACAATTCACATCCTATTCAAAAGTCCTGGATTTCAGAGGAAGTTTCTCAGTGTGGTTATTGTCAACCTGGACAGATCATGACAGCTGCAGCTTTATTAGATCGAAATGCTGATCCTGATGATGAAGACATTGATTCTGCAATGAAGATGAATCTATGTCGGTGTGGTACTTATGATCGAATTCGTAAAGCCATTCACCTGGCTGCAAAGGAACAAAAATGAGCCAAGGTTATTCACGCCGGGATTTTTTAAAGGTTTCTTCTGTTGCTGGTGCCGGATTAATAATTGGTGTAGTACTTCCTTATAAACATCGACTGGTGGCCGCCGGTCTTGTTGACCAAACCTTTGATCCTAATGTATGGATATCAATTCATCCTGATAATACTATTACCATTTTTGCAGCTAAATCTGAGATGGGACAGCATATTCGTACTTCTCTGCCTATGATTGTGGCAGAAGAACTAGAGGCAGACTGGTCCCAGGTTAGAGTAGCTCAGGCCGATGCACATCCAGATAAATATGGTAGTCAGGGAACGGGTGGCAGTGGATCAATTCGTCGTTCTTTTACCCGTTTAAGAAAAGCTGGTGCAGCAGGCCGGGAAATGCTAATTCAGGCCGCTGCAAATAAATGGAATGTTTCCCCAAAAAATTGTCGTGCTGAAAGTGGAACCGTGATTCATTTATCTACTGGCAACTCTTTTACTTTTGGAGAACTTGTAGAAACAGCTTCAGAATTGCAAGTACCAGAAAATCCGGTATTAAAAAACCCCAAAGATTTTAAACTAATTGGAAATGCGATGCCTGGTTTGGACACCCCTTCACGGGTGAGTGGTGCCGCCATATTTGGTGTGGATGTACAGGTACCTGATATGGTTTATGCTACAGTGCTACGTTGTCCTACTTTTGGCGGCAAAATAAAATCGTTTAACCGCAAGAAAGCTATGAAAATCAATGGAGTACTTGATGTATATGAAATTGATGAAGGTGTTGCAGTAGTTGGAAAAAATACATGGGCTGTGATCAAGGGTCAGCGCGCTCTAGAACCAAAATGGGATCATGGTGATTTTTTGTCCTGGGATAGTACTCGTATCAAAAATATGATGGAAGAAAAAAGTACTGGTAAAGCTGTGATAGCACGTGAAGATGGTGATTTAACAAGTCTGAATGGTGATGAAAAAATTGAAGTGCAATACGAAGTGCCTTTTACTTCCCACGCCACAATGGAGCCTATGAATTGTGTAGCCCATGTAAAAAAGAATTCCTGTGAAATATGGGCCCCAACTCAATCACCTCAACGTGTTCAAACAACCGCTGCTAATACTTTGGGAATTGATACAAAAGATGTAATCGTACATATCACCATGCTGGGTGGAGGATTTGGTCGTAGGCTATGGGCTGATTTTGTAACTGATGCAATCCAAGTTTCTCAAAAATCGAAGAAACCTGTTAAATTGATGTGGACCCGTGAAGATGACATGGGCCACGATTTTTTTCGTCCTACCAGTATCCATAAATTAAGTGCAACGCTTTCGAATCAACATGAACTTACGTCTTGGACCCATCGAGTTATTGCGCCATCTATCTCTGGACAAATGGCCCCGGAACGATTTAAAGATGGACAACTAGATCGTAGTGCTGTGAATGGCGCCAGCAACATACCTTATGATATATCAAATGTTTTGGTGGATTATATTATGGCCAATACAAGAGTACCTGTGGGTTGGTGGCGTTCTGTGTATAATTCTCAGAATGCATTTGCAAATGAAGGATTTATCGATGAACTCGCCCAAAAATCGGGAATAGATCCCTATCAATTTCGCCTCAATTTATTAAAGAATGCACCACGCCATTTAGGTGTATTAAGGCTGGCTGCAGAGAAAGCGAATTGGGGTAAAAAAATGGCCAAGAGACAGGGAATGGGCATTGCTTTACATGAATCATTTGGTTCTTGGGCTGCTCATGTAATAGAAGTTACGGTAACAAAAAAAGGTGAGTTATCCATAGATAAAATTGTTGCCGCTGTGGATTGTGGATTGGTTGTTAATCCAGATGGAGTAAAAGCCCAAATGGAAAGTGCTATTGTTTATGGTCTTACTTCCGCTTTAAAAGGTTTGATAACAATAGAAAAAGGAGCTGTTGCTCAATCTAATTTCCACGAATTTGAATTATTACGTATTGATGAAATGCCAGAAGTTGAAGTTTATATTGTTAAAAGCGCTGAACCACCTGGAGGCGCTGGTGAACCAGGATTGCCTCCAGTAGCGCCTGCTGTAACTAATGCTATTTTTGCTGCCATAGGTAAGCGGATCCGAAGTCTGCCAATCAAATTAAAAGATTTAAAAGTTTAATTTTTACTTTAAGACTCTATTCTGAATATCTCTGCAACAATTCTTGCTGCAGGCTCTTCTGAGCGCATGGAAGAAGCAAATAAGTTATTGTTACCATATAGAAGTGAAGCCTTAATTAAGATTGTTTCTACAATGTTAATTGATTCACTTTTAGATCCAATTTTTATCGTTACAGGTTACGAACATGATAAAGTAGTTAAACTTTTACCTAAATCGTTAGATAATATCATATATAACAGAGACTGGCGTAAGGGTATGTCTAGATCAATATATAAGGCTATATCTTCATTACCAGCTAATATAGCTGGGGAATATGATGGTTTTAGGTGATATGCCTTTAATTACAGTGAAAACTTTAAATGAGTTAAAATCAGTTTTTTTAAGTAATAATGGTGAAAAAATTATATACGCTGAATATTTTGGTAAACAGGCAAATCCAGTGATTTTTCCAAAGAAGTATTTTAAAGAGATGCTTCTTTTAAAAGGTGACAATGGATGTAAGGATATAATTATTCAAAATAGAAAGAACGCTCTAGGAGTATCAGTGGATTCGTCAGAAGTTATTTTTGATTGTGATACAAAGGGTGATTATTCTGACTTAATATCAAAGATATCTACTAATGTCTAAAAATAAACTTTTTTTAAAAGAAGCTTTAGAGCTAGAAAACAATGAAAAACCATATGCTATAGCAACTGTTATTAATGTTAAAGGTTCGTCATCTGGCAAAGTAGGAGATAAGGCAATCTTTGATGAAAAAGGTTATAGAATTATTGGATATGTTGGTGGGGGCTGTATTGAGAATAGAGCTTCAGATGTAGCTATAGAAACTTTAATTAACGGAATACCTAAAATTATTGAAATTGATCTTGATAGTGAGACTATTGGAATGGGTATTCCATGCGGAGGTAGTATGTCAGTACTTGTTGAGCCACAAATGAATGATCCTGTTATTTTAATCAGAGGGGAGGGTAGTATAGTTGAATCTTTATGTACTATAGCAAAGATGTTAAATTTTAAAGTAATTATTCATACGTCTAAAAGTCATATTCATACTTCAAAAAGCAATGAAGAACTTTATCCAAATGCAGATAAAATTATAACCGAAGGCTTAGGAGTTGAAGATATAGATGATAATATAAATTATTTTATTCTAGCTACTCACCATAGCAATGATGATAAAATAGCACTTGAAGCAATAAGAAAAGGAATCTCTTACGTTGGAGTTATTGCAAGTCAAAAAAAGGCTGATCTCATTAAAGAATATTTATCAGATAATAATGTTTCGGGTCCTGAATTAAAAAATCTTTATTCTCCAATTGGATTAGACTTAAAGGCTACAACTCCTGAGGAAATAGCTCTTAGTATATTATCAGAAATAGTCATGTTAGAAAATGAAGCAACGGGGAAACAAATGAAACACCTCGGGCTTAAATAGAGGAGAAGAAAATGGAATATCGGCTGTTAGGTAAAACAGGTGTTGAGGTATCGCAATTGTGTCTGGGCACCATGCCCTTCGGCGGTCCGGCAGATGAGAAGGAATCGGCCAAAATGTTCCAGTCTTGCCGGGATGTAGGCATCAACTTTTTCGACTGTGCCAATGTATATGAAAAAGGCCGATCCGAAAAGGTTTTGGGCAAGCTCATGGCTGACAGCAGGGACCAGCTGATTATAACCAGCAAAGCCTATTTTCCCACCAGTGATGATGTTGTTTCTAGAGGTAGTACCAGAAAGCATATTATGACCGCTGTAGGGGAAAGCCTGAAAAGATTGAAGACCGATTATATTGACATTTATTTTTTGCATCGCTTTGACGATTTGACGCCCTTGGAAGAAACATTACGGGCTTTGGAAGACCTAGTCCATCAAGGCAAGGTGCGCTATTTGGGTGCCAGCAATTTTGCTGCCTGGCAGGTAGCAAAAGGGTTGGGTGTTTCAGCAAAAAATGGTTGGAACCGCTTTGAATGCATTCAGCCCATGTATAACCTGGTAAAACGCCAGGCGGAAGTAGAAATATTGCCCATGGCTCTATCCGAAAGTGTTGGCGTAATTACCTATTCGCCCTTGGGTGGCGGGTTACTTTCGGGAAAATACGGCATTAAAAAGCGGCCCAAAGTTGGTCGCCTGATGGAAAATAAAATGTATGAAACGCGTTATGGGGGTCCCCAGATTTTTAATATTGCAGAACAATTTAGCCTACTATCCAAAGATCAGGGTTTTTCGCCTGTTAGTTTGGCGGTGGCTTGGGTGGCCAGCCACCCAGCAGTAACTGCACCGATTATCGGTGGGCGCAATTTAAAGCAGTTGAAGGATTCGCTTAAATCTGTGGATATTGATATGACAACAGAACTAAAAGATCGTATATCGGCATTATCGCCCGAGCCTCCCATTGCCACCGACCGCAACGAAGAAAAAACGAAACATAATTACGGCCAGCG
>Ga0233434_1002638_pt1 | contig 15440 bp, 14 predicted proteins | sample SI_122_August201_4_FD_182738 | JGI IMG/M metagenome (GOLD analysis project Ga0233434, IMG submission 182738) | Seawater microbial communities from Saanich Inlet, British Columbia, Canada - SI_122_August2016_120_MG | ecosystem: Environmental > Aquatic > Marine > Inlet | place: Canada: British... | reverse complement strand
TTGGCATACCTGAATCAAGATAAAAGTAATGTTTTCTTTGATCTGAGTCAGTTGCTTTTGCAGTATTAATTGCGTTCACCAAACCCTTTGAATCGCTGACGAAGTATACACCTTTACTATCTCTCAATGGACTCACATTTAAGGTTTTTCCGTCTAGCATTGTGATAATCGGTAGCCCTGCGCAGTATGCATCAAGCGCAGCCGATGTTATCAAACTCGAATACACAACATCACTTATTTTCATTAGTTCTTCAATCGGTCTTGTGGATAGTTCACCACGCAAACCTGGAAAATCCACCATATTAATTGGGCATGCTGGATGAGGCTTTATAATAAAGCGGATTGATTGATCAACATCTACGATTGTGGATGAAAGTAAATTTAGCTGTTTATTCGTATTTTCTTTCAAGTAATCTCCAACTACCAGCACCATTTTTCCTTTTGAAATATCACCCTCTCTTTTGGCTTGATGGATAGAAAAATTAGATAAATAAAGATAGCGTAATGACTCTACTTCAATCAAATCCTCTTTTAGATAACCGCCTCTCAAATACGTATTTTTTGATACCTCTCCATTCACCCCTACATAGTCAGGAAGGGGTAGATCACACTGACCTTTACGCTTATAACTACGCGGATCAAAAAAATTTCTCAAGTCCCAATATATAACTGCTGAGGGTGGAAAACCAATCAAATTTTTTTTATGTCCTGCTGATTGCCAAGCAGAGATAAAACCAAATTCCCAGCCTTGGTTTTCTTGCAAATAACATCCCCTCTTCTGTATTGGCAACTCACTCATCGCTTTCTCAAATAAATTAAAATAGAGAAGGTTACTCATTGCGGGAATACCAGACATTGAATCTTGACAATCTTTTTTAAATAATGGCCAAAGATAGCCACTGTTCACCTGTAGTTGTTTAGCAACTAATTTATTTAATTTAAGAACTTTGTACCAATCTTGTAGAGTACGAAAAATCAATGGTACAGTTAGAAAAGATGCAAGTGTTACATGTACTTGATTGCCGTTTTGTATATGGTTAAACCGTTGAATAAGATCACGCGCCTTTTTAGCAGAAGGCAACAGACTATCTTCAATATAAATATGCAGCCAATTTGTAAAATACTGATTGTCATCCAGTAAATCGGTCAACGTTGTCCAGTAACGACTCTCATATCGACCCTGTTTAGTCGTTTCTGGCACTAAATTAAAAAGATAAGAGACAAAAGTTGTAGTGGCAGTTGTCTTTCTCCACTCTTTCACTCCAACGCCTTTTAGTGGCCAGTTGGAGAGTAGATAATACATCAACCAGATTGGTGATTGAATTATATTAGGCAGAGCATGAAAAGCTTTCTTTGCTACACTTGTGTCAGGCTTGCTTCTTTGTTCTTTTTTCCACTCAAAATCTATTAGCAACCTTTTTGCTAATAGAGATACTGACATAGCAAGTTCGTCATTAACTGTCACAAGCTTAAGTTTCTGATATTTATTCTCTTGCAGCCACTGCTCTAATGCCATTAACTTAATAATATTATCAATCTGTGGTGATTTTGAATAATTACATTTCTCAGCAAATAACGTCATCCACCAAAAACTAAAGTTTTGACGAATTATTAGATGGTCAATTATTCGTTTGCCATTTACTTTTGCTTCGCCAAACTCATAAATTAATTTTAGATATTTAGCCTTTAAGTAGTCTGCACTTTCTTCGATTAACTGAGGAATAGAGAAAATTCCATCCGATTTTGAACTTGTATAGCTACTCCAGTAAATAACATCATGTATGCTACTATCAGATTGATTGTCTAGATCCCATACTAATAAATCAGATTTACGATGCATTAACCTTCCCACATATAATAGCTATTCTTTTTGCATTCTTATTTGGATAAAAAGTTCGAAGAATCTTTCGCATTATCCAAGCCATCTATTGCTGCCATTCCCATTGCTAAAATTGCCTCTTCAGTGCTACCTCCAATATGGGGGGTAATAAGCACATTATCTATTAATGCAAATTCTGTATCAACGGGCGGCTCAATTGCAAATACGTCAAGTGCCGCCCCTGCAATCTTATTTTCAAGCAGTATTTGCTTGAGTGCATCCTCATCAATCAACCCACCTCGTGCAAGATTAATTAATATAGCGTCCTTCTTCAACATCTGTAAACGATCTCTGCTTATAATATTCTCTGTTGAGCTATCCAATGGCAAGTGCAGCGTTACAATATCGGATTTTTGAATTAACTCCTCTATCCTAACGGGTGTAATGTTGTTTTCTTGGTAGAAATCTTTAAAATCTAAAGTATCATGCACAAGAATATTGCAGTTAAATGGTTGCAATAATTGAATTAGGTCCTTCCCTACATGACCGCAACCAATAATACCTACCGTACAGTCTGATAATTGACGACCTTTCACCTGATACCATTCACCATTTCTCACTTCTGTATTGGCGAATGCAACGCGATGCAAAAGATATATTGCAAATGATACAACCAGTTCGGAAACAGAGCGTTTATTTACACCACCTGTCCAGCCAAGTTTTATCCCAAATTTTTTCATAGCATCCAAGTCTATCATATCCAACCCCACGCCATATTTTCCAATAACTTTTAAATCAGGTAGCTCTGATAAAATTTTCTCATCTATTGTCTCTAAAGCTGTTATTGCTTTTTCATACCCTTGAAGAAAATCAATCAGAGAGTTGCCATTTAGTGACAACCCTGCATCATTAAATTTTGCATCTGGATAACGTTTTAAAACTTCATCACGCAAAATAGGATGCTTGGAAAATGAACGAGAGGTAATAGCTACAGATTTCATTGTGATGCCCATATTGACTTATCAATTAGGTTATTAGAGGCAATTACTTCTATTGGATAATTATAATCTTGTTTATTATTAATTCTAAATTCACCCCCAGCACCCTCAACTATTGCAATACCGGCAGCTACATCCCAAATCATAATATTACTTTCAGCATAAGCCTCGACCGAGCCTTGGGCTACCTGCAGCAAAGATTGTGATGCAGAGCCTAGCATTCTAACCTTATTAAAACTTTGCATTAAGTGCATCTGCTCTAGAATTGTTTTTGAGTTAAACTCAAATCTGGATGGAAATCCAGTACACAAAACCCCCTTCTTTATATCTTTTATAGATGAGACATTTATTGGTATATCGCCCATAAATGCTCCAATACCTTTCCCACCCCAGGAAATTATGCCACTTGGATAAGATGCTAACACTCCAAATACGGGTGTATTACCTTCGAACAAAGCCACTGAAATTGAGCAGTTGCATATACCACGTATAAAATTTACTGTTCCATCAATTGGGTCAATAATAAATCTTAAATTTGAATTACTTTCTGACTTTATTAGACCGCTCTCTTCACTGAGAATACTCAAATCCGATATGGACAATTTATCTATCAATATTTTCTCAATAATTATATCCGCCTCTGCTTTAACCTCTCTGGGCACTTCATCTGAAAATTGATAGTCTTTAATATTTTTTTTGTCTAACTCAATTAACTTATCAAGAGCATGGACTACGGCATTTTTTGATAGCTTTAATAAATCCATTTGACAAATAATTTTAGTTATTTTTTTGAATATAATAAGAGTAAATAATATGATCTAAAATCATATGCGCATCTTCTACAAGGCCATACTCATTTTTTGGGACATTAACATGGAAACTTATATCTGATATTTCTTTCAGATAGCCACCATTAAAGCCTGTAACACCGACAATCTTACAGCCTAAATCCTGAGCATAATCAACTGCTTTTATAATATTTGGAGAATCCCCACTACATGAAATTGCAATCACAATATCGGAAGAATTAATTAATCCTTCCATTTGCATAAAAAATATATTTTCATAGCCGATATCATTAGCTATTGCTGTAACAACTGGACCGTTATCCCCTAGGCTCACAACATCAAAATTAACAATATCTCTCCTTCTTAAGCCAGCACCCAAATCATTAACCATGTGCGATGCTGTTGCAGAGCTTCCTCCGTTACCTATAATATATATTCTAGATTTATTTACTATAGTTTGCTCAAGCATATCAACAATATCACTTATAACATTCGAATCGATATTATCTAGAATTAACTTTAATCTTGTTAAGTAGTCTGTAACAAATGGTTTGATTTTCATATTTTTCACCAAAAATTTATTTAGTAATTGTCAGGATTTGGAATATCATACCTCTTTCTCCAAGAAGGGTCTGAATAATATATTTTATATACTAACTTCATTGTTTGAAGCGCATCATCTGATGTGCCGTTGATAACTTTTCTATTATTAATAACGCAATTTACAAACTCATCAATCTCTGCACACCATGAAGGGTCTTTATTATATCGTGTTACTTGCTCCATTGGATCGCCTAGATCATTCACTGGATCAGCTCGTACAACAGTTAAAGTTTCTGCGCCGTAACTTTTAGTCCCTGATAAAATTCCACCCAATATAATACTGCCTTTTTCAAGATTTATATCTAAATGAAAACGATGCCTCCACTGTGTTGCTGACGAATTTAACATTGCCACAACATTATCGTCTGTTCTCATTAAAGCATAAGCATTATCTTCTACGTTATACCCCCAATGACCATTAGAGATAAAACTATGCACTTCTTTAAATTCCCCTCCAAATAGGCGCATAAGATCAACCATATGTATCCCCTGATCAAGTAACACTCCTCCACCAGATATCTCTCTTTTAGTTCTCCAGTCAGGTTGATTAAAAGTAATCAATTTTGCCTTGCCGTACACGCCACGTATATTAATCACTTTACCTAGTTCGCCCGAGTGTACTATTTGAAGGGCGTCTTGCACAGAGTAATGATACCGATGGTTAAAGCCATACATTAATTTTAAATCTGGCTTTTGTTGTTCAATGCCTATAACTCGAACAATATCTGACACATTCTTGCCGGGAGGCTTTTCACAGAAAACATGTAGTCCAGTTTCAAGCGCAGCAATTGTGACTTCTGGTGCAATATCATTAGTCAAACAGACAATTAATATATCAAGATTTTCTTTCAATAGTTGCTTATAACTTTTATAACTTCGAAAACCATCTACTATAGATATATCATCAGGAAACACTTGATCACATACCGCTATCATTTCTAAAGATGGGTGTTTTTTTACACACTCACATCTACGCTTCCCAACCACACCATACCCAGCAATACCTACCTTTAATTTTCTACTCATTGTTTATTTATGCCAAAAACCACGCAACAGATCCCCTTTCATAAAAGTATCCAACGAACTCTGAATGTCAGCAGTTACATCTTGGTCTATTTTCAATTCATTAATACCTAAGATTGTCGCTATATCTAAACCATTTGTCTGAACATGATGCAATTTTAAACCAGTTTTTTCATGAAGTTCACAATAGGCTTTATTAGAATAAAGAATAATATGCTGCTCTCCTTGTAATATTCTTAACGGGTCTTTACCAGATTTCTGACAATAATCAACCAAAATAGATTGGGAGTGTGGTACTTCTGAAACAAAAATACCAGATGGGCTTAACAATGAATATACTTTATCTAAAAATAATGATGGATCTGTTATATGCTCAATCACTCCCCATGCCATAATAACATCAAATTTTTCATTTGAATTGTAATTAAAAAAACTGTCTTCGAAAACCTTTATTCCAATATTTTTCAAATGCTCTATTGCCGCACTATTGACTTCAACAGCCTCACAATCATGCCCATTATCATTAAAAACAGATATCACTTCACCTATTCCTGCACCAATATCAAGGACATGCAACGAATTAGGGTGCTTCTGTCTTATAGAGTTGAGAGAATCAATCACCTGACTATATTTAGATTGTCCAATTAATTCCTTCCTTTTATCAAAAAAAGGAATCATTGCCTTATTAAACATTTCAGAATAATACTCATCGGCATACAGCTCCTCTAATGCAGCATCATTCAACCTTGGACTAACATAAACACATTCACAATCAACACATGTATGATGTATAAACTTATTTAACTCAAAGGTGTTTTTCTTTCTTTTTGATGTGCAATGAGGACAGTCAACATCAGTCATATAATCATTATTCAACTCACCATTCATAGTATGGTACTTTTCAAGTAGGTTTTTCCAGTGCTCTTTAACTTTTGTAAAATTTGGTTTTACTTGTTCTGGATCGATTATTCTATTTTTCATTAATTCTCCTTTTGAATCAGATACACATTGGCAAATATCTTATTTATTGGGGTAACTGTAGTATGAGATGGGTCTTGCAAATACCCATAATGTGATATCTTCTCTACTCCTGAGCAAATAGAAACAATCGTTTCTAGCGCTTCACCAGTGTTAACCACATTGTATGGAAGTACCTCAGAATAATCGCCATTACTACCATTAATATCCATAGTAAAGTATGACTTTGTTTTATCCTCAATTGTCTTCTCAAAAGTTTCTCGTAAATCCAAAATTAAAACAGATCTTGTATGTTTCCATGCTGCTTTAATCGTATCCCTCCATGTTTCATGCAAGTGTAAGATTCCCAACACAAGCGTCATATCATACTCTCCAGACAAGACTGAATAATCATTCTCATTTACATTATGAAATATATGTTGAGGGTATCGCGCACTTGCTTTGGTTATCATTGCTTTACTAATATCAACTCCCGTGTACGAAAACTTGTTCAGCTGCTCGCCAATAATTCCAGCAAACCCTCCCTGCGCACAACCAATATCTAATATGCTCATACCCTCTTGTAACTGATCTTTTAAGAAAAACCATTCCGATGGATAAACATCTGATGTCGTTATGCGATGGCTATCAAAAAAACTCACGACATTAGGTTGATCCCATGATTCAGCATTATTGCTCATTATATTTTTTCCAGTATGGATCTGCTTTAATATGAGCTTCGACTTTTTCCGCATCTTCTGGAATGTCAACAGCAAAAGAATCAACATATGGATATAGCGCAACCCGTTGAGTCAAACCATTATCATACAGACGGTTACTATCACAAGATTCGACCAATTCTAAAGGTGATTCTGGCATTTTGGTAAATTTCTTTAAAAAATCCCAACGAAACCCAAAAATACCATAAATTCTTTTTGCCTCAATATCTAGCGACCACTCTTTACAATAGGGTATTGGTGCACGCGAGGTGTAAAGCACATCACCTTTTATGTTATGAATAATTTTAAGTGTATTTGGGTCATTGAATTGCACTTCGTCAATAATAGGCATTGATAAAATCACTCCATTAACCTCTACATCGTCAAGCATAGGCTGCACTGTTGCAGTAATCATATCAGGTCGCATCATAGGCTCATCACCCTGTACATTTAAAACTATATCGTCTCCATTTATTTCAAAATCACTTTTTTCAATCGCCTCTGCAACTCTATCCAATGCGCGCTCATGTTGATTAGATGTCATAACACAAGGGATATTTTTAGAATCGGCAAACTCTTTAATTTCAACATCACAAGTGGCAAGAAAAAGTTTATCCCAACTTTTATACATTTTTGCGCGATGCCACACATGTTCTAACATAGGCATGCCAGCAATATTAAAGAGTGGCTTTCCTGGGAACCTACTAGACCCCATACGTACAGGTATTACCCCAATAATTCTTGTCATTTTATTGTCCTATATAAGTTGGAAATTTCATCGTTTTTTCGTCCAAGACGAATTGACTCTCCATCTTCGTCCACTTCTTGCCAGTCATTTTTTTCATCCGAACGGTAAAATGCATGTAATAGTCGAATTGACTGCAGGCAGTCTTGTTGACTCACTGAATATGGTGTATCACTAATCATACAATTATAAATATCTTTGTATAATAACTTATGACCATTTCCATAAACGCAATCAGAAAAATCTTCACTATATTGCGTACATGCATCAGGATCTGGAGTAAATATTTGCAATTCATTAACTGCTATACCGCCAATTTGCGCCAACCCTTTTGAACCAATGATAGAAATAGATGCCTCAAAATCATCTGGTCTCGCTGCAGTTGTCACCTCTAAACTTCCTACCGCCTTATTTTCATAAGTAAAACTAGAAACTATTGTATCTTCCACCTCAATATTAGCGCCTAATGTGCGCATAGTTGCGTTCACCTGATGAACCTCTCCACCTAGATATCTTAACAAGTCCACATGATGGATGCCTTGATTTGTTAGAGCTCCACCATCATGAGACAAAGTTCCTCGCCATGCCGCCATATCATAATAACGTTGCGGACGACACCAACGTACACGAACACCAATTACTCTAATATCACCCAATTCATCCTGCATTAAGGCTTTTTTTACTCGCTGCACGGCCCGATTATGCCTATTTTGAAATACTGGGAAAATTTTCAATCCTAAGCTGTCTGCAATACTATATGACTCATTCAATTGAGATGGCTTCATAAATGTTGGCTTCTCAACGATGATATGTTTATTGTATTTCTTTAATACATCTAAACTATGCTCAAAATGCATACCTGAAGGCGTAATAATTGCAACTATATCAATATCTCTAATTTCTGTAAGCATTGTGTGATAGTTTTTAAATGCAGGAACACCAAACTCATCACGATATATATTAGCCTTCTCAATCTCTAAATCGCAAACTGCTGCTAACTCTAACCCTTCAGTACTTACTACAGCACGACAATTATGCCCCGCAATACGACCACAGCCAATTACTGCAACCTTATACACCCTCACCATTAGACTCCTTATTTTTATTTACCACATTAGTAATACATTTAATTATTGGTTTAAATCTCTCTATTGTCGTAGTTGAAAAGCGACTATAGCCTTCCAAGCATGGATCATTAAAATCTTTACGATAGTACACTTTATCCTCTAATACCTTATGAATTTCATCTGCGTATTTTCCAAATCTTACATGTAAAAAATTGCCATAACTTTCATATGATGACAATCCTATTGCCCTCATAGCATTCTGGAAATATTTTTTACCAGCATTAACTCGTTCAACTGACAGTTTCATATCTTTCTCATAATCCAATAGTATCTCAATTGCCTTCGCAGATACATTACCTATCTCATACATTGGTCTTTGCTTATGAATTAAGGCAATTAATTCCTTGTTAGCTAACGCATATCCCACCCTCAGACCAGCACCCCCCCAAGCCTTACTAAAACTACGAACCACTACTAAGTGCTTGCATTCATTGATCCATGGAACTACAGTTTCCTGATATATGGGGTGATAAGCTTCGTCTATCAATATTAATGCTCCAGCATCCTCAGCTGCATCAATAATTTTTCGTAAATCTATTAAAGAGAAAACCGTACCAGTAGGACTGTCAGGGTTTGGCAAACAAACCATTTTTGGTTTTGTTTCCTTAATTACACTCACAACCTTAGCAACTTCAAGAATAGGGCCTTTTGCAGATCTCTCATAATCTAACCAAGTTATATTGGCGTCATAAACTTTTGAGTAAACTTCATACATTGCAAAAGTAGGTCGCGATAAGACAATACCATCCCCTGACTGAATACAAGATTCAAAGCAAGCTCGGATAGCTCCATCTGATCCAGCAGTTAGTAGGATATTCTCTGGTAAAACACCAGAAAACGTAGCGACTTTGTCGTATAGAACATCAAGGTCAGGATAACTAAAAACAGCCTCTGCTGGAATTTTTGACAAGGATTGCATTACAATTTTGTTCATCTCAGGATCAGCACACTCATTCTTATCAAGCCAGAGCCTATTTGGCGACCTGTGTTCTTGCTTAACCCAGTTTGGGCGTGTCAAATTTTTATTTAAAATTCCCCTGCGGAATATGGTTAGCATCTTAGACATGAAAAAACCTTGAATTGTACATTTTTTTCATAAGTAAACTTGATTATAAATAATATCTAAATTTTTCATCACTCTGCTCTTAACATTGCCATCTGCTGGCATATTGTTAGTTATTACTTGTAATTCCAATACTTCATCGTCTGTCAATAATTCACCACCATTTACAATGGTTTGAACCATTTGTTTTAACTGAGTATAAGAATATGCAAATATATTACAGTTATTATAATTAAAGTAACCACTTGCGAAATAATTACTTGAGTTTGGGATGTAATCATAATATACAACTCTTTTTCCTGCAGCCATAGCCTCGTCTCCAATCGAAGTAGGTTTTGCTATTATTAAATCAGACCTGCTCACAAGCTCATATTGCTTATTTAGCTTAGAATAATCCTCATCAATCCAAATATTTGGAATTCTATTCACCTTATTCAACACATTTTTAAAATAGGAGATTTTAGTCCAGTCGGTATTTTTACCCCTAATTATAATATCAACCTGTGGAAATGCCTCTGCAAGATTACAAAGATCCTTATAAAAATTGGCATTTGCCTTCCAGTTAATCAATACACTTAGCCTATTATCGTCAAAATTACTCTGTGAATGATAATCAAATGCAACAATTGTAAACCTTTTATTTTTACTAGTAATATTTTTTTGATAATTTATCAAAATATCTGATCTAATTTGACCACACGGAAGGCAGCTGTTTACAAACTTATCATTTGATTTGTCAATAGCCTTACAAACCAACCTACTGTCACATAAATAAGTATCTATTAGAAAAGAAAAATGAGAAAAAAATGTTGGTAAGAATCTTTCTTGCACTGAAACTGTTCTAATTTTTAATGACTCAAATACCAAGGAAAGCGTTACCGGAAAAAGAATATCGTAGCCAACCAGCACCAATTTAGCACTGTAGTTTTTTCTAATTAAATCCTTTATAGATAAAAGTCTTACACTGTTAAGCACAAAAACAAAAAACAGAACAAAATCTTTTCTTATAAAAAACAACACTTTTTTTAATCCAATTTCACCCAATATATAAATTAAAGAGTTGTATATTGTTTTAATCTCAGACTTGGGAAGTATGACGGATGTAATATTATTATCTCTATAATATTTATACTGCTTCTCACTTATATCTACATCCTCCAATTCAACATGCAAAATATTTGATGGGTAAAATTCTGAGTCTACTCTTGTACTATAAAAAATATCTTTTACAAATAAATCTCCATAAAAAATACTTTTGTGCGGAAAGTATAATATCTTATACAATAAAGTGTCACTATTATTACTTATAAAAAATGGTTGCCCAATATTGTTACTCTTGGTAGTCACAACCCTACTAATAATAACAAAAAATTTCCTAAATAAGGTATTGAGCACCTTGAAAATTACACTAGAAACTATAAAAATATTAGAGGAGAAAACTGGTACAATTTTTATATTACTAGATCGAATTTCTAAAAAATGTGCACCAATTTTACACACATCACCTAACAAATAAACATTAAGACCATTCTCTTTTTGATCTGTAAAATAACCATTAGCCCATGTATAAATATCACTTAAATCGGAACACCTGCCTAGTATGTAATCTTTAACTAGTAACTTATGTTTCTTACGCGAATCTTTTATATTAGCAAGAAACGGAATGAAATTTTCCAACAAATCATTATTTGTCAAATCATTGACGACTTTATCTATTGCGTCACCAGATTTTCCTCCATAATAATTAAAGTCTATATCAATACACTCTTCAAAATTACACTCTTGTAATGATAAAAATTTTAATAAGTGCCAACTCTCTATTCTTTTTGAAAATTTATAAATATAAACTTCAAATTTAAAAAATTTATAAATTATTACTATAAAAATATTTAAAATATTTAATTGTTTTACAACTAAAATTTTTTTCATTATTTAGATTTTTATAAGATTATTGTATTTTACGCAATAACATAAAGCTTTCAGAAAACTCACAACCAATCGAACTTCCCCTATATCGTGCCAAATTCTCTATATTTTCTAAAGATCTTGGATGTGGCCATTCCCGCATTTCTGATTTATAAAATTCCAAAGCTTTAATTTTACAATCAAAAGTCTCGGCTACATTCTCAAACCAATTAGGTTGAAATGCGACACTCGATCCCGCTGGTTGCCATTCTGTACTAGATGCCACTTCAAATGCTAATAAAAGCCGAACTGAATGACCTGGCTGAGGTCGACAAGCTGCAATAACTGCCTCATGAATAATTCTATGATCTATGTTTACATCGCCGCAATGGTGTGTAACTACTGTATGAGGCTTTATCCGCTCTATCTCTATTTCAATTGCTTTAATTACATCCAATCGATCTAATGAGTCCATCCTATTATCAGGAAAATCTAATAATTTAACAGAAGCAACACCAAGAATACTTCCAGCGCTGTGTGCTGATTTTCCTAACAACAACAACTCCTTACTCTTTACCCTTCTGTCTCTAACTTGGCTACGTGAAGTTGCACCTTCTGCCATAATGAGTACATGAACTATACTTCCTGATGCCGTCCACTTTGCTATAGAAGCGCCACAACCAAGAACCTCATCATCAGGATGAGCTACTACAACAAGAATAATCTTGCCTATCTCTTTCTTGCCACTATATTCCATGATGCAAACTGGTGATTATTTTTCGGCTCATAAACATTAATTACCTTCTCCTCAAGAGAGATTATATTAAAACTTGAAAATAGCGATCGCAAGTGTTTTTCATTAGAAAAATGCACATTCCCAACATCCTCAAACTGTCCTTTTACTATATTAGTACGAGTATAAGCATCACCACTTTCACAACCCAATCCAAAATCTGAGTGCTTGGTTGAAAACCAATCGATACCAATAAAATAGCCATCATACCTTAGTGCATCATAACTATTTTTCAATGTACTAACAATAGCTGATTGATTATTATGAGTGACCGATGCCCTGTCAACAATAACATCAACCTCTGGCAACCTAGAAAAGCAATCCTTCTGAGTAAAATCACCAACAGTCACTTTTTCTCTTAATTCTGGAAATTTTTGATGAAGTTTTTTAACTACAATTTCACTACCTTCAACACCATAATAGCTCATACCAAGCGATTGTATAAATGGGATATTCGGGCCAGAACCGCAACCCAACTCAAACACCACTCCACCTCTATTTATAGGATCACTACAGTATCGATTAACTAAAGAGATCATGTCTGACCACGGCCAAGATGTAAGCTGCAGATTTTTATTATAAATCCCATCCCACTCACTAGAAAAACTCATTACAAAGTTCCTTACTTACAGTTGTATGAAAGATATATTGGGCTCAAAAGGAAGAGATTCAATCCTATGATTATTTATATTTAAACTCTCTAGTAATGCCATTGTCTCTCCTGGCCAATCTTCATTATTAATTTCATCAAAAGCAATAATAGAACCCTTTCCCATTCTAGGAAGAAAGTGATCAAGTGCTGTTTTAGTTGGCTCATAAATGTCAAAATCAAGATACAAAAGTGAGACTAGCGTATGTTTATTATTTTCTATATATTGAGGTATGGTAATATTCGCATCACCTTTAACCAATTCAATTTTATCTATATGATCAATAAATCTATTTTGATTATACTTATCAATACATGCTGATAACTCTTCATAAACATCATAGTCTTCAGCAAACATTCCAGTTTTTACCTTAGGATTCTCTCTATCTATTTCCGCAATAGATGGAAAACCTTTAAATGTATCAAAACCCACAACCTTTCTATGATAATTATAAGGCTCTAATATACTTGAAATTTTAGCCCAAGCCATTACTCCACCACCATTATGAACGCCGCATTCTATGATGCTACCTTTAACATCTAATTGTCTTTTGAATAATTCATACTGAACCATAAATCTGGCCAAATTTTGTCTTTTGACGTACTTTGTAAAATTAGCTATTTTTTTATCCGTTGAACATTTGGATTTTTCAAACATTTTTTTATCCTAAATTGTTAAATTATTTTTTAATATGATACCTCTAACATCTTTGTTGTCAAAATTCATTATCAAGTCTAATATTGACAAATGTGAAGTAAAGTTCTTTTTATTTCTATACTGTGTATATGTAGGGTAATTATATTTTTGAAAAATTAAATCAATATTAGCACTCTTGAAAGACTCTTTATTTGCATAATTTTCTCCCTCACCGCCAAATATATAAACAGAGGCTTCTAATTTTTGACACATGTCTAACACTAAATCACTCTTTTGACCTTGAAAGTCATAATCACTTGCCATCACAATTGGAATATCCTTATCTAACAACTTCAAGATGTACTTGTAAAAGTAAACATTCAAGTCAACCAGTCTATCCCATTGCTGATTGATATACATATCCTCCAAGAAAGACCTATGATTTTCAAAAAAAGGATGTTTTTTATAACTTAAGAAAATTGACTTGTAATGTTTTTCCGCCCAATTTGTTTGGTTATTTATTTCTATTTCCCCAACGGTTTTGTCGAAATGTTTTTTCGATCTAGTTGGGACACTAAGCATCAATTCTCCGTTGTGAGTATATATTTTATTTCTGTTATCCCATTCTTTTTTTTGATACTGTGCAATATCAAAAAAACAAAATACATCTGCTAATAGAATTTTATGGAATGTCCCTAACCAAGGTAAATAGGTTGGTTGGTGTGCAGTTAAGATCATTTAATTATTTTGGTCAAGATAACTTTAGAGGCTCTTTCTAAAAATTCCAAGTAAAACTCTGTAAATATTTTGCTTGCGATTATTGAATCTAAATTCACATTCTTTTAAGTGTAAATTAAACATATTTTTATCCATTCCTTTAAATTTTACCAGTCTTATTTTAGCGTATTCCAAAAATGATTCTATGCCATTAATGTGAGAATCCCTCTTACAAATTCATTCTTTCCGTGATGCACTCTAAAGTGCTTCTTATAGCCAAAATATACAAACCCATTATACCCACGCCACCCATCTGAATGAATAACACTATCTACACCGGTCTTACCCTTGATAATCCTTTGTAGAGTCGCACTTTTACAATCTGGCACTATTTCTGATACACTTCATTACCTCTTTTTAACAATCCAAATACTATTGTTTTGCCTCTAGCACCACGGACGTGCCGTGCGCCAAAATAATTGAAGCAAGGATAATTCCAAGATCCTGAGTCTAATAGCGGTCAAATATTTATTGACCGTTGGTCTTGATACTTTTGTCAAATGAGAGATTTGAGTTGCACTAAAATCCTCAGAAAACAACAAAATTATCTGTCTAAATTTAGCCTCAGAAATATGGGCATATTTTACATACTTATTTTTTACCGATATAACAACATATTATGCCTCTAAAGTTATCTAGACCCAATTATTTTATTTAATTGATTGACAATATTTAAAACATCTTTATTTGTTAATGAAGGATAAATTGGTAAAGATAGGGTTGTTTGAGTTAAGTGGTAGGCATTCTTATATTCAGAACCATTGTCCAGTAATTCCCAATCCTCAATAGGTATTATTGTTTTAATACCTAGCCTTAATAACTTGCCTTTAATCTTTA
>Ga0233434_1002637_pt1 | contig 15451 bp, 33 predicted proteins | sample SI_122_August201_4_FD_182738 | JGI IMG/M metagenome (GOLD analysis project Ga0233434, IMG submission 182738) | Seawater microbial communities from Saanich Inlet, British Columbia, Canada - SI_122_August2016_120_MG | ecosystem: Environmental > Aquatic > Marine > Inlet | place: Canada: British... | reverse complement strand
TGTATATTGCAGTCTTAACCATCTTCTCATCCACTTCTGGAAAGATCTTAGTCATATTGTTATCACTACCAGTTTTATTCGCGTCCATTCGGTCGAATACACTAGTAGCCCAATCAAACGCTCCTAGAATAGAAGTAGCTCTCTTTTGGATATGTTCATCATCTATGATTGAATCAATAAAAACATCCACATCATTATATATAGCGCGGACCATTTCAGTATAAGACTCAGAGTGTAAGAGCTCGTTGTTCTGATGGTTTGTGATATATAACTCCCACTCAGGATTATTACTAATACCCCCGTTATTAAATAGTTGTAGAGGAGCCCTCCCTGCACAACTGTCAAGAGTAATAGCAAACTTAAGACCAGATTCGTAAATATGTCTACCAGCTTCATCCAATCCATCGAAATGTACTTTCTCTTTAGATAAGTCAATTTCATTCTTACTCCAGTTTCCAATTGCTCTCATTTCTTCCGCAAACTCTAGTATCCAAGGGTACTTAGGGTCATGGTACGTTTGTATGTTTCTATTACAAGAGTCCTCCCCTAGGAATAGTCTAGTTCGCTTGCTGTTTACTGTTTCACCTAAATTAAATATTTTACAACTCATTACCAATGCCTCCAAGTGTTTAGTATAATTGCAGTTATAGCTATAAGATTAGCTATAACCCATAATGTTCTTATAAAGCAACAAGTATCCGATAGTTTCTTAGAGTCTAAAGAGCACTTAATACCTATTGCTTTACACCAAGTAGTTTTCACAGCTCTGACATAAGGGGAAATACTTTGATAATTTCTCTAGCACACCCCCTAGCAATTTCTATGTGCTCTAGTTGAGTACCATTAGCACTTCTTAATTCAATATAATGAACCCAGCTTCGAATAGTCCCGTTCATATACATACGACTCATCGTACACCCTTCAGGAAGTACAGCTCTAGCTTGTTCTTTAGCAATACCATTCTCAGTTGCCCAAGTATACGCATCTAAAGAACTCCTAATCACTTCCTCTTGTTTTCTTCGCCACATTGTAGACAACTCAGTATCGTCTACTTTTACAGAGTTTTGCCTATTCTCAAGGTCTTGCAATCGCGCCTCTCGTAACATAAACTGCATATCCTTAGTAGGGTCTGCATATCTTTGAGAGAACTCTTGGAAAGAAAACGACCTGTGTCTAAGGATTTGCCTTCCTATATCTCGAGTAGTTTCAATCTCTAGACAAGCAGATACAGTTTCTAAAGGAGACCAGTGTTTGTGTTTAATAAGATACTTGATTAGTTTTTCAGAAGTCTCTTTATTAAATTGGTTACTTGGGTTTGATACTCGGGCACAAAAGGCTACCAGATCTTGTACAGTTTCCAGCCCTTCCTTTAGAAACTCGGGAGAGGGGGTACTATAAGATACCATACGTACTTTTGATTTACTCATTTATACTCCTAATGCTAATTGTTCATTAATAATAAAATCTTTTACTAAACCAGACCTTACAATATCCTCAACTGTAAAGGTTATAATCTTAAAGCGGTCTGGCATCTTCTCTAGTATACTCAAAAAGTCTTTTAACCCTTTTTTATCCTTAGCCCTTAGGAAATCAGACTGATGAGGGTCCCCCGAAAAGATAATCTTACAGTCTTGCCCTACTCTAGTAATAACAGAAGATAACTCATGGTAGTTTAGGTTCTGGCTCTCGTCCACAATAATTACTGCGTTATTATAAGTCGTACCTCGTATAAAAGAGGTAGATTCAAAACTTAATAAATTAGATGCGATTAGGTTCTCCCAAGGAGCTACACACTTAAAAATTTCTTGGAATATAGCTTTGTAAGGGCCCGTGTATGCGTCCTTCTTCTCACTCTCATCCCCCGGCAGAAACCCTATATCTCTAGTAGGTACTATAGACCTGATAAGTATTAACTCGTGGTACGGAGTACCTTTTTCTAATACTTGTTGAATACCTAAAGATAATGCTAAATAGGTCTTTCCTGTACCAGCACACCCTGATAGTACCAGGTTCTTACTTTCAAAAGCTTTTATAGCTTGTTTCTGATTCTCATTCCTCGCGCCTAAGTGAGGTAGGTCGCTTTCTGTTACTTTTCTTTGTTTTTTCATTTATACGTTACAAGCCCCACTCTCACATCCAGATACGATCGTGTCACTAGTATTTTCCTTATCTTTAGTTCTAATATAATATAAACTCTTTAAACCATATTTCCAAGCGGTGAAAATATCTCGTTTTACTCTATTACTATCTAGTATCTTATTAGGTACTTTTGTTAGATCATACCATTGATTAGTACTCATGGCTTGGTCTATAAACTTCTGTAAAATAGACATTAGTTTGATATATTCTGCAGAGTTATTGTTAGGTAGTTCCCATGCTTTCATATAATAAGGCTCTTTATGGTAATCAGGTATCAAACTCTTTACAGTAAAGTTAGAAGCCTCGAAGGTGTCTGTAGTACTTTGGATGGGATCAATACCTTGAGTAGAGTTACTTACTAAGGAAGATGATGCAGTGGGTGGGATAGCACTTAAAGTAGTGTTTCTAACCCCGTACTTCTTCGCTTCCTTTCTCAAAGTATCCCAGTCACACTCTAACTCGTTAGGGTATAACTGATCTACGTTTTTATTGTAAGTGTCCACAGGCATAATTCCTTTAGAATATAAGGACTTATCCGAATAATAGCAAGCACCCTTCTCTTTTGCTAAGTCTATAGAAGCTTTAACTAACCCATATTGAAATCTCTCAGACCATTGATGTGTTAGTTTCGTAGCCTTATGCGTGCCAAGAGAAGCTTCATTCTTAGCTAAAAAGTGTGCAAAATCGCTAATACCTACTCCTAAGAACCTATATCCTTTTGTAGGATACTCAGTGGCATCCATAGGGTACTCCTGAATATCAATAAGGTTATCTAGGAACCGCACCATAATACGAGTTAGACCGTCTAGCTCTTCAATAGAGTCTAGTTTCCCAAGATTAATACACCCTAGTATACACAAGGAGACCATACCATTGTTTAAATCATAGTTGCCAATACTATCAAGTTTAGTACTTTTTAACCCTTCAAATTGCATAGGCTTAGTGGGTAGGAAGATTTCGCTACAGAGATTAGTCTGAGTAACTTGTTCAGCGAACAGCCCTTGTCTATTAACGTTGTCTATAAAATGGGTATAAATTCGCCCTGTGCCTACTCGTTCTTTAATAAGCTTATTAAAAACCTCAACAGCAGGCAAGGTTTTCTTACGTATGCTATCGTTCGCTTCGTAGTCTGAATATGCTTTGTCGAACAGAGCAGGGTTACCGTAAGTACTTAGTAGTAAAGGTACTTCCTCTGAGCTAAACAATGTCCAGTCTTCCTTAGCTAAAACACGCTTAATGAACAGGTCTGGTATCCCAATAGTATAATCGATAAAACGGGCTCGGTTAGTATTACTACCTTGATTATTTTTATACTCTAAAATATTCATTAGCTCCCAGTTAAAAATAGGGTAGTTAACTACAGTAGCTCCACTTCTTAAACTGTTTTGAGTGAATTGTTTGCTCGTAGACTCAATAGCTTTCAGTATAGGTAGAGCTCCCGTATGTTTTACAGTATTATTCTTCACAGGAGCCATAATACCTCGCATAGGAGCCATATCAACTCCAATACCTGCTCTATTAGCGGTCATAAGTGATAAGGCATATTCAGAGGCTAAAATAGACTTAGTAGTGTCCCCCATCTTTAATAAACAACAAGAACTAAACATCTTCAGTTGAGTACGTACTCCGCTAATAACGGGGGTGGGCAGGCTAATTTTATCTTCTTTTAACGCAGTATACATTTGGGAGGCTAGCTCTATTGAGTTTTCCTCTTCTGCGAATATAGTCATCGCAATAAGCATAAAGGTTTCTTGTATCATTTCAAGCCTTTTACCAGATACTGCATCCTTAATTAAGTACTTACTATCTAGCTGAACAATAGAAGAATACGAGCGTGCAAAATCATTATTATAATCAATTATAGACTCTAGAGTATCTATCTCATCTTCACTATACCAGTCAAAAATTAGAGGATCGTATAGTCCGTTATCTACATTTTTTTGAATATAATCCTTAAATCTAACAGGGTGGAATCTTCTATAGACTTCCTTCCTCATTTCGGTTACCAGCAGTCTACCTGCAAATATTGAGTAGTCAGGTGTTTCAATACTAATCTTCTCTGCAGCCGACTTGATTAAGGTTTGTTGAATATCTGAAGTATTCATACTCTCTGCCAGTTTGATATGTGCATTAATAGCCGTATCAGATACGCTCACGTCGAGTTCCCTACCTAAGTCCTCCTTTTTACAATTCTCTAACATTCTGTGAATATTGTCAATATTCAACTCTTCAGTTTCTCCACTTCGTTTAGTAACTAACATTTGACTCCTTTTTTCAATTTTCAATTTATATATATTATACAGTGTTTTTACCTATTTGTCAAGAATTAAATTCTTTAAAGCGTAAAAAAGCCCCTTATTTAGGGGCTTTATATTAAGACTCTCTCGCTAGAAACCCTCTGGTTAAATTGTAGATAAACCTTTGCCTACTCTCTTCGTGTAACAAAGGTACTATCAGTATAGGGATAAGTACCATTGCAGTACAGAGCCATATCAGAGTACTTACGTAAGTACTTTGGTACACTATATGATCTGGGTTGGCGGTGCCAAGCAAATTTATAGAAGGCCTAAATATCTGCCCCCACGTCAGAAGTGCTCCTGATAGAGCAAAAATAAAATAGTAAAACAACCAATCCATATAAGTCACCTCTCTTTTAGCTACTTATACTCCTTCAAGCTACAGAGGCATTTATCTCTTTTAGCTGATTTCATAAAATGTAACTCTGTAGCCGCTGCTAGGGGGTTTAAATTACCCTCAAACCAACGCTCTAGCAGTGAGTTATCTGAGGTGAAGCAAGACATACACTCATCATACGCTTCTAACTCTAGGTTCAGTAACTTAATCCATTGTATGTATAAGGACTCTTTTAAGGTAGGAGGCGCACTCATTGAGGTGTTATTTAATTTTTCGTTCATTAATTTTTCTTCTATTATATAATACTCTAGTTTACCAAAAATGTCAAGAGTTATTTTTCCCTAACATCTAGGGGTAAGTGTTCTTTTAGCTGTTTTATACCCCCAGGAAAGTGTGTGTAAAAGTCCTCGGTATCCATGCTAAAATCTTTTAGGGTGACATCACCTTTTTCAAAGATGAAGCGTTTGGCCTTATGTAATAAAGTCCTATGTACTTCTGTTAGTTCCATTTTGGTTCCTTACAAAAAAGCCCTTAAAATATAAGGGCTTCTCTTTTTTATTAAGGTTCTCTGATTTTTAAAACGCTTCTAGATCGAGTGCTAAAGAGTGGCTCAGAGAACAAATGCCAGTGGGGATTAACTACCTAACCTAAAGGTATAACTCTAGGCTTGGCCTGTTCAGGTATATTTAGTTTTAACTGGATTATTAAAATCCCGTCTACTAAGGTTGCTGCGTGTATATTCATATCACCAGCAAGCTTAAAAGCCTTTTTAAAAGCCCTATGCCCAACCCCCTTGTGAAAGTAGAAGGGGTCCTCCTTTCTACCTACCTTGTCTCCTTTAATGGTCAGTATATTATTATGTTCCGTTATTTCAAGGTTATCACGTGTCCAGCCAGCTAACGCCATTTCTACGGCATAATTACTGTCGTCATATTTCAATATGTTGTATGGCGGATAGTTGGATGCCCCATGATTTATAGTGTTTAAGTCTTCGAACATTGACTCAAAGCCAACCATTATGTCTTTAAAAGGTAAATTTCCCATTATTTCATTCCTCAATATATCCCTTTTTTAAGGGATCTATATATTAGAGCTTTATACAAGTCCCTAATATAACTTTTGCAAAATAGTAACTTTAGTTGCCCTAATAAGGTACATCATTACTAATAAAATTCTAGAACTTTATTCTAGAAACATATTATACCAAAAATAATCTAAAAAGTCAAGTCCTATTTTTTAATATGTAGAACTCCCATTTATTGCAACCTTTAGAAGGCTCAACTTTGTCTTTAACTAAAATGCAATAGGGAGTGCCCCAGTTACTAGTATCTTCGCAAGTGTAGTATTTACAAGTAATACACTTTCCTTTAGTCTTCTTCAAATTCCAAGTATCCCTCACCCTCTAGGTATTCAACTGTATTAGAGACTCCCGCAACGTGTCCTGCAAAATATGAGATACCTGAAGCCACCCCTACAAATATGAGTACTGCTATTTCTTCAGGACTCATATAGTACCCTGACATAGAGGGCTGTTAGGCTTACGTTTACACCTATAAGTCCCGTGAGACATCTTCTTGGCTCGATACATAGTTGCGTCTTTACCTTTTGGAACTATAAATTTTATTTTTTTACCCATTACTACTCTCCTTTATTAATTAGTCTTTTACAAAAATACCTTCGGGGGTTAAATACCCTGTTCTATCTTTAATCTCTTCGTAGGCACCTTCAATACACTCTTTAAGCTCAATACCTTGAACTAAACATACACCTCTTAAGGTCACATAAATATCTCCTACGGCATCTTTAATTTCCGCCTCATTATTAGCATTAATAGCTTCAATAAGTTCTGTTGTCTCTTCTAAAGTTTTAATGGCTTGCGACATTGTTTTTCCGTTTTCTACGATACCTCTGTCTTTAAACCATTGGTCAATGTTAGCTTCTACTTGCATATATATCCTTTGTTAAAAGCTTGCTTACTAGGTAAAGTTGGTTTAATAGACTTTTTCCAGAGCTTTTTAAAAGAAGTTCTGCGATAGAGTCTTACACCTTCGTCATCTTCCTCCAGAGCCCAAGTCATTAAACTATGGAACGCTTCTGCCCCAATTAGCTCAGATATTACCTGTTTCACCCAAAAATCAGACTGACGTGCATAATCAAAGTACCCTAATCCTTGCTCCTGAGAAATAGTGGAAATAGCTTCAATACCCCTCCATTCTGCGAGGTATGATTTAATCCAACCTTTTACTATTTTCTTTCTACGCATTTTTTATCCTTTTAAATTAAATTATATCTAAAGCGGGTACTTTAGTGACCCTGCTTAACTCTTTACAAATACCCCAAAACTGCCTACCGTGGGTCTCTTCTAAGTATAAAATAGGATCACGGTAAAAAGCAATTAAATGAGCTATCTCGTGAATAACCGTGCTTTCAAATATCTCTTTGCTTGTCGATACTCTAGGACGGCTAAGAGAAATAGTGTCTTCCCACGCATAACACAATCCGTACACTCGTGTATTACGAGTGACTCGGAACTTAATTGCAGGTAATGAGGGGAAAGCCTCTCTAACCTGTGATACGATTTCTTGTGCTTCTTTGACCAAACCCACATTAAATACCTCCACCCATATTATTGTCATCATTATCATTTAAGATATATATAAAAAATAGTACTAAAAATACTAAAGCCATAAAAAAGCTATGAGTATCCATTAGTCTAAAACCTCCAAAAAAGTGGGGTCAATACTTTATCCGTCTCAGGTATCCTACTCCAATCATTACTACTGTACATTTTAACTCCCCTTTTTTCCATTTTTAAAAACATATTATAACAAAGATTAAGCTAAAAGTCAAGAGTTATTTTTATACTAGACCCACAAGCCCTCTCGTACCTTAGCTAATCGAATAAACATTTCAGTATCTTCGGAAGTGTACTCCTCCTCTAATTTTGCGGCTCTCGCGTAAAGGTCTTTTTGCAATTCTGTCATCTCAGGAGTATCTAAATGGCTAGCCATTGAGTGCCCTGTACTATAGACCTCTTCACGCATGGCGTGCAACTTGTCCCAGTCCGCTCCTTCAAAAGGTTCTGCACGGTTAGGCCAACTATGAACCCACCAATTATACAACGCGTATATTTCTTTAGCTTTATGAGCTTGACTGTGGTCAGCGCACTCAGGACTATTTTGTACGTCAATATCTTTACACAAAGACATTTCCCACTTCAGGTACGCAATTCCAGCATCTGCACCAACTAATTCTCTTTCTTTAGACCCCTTAATATGACACCACTGCCACATATGAGCCTTTTCAACCTCTACGAAGTCTTTTAGTAAGTTAAAGGAGCTGTGGAACATACGAGTGCCTGTATCGCTATACCCTGGCTCCTCACCTGTTTTGACTATATGATGTCTATGTGTAGTTCTATAACGGATCCAATCCTTCATATATTCTAAAGGCATTGTGACTGGCCATATAAACATAGGGGCAAATTCTTCGTTAAGAAAGTACCTGATAGGGTACGCGTTGCGCATTTCTATGCGCCAGTTGTACCAGTCCTCTGCAGAACGAGCTTTGTCTGCCAACTCTCCTTTGCTATCCGCTGGAAGGTTTAAGCCCAACTTCCTTAAAAATGTTTTATCACTCATTTTATTCCCTCTCTCATTTCCAAAGCCTCTAAGGCTTCTTCCTTAGTATCAAATATTCTATTGTCTCTTTTTCTTTTATTATCAGTCAAATCTGCGTTATAGACTGAGTGCATAACTTGATGCCATCTATTCTCGTTAACAAAGTATGTCCAGTATTTATCACCTTTAGTCATTCTTTATCCTCCAATTATGTTTTTTGCAAGTATCTTTTAAGTAGTTCTCAATTTCCACCCAATTAGACCAATTTTTAGTATTAATATCTAATGAAGCTAGCCGATGCTTTCTATCTGATACCTCGAAAAACCACTCACCTTTTGGGTAGGTAACTACTAATAGTACTGCGGTATCTATGTAATTTGAGAGGTTATCTCCATCTGTAAAATGTAGATGATCAAAAATGCTTTCATTTCTAAATCCAAAGTATATCTCAAAGTGGTTCTCTGGTTTCATATATTGTACTCCTTATAAAATCTAACTCGTGCTTCCACGCTTTCTCTAGCAAATTTATCTAGGTCTAGAGGGTGTACATCTAATGAACCCAGTCTAACTACCCAATCCTTCTCGTGGACTAGAATGGTTACTGGTAGCTTGAAGTCTATTTCAGAATATAAAGGTTCTTTATTCATCTGAATCACTAGGTACTCTACTAATAAGTACTTTAGTCTCGCTATATAGTGTATACAGTGTATTTTCCATTACTGAGGTGAACGCTTTATTGATATCATCATCACCTTCAATTGTGTGTATTTGCATTATTTAATCCCTTTAGATTAGGTAATCTGCTTCGCCCATATCGAACTTAACTAAGAATACGTTAGCATACTCTTCTGCTTCTTCAAGCATCTCTGCCTCTATAAGACGAGCACGGGCATCCTTCTTCTTAGTATATACACCTAATACCTTTCTATCACTCATATCTTCTGCGAATACTATAAAAACCTTTTTCATTATACTTTCCTTTTCTTTATTTTAAAAACATATTATAAACGATTTTAGCCTAATTGTCAAGACATTTTAAACAAAAAAGCCTATTTAATGTGTATTTAAATAGGCTTTTTGTTTGTTACTTAGTTCCCTTCATCTGCCACATAATAGACTGTCCGTCCCCCATTACAGTAGTAGGCACATTACCCTGCCAACGTTTAACCTGTTCATACTCAATCACTTGTGGATTAGTAGCTAGTGCAGTTGCCATTGCTTGTATCTTCCCAGCATTTGCGATACCGATTAATCTGATTGCTTCAGCCTCAGCTTTAGCTTCAGTTTCCGTTTGATATGCAACACCATCAGCGGCTTTCATACGACTTTGTTTCTCAGCTTCCGCAGTGTTTACCTGACGCTGTGCTTCTAGTCTCTGTCGTTCTAGCTTATGCTCCTCTTTAACGGCTTCTTGTAAAGCTACTTGCTTTGCTTCGATAGCATTAGTATATGTCATAGGAAATGTAATATTCTCTAGCTGAACACTATTGATAACAATAGGATACGGTTCCATGGCTGTTATAATAGCATCTTGAATCTTTGTAATGACAACATTACGATTCCTGATAATCTCTTCTGCGGTATGCTTGGAAATTGCTTCTTTTGACCCACTTTTGATTTTGGGATCTAGGATTCTAGACTCGAATTGATCTAATCCACCATATTGCTTGAAAATATCAATCGCTTCTGCCCGATTAACCGTCCAGTTAACTGATACCGTAGCATGACTAGGCATTTGTTCCGCTGTTGCAACAGGAATATGCTCTTCTACATTCTTTCTAGTACGAACTTCCATACTTTCTAATGAATCAACTATCGGGGCTTTGAAATGCAACCCAGGTTCAACTTGATACTTAGCTTCGCTAAATCGTTTCACTACTGCAACATGCCCTTCTTCCACAGTATAGATAGAGGAGAGTAGGGTAGCAGCTACTGCTAAACCTAGTACAGTATCACGTACAATTGCCCCAATACGAGGTTCAGTGTACACCGCAGTGTCTCCTGCGTTGTCGGTAATATGCTCTTCCGTTGTATATCTATTTGTTACTACTTCTTTATTCATTGTATAATTCCTTTAATCTAATTTGAACCCGTATAATTCTTCTACTTCCTTCCTATTACGAGGATCACTTCTCGTGGGGGTTAAAGCACTCTTACCCTTACTAAACTCAACCCAAGCCCTGCACGCATCACAGGAAGTATAGAAACTAATTAGATCATCGACCTCCACTAAAGCTAACGTACAGTCTAAGTCCTTAGATTGATAGTCATTACCTTCGTAACCACACTCTGGGCAAGGTATGACTACATTTACTGTGTCAAACATTCCCATAATAAGTTCCTTTAGTCAACTAATCCAATTAACGCCCAAGCGAGTACAAGTAAGCTAACGGCATAAACAGCCTCACTAATAATATCGAAATAGTACATTTATCCCGCCCCAGCGATTTCAATTTTAAAAGTCCCTGTACGCCCATAGACTTCTGTATCTATTTCAAGAAAGAGGGTGGAAACAAACTCTTCTACGAGGGTAACCTCCTCTATGAGGGTAACCTCCCTTACGTCATCGAAGTCCTCCATAATACTAGTAATAATACTCAAATCTTCTCTATCTAACTTAATCTTGCTATCCATGCTATTACCTCGTCTAATAAATCGTGCCCTGTTACATCACTGTCTAATGTGAATAAAATTAATAAAACTAAACTAAAAGCTCCTGTGGCATTATACTCAGTATTACTAGTCATTCGAAAACCCTCCGTAGTACTCTATAACATCATACATTGCGTTTCTATACTTAATAAAGTCTTCTAGATCCTCATGTTCGTGAGGTTCTAACTTCTCTGTATTGGTAAGTACCTCAATATCCTCATTAAGATATTTATAAGTATCTTTCAGCACTGTCAGGGCTATTAAGTCTCCTGTTTCATCTGTAATTTCAATATTCATTTTAACTCCTGTTGTATAGTTTTAGAGAGTGCACTCTAAGAATACACTCTCGAAAAAGGTGGTATGCTTTATGGAGGGGGCATACCAGCACCCAAGGTGTTCTTATTTAGACTATCGTACCTTTAAACAACAGTAATGATTATTTTAGACTAAGACCATCAACTTAGTTCGCGCACTTGCTGATAATTAGGGTATCAACCAACCCCGTACTAGGGAGCTACCCATCTATACGATATTTGTAATACACTAAGCTTCTCCAACCTACTCTAGTATCTGTTTTAAACCCAGATACCAAGGTTATTCTCTAAGTTACTAAGCTTACAAGCAACGCCACTCAGGATTATACTCAATCACAATACTTCTATCTTGAAACAATCCATACTCCCAAGGCTCTCCGTGAGTATCTATGTTATCCTCCTCTTCACCTAAGATAACTATACCAAAGGTTTCTGAAAGTATAAAATTATCTTCTCTCTTAGCAATATGTGCTAAAAAGTACTCAACAGCATCGAAGACCCCTGTACCCCAATCAAAACGATAGTAAGTTGTATCTGTTTCAATGGTTGTTTCAGTGATGTACTGGTCAAATTCGCCCCAGTCAACTACACCATACATCTCACTGTCTACTGCTACTACTGCTGTATTTTCATAACTCATAATTGTCTGCCTCTTAGTTGATTATCATATTATCTGACTTAGCACAAGGAGGGCTAAGATACTCTTCAATCCCGCACCAAACTCCATTCTGCTACAAGCATTAAAATACTCCATCAATAATGTTTAAGAAATTTGCTCTAATAAGGTTTGCTACGTCTTTATTTAGCTGTGAAGTGAGGCTCTTCTGATCTTTTTTAGTTAAAGGGAAGAACTCGTGCTCTTTACCCCAATCTTCTAGGATATCTACTGAAACGGTCTTTAGTAGTAACCCAAAATCTTTATTTGTTAATTTACCTAGCTTACTAATAGCACTTCTGATACGGTTCTCATTATTATACTGTGAAAGCGTAGCATAAACATCATTCATATCAGCAGACCAAGCTTGGGTCTTTCTTGTTTTCTTTTTGGAGGATTTCTCCTTGTACTTATCACTTTTGTTCTTAATAACAACTCTTGCGCCAGTACCTAGTATCAGTACTGAGGATGGTTTAAGTACTACACCCTCTACGAAGTTATCTCCCTCTCTAGGAGTAATAACACTATTAAATACTGGGCTATAAGCCATTGCTTCACTAAAAGTGAGTCCAGTAGCTAAGACAGGGGCTGTAGGCATCTTAGCGAGCTCACAAAGTTCTGCCACTTCTACAGGGTTAAGATACTTGCTATAGTCAGCTAGAGTGATTCTGATATCAAAAGCTTTGAAGTCCTTCTCACCATAAAACACGCGGTTTTGGATACCAATTCCGAATAGTTCACCATAAATCTGTACAACCTCAACTGAAGGGTACTCAAGCTTAATGATAGCAGCTAGTACATTAGCGGCGTCTTTATACTTATTGAATACAGCTTGCCCATCAAAAAAGTCTTCTGAAGTAATGCTAGAGCGTTTAGCAGGTCTAACCTCTAAAGTGTCGCAGTCTACTAAGAAAGAGTAGTTAGCTCCATCAATCTTCTCTTCGACAGACCAAGTTACTGAAGGGAATAGAGAGTGCTCAATCACATCTTTGACAAACAACTCTCTATGCCCGTTCTCTATGCTAGAATATCTCTTAAATTTCATAATACCACCTCTACGCTAATGTGAGCCCACTCTTCTTCTATAGCAATTCCGTTTCCAATACCATAGCTATCGTAAGCAGCATAAGCTTCAGCGAAGTTAGCACACTCTTCTTCGATATCGTTTGTAGCACCGTATTCAATTTTCATTTTATTTTCCTTTTCTCAGTTTATAAAGATATTATACACTCTTTTAAGTAAAAAGTCAAGAATTAAATAAGCTAAGCATCTTTTTAATTTGTTTCCAATCGGACTTCGAATCTACTACAATATATTGCTTACGTCTGCGTTCGTTGCTGTCGTACACCTCGAACGAAGCATTATTTAAGTTTCCGCTAATATACTGCCTATAACACTGCTTAATAAAGTCACTAAGATCCATATCTTCTTCCCAGTGCTGGTGGTCAAAAGTACCTTCTTGGGAGAATAGAATACTAATCATCCCCGTAGTACTTTAAACATATAGTTAAAGCGTCCCGAACAGACTTAGCGTAACTAAGTTCCTCCTCCTCATCTTTCTCCCTCTCGGGGATTGAGTTAAGATCCTCGATAAATTGGGTTTCTTGCTCATAACTAACTCGTAGTATATCTCTAGCGATAGCTTCCGTATCACACACATCAATTTCCATTCTCATATTAAACTTCCTCTGCATTATATATTAGTAAATTCTCTTCTACATCATTAATCTTAGCATACTTGGTAGCGCACTCGTATGCGTATATATTAGCGGCTCTGAGGTCTACAGCTTTAATTAATAAAACATTAAGGCTATTGTACACCCCATACACTATGTTGAACTGCTTTAACAAGTATCTTCAGAAAATGCTATTACATAAAATCCTAAAGCTAATGTAGCTAGAAAGATAAAAGGTGTTAAAACAATTACTACACCTGAAAATACTAGTATAAATAGTAGCATCAGCATCCATACCAGCATACTAAGTCTCCTCCTTTGTTAAACCACACCAGTCACACTTAGCGCCTTCGTTAACTCCTATTGTAGCGTGTTCTACACCACAATAGTGTTCCCAAATCCCTTCAGGTGGCAACCAGATGGGATCAGATGATGTCTCTATACCCTCTACATTAGCTAAGTAGTTTAAAGTGCGCTCAATACGAATTAAAGAACTAGCAATCTGAGCAAGTAGTTTGGCTTTCATTTAAGTTTTCTCCTTTAGTAAAAATTTCCTTATTACTTTAGGAGTTGTAGGGCATATTAAAGATTTAGTAATTATTACTCGCATTTTCCTTTCCTTTATCTATTTTTAAAAACATATTATAGCAAAGATTAAGCAATTTGTCAAGAATTAAATTCCATGTAGACTAAAATTTTAAATAATACTTGACAAATTGCTTAAAGTTTGTTATAATATACATTCACAATTAAACAAAGGAAAAATAATGAAAGAGCTAAAAGCAAAACTAGATAGACACTCTGTATTTCTAAATGAACACGCAGCTAATATTAAGTTAATAACTCAGTTATTAAAAAGAGTGGAAGCATTAGAACAAGCTAAAGTCCCGCCACAACGCTGGACAGAAGAAGAAGAAACATTCCTATTAGCTAACTATGAGGATAAAGGTGTTAATCAGCTAGTAAAAGAATGGAATTCAAAGTTCAATAAAACTAGAACAGTCGGAGCTTTAAAAGCGAGAGCTAAGAAATTAGACATCTTCTAGTCCAGACAAATGCGATATAAGGTACGAAAAATTATTCTTTACTTTTAGATTAAAATATGATATAATATTGCAGTAAATTTAGTTTGCTAAAAAACTTTTTAAATTAGTTTTTAAAGAGGATTAAGGGAAGCGCTTCGTTGTATAGAAAATAAAAAAAAGGCCGAGCACACTCCGTTGCCGCAGCGTCTTTTTTTGACAATTTTAAATATAAAGAAAAAGCGCTTCCCAATAAACTAAATAATTATTTCAATTGAAAGGCGAGAGCTGACGAAAATTTTTTAAAACCTAAAAAACGAATTAAGGGTTTTAACCTATTCGAATACAGCTGAAGCTAATAAAGATTCTTTGCTTGTATAACAAGCTAATACAAGCTAATAAATATCACAACCATTCTTGTATAAGCTAATAAATATCACAACCATTTATCACAACCATTTATCACAACCATTTACCCAATTTAATGCTGAGGCTAAGAATTAGGGCAATTGTCTCCTATTCTTTTTCTTAGCCCCGCGACTCCAAATGAAATTTAACTTACTGAAAGCACATAATACGTATGACACTTCTCTACAAATAGATACGATAGCGTCAAGAAAATTACGTATAGAACTTATTAAAGAACTACAAGGCATTTATGAATGCACTTGGGAAGAAGCCTTAGTTCTTTATAATAAATATTACTCTTGTTGAAAAAAAAACCCTCATACAAAATCTA
>Ga0233434_1002635_pt1 | contig 15455 bp, 12 predicted proteins | sample SI_122_August201_4_FD_182738 | JGI IMG/M metagenome (GOLD analysis project Ga0233434, IMG submission 182738) | Seawater microbial communities from Saanich Inlet, British Columbia, Canada - SI_122_August2016_120_MG | ecosystem: Environmental > Aquatic > Marine > Inlet | place: Canada: British... | reverse complement strand
AACAATAAAAATATTGAAAGATTAAAGAAAGAAAAAATAAAAATTTCAATTGGTCATAAAAAACAAAATATTAACAAAGCAACAATAGTAGTTATTTCTTCTGCAATTAAAAAAAATAATCCAGAATTAGTTGAGGCCAAAAAAAAACAATTACCAATTTATAAAAGAGGTGAAATGTTGGCACACATAGTTTCTTTAACAAAAAATATTGTAGTTGTAGGTTCGCATGGTAAAACAACCACAACTTCATTAATAGCCTCTATTTTTCAGGAAACTAAAATAGACCCAACTATAATTAATGGGGGTGTAATTAATTCTATTAAAAATTCTGCAAAATTAGGTAAAAGTGATTGGTCTATTTTGGAAGCGGATGAATCTGACGGAAGTTTTATTTACATTCCTCCAACATATTCAATTATAACTAATATCGATAGAGAACACATGGATTTTTATAGTTCTATGGAAGAACTTAATGAATATTTTATTAAATTTGTAAATAAAGTTCCATCTTTTGGAAAATCATTTATCTGTTTGGATGATAAAAATAATAAAAATTTAATCAAGAATTTAGATAATAAAAATTATTATACATATGGTTTAGACCAAAAATCAAATTTTTGTATAAAAAATATAAAACAGTTTAGACAATATTCCGAATTTGATTTGAAAATAATCTTACCAAATAAAAAAAATAGACTAATAAAAAGAATTAGAATTCCTTTATTAGGTGTTCATAATATTTTGAATTCAGTCGCAGCTGCAGCATTATCGATCACTGTTGGGTTAACAGTTTCTAATATTAAAAAAGGATTAAAAAATTTTAAAGGAGTGCAGAGAAGATTTAATAAAATTTTCACATACAATAAAGTTGATTTTTTTGATGATTATGCACATCACCCAACAGAAATTAAGGTAGTTTTAGATGGAGTAAGCAATGTCTATGATAGTTATGAAAAAGTATGTATTTTTCAACCACACAGAATTTCGAGATTAAAAGATTTAAAAAAAGAATTTACGTATGCTTTTAAAGGCGCAGATAAAGTGATTTTATTTCCAATTTATACTGCTGGAGAAAAAATTAAGTTAGGTTTTAGTTATTTGAATTTTGCAAAAGAAGTAATTAAAAATTCAAAAGTTAAAGTATTTTTAATTGATGATAAATTTCAATTAGCAAAATATATTAAGAATAATATTTATGGAAAAAAAATAGTTATTGGAATGGGTGCGGGTTCAATTTCAACATGGATGAGGGAGTTACCTAAATTATTATAATGAATATTAATCTTGAGGAATTATCGTCAGAATTTAATGATAATGTAAAATTTGATTATGATTTAAAAAAAAAGAATTGGTTTAATATAGGTGGTAAAACTAAAATTTATTACAAAGCAAATAATTTAAAAGATTTAATCAAATTTTTAGGAAAAATAGAAGAAAAAGAAAAAATATTTATTCTTTCTGGTGGCTCAAACACTCTTATAACTGACAAAACGTATAACGGAGTTGTAATTAAACTTTCAAGTAATTTTAATAACATTTCACTTTTATCTGATGAAATAATTATAGCAGGTAGCGCTGTTAGCGATAAATCTCTTTCAGAATTTGCGATGAATAATAGTTTAGGTGGATTCGAATTTCTCTCTTGTATACCTGGCACAGTAGGTGGGGGAATAAAGATGAATGCAGGATGTTTTGAAAGAGAATTTAAAGATATCTTAATATCGATACAAGCAATTAATAAATCAGGACAAGTTATAACAATACCAGCAAAAGATATTAATTTTGAATATAGAAATAGTAAATTGTCAGATGATTTGATATTTTTAAGTGCATCTTTTAAAGGTTATAAAAAAAAATTAGATATAATCAAAAATGAGATGATTGAATTAAAAAAGAAAAAAGAGGAAACACAACCCACTAGAATTAAAACTAGTGGAAGCACTTTTAAAAACCCTGTAAGCCAAACAGATAAAAAAGTTTGGCAGTTGATAAAGGAGTCGGTGTCACTTGAAAAATCCTTTGGTGACGCATGTATTTCTGAAAAACATTGTAATTTCTTTGTTAATAAAGGAAATGCTAAATTTGAAGATATGAAGAAGCTAATAGAATTTGTATCTGAAAGTGTTTTAAAAGAAACTGGGATTAAGTTAGAAACAGAAATTAAAATTTTAGAATAAATTGAAAAAAAAGATACTTATACTCTCAGGTGGAATTTCAAAAGAAAGATTGATTAGTCTTGATACAGGTTTGCAAGTTGCAAAGGAATTAAAAAAAAATGGTTACAAAGTAAAAATTTCTGAACCTGATAATAATTTAACAAAAAATATTAATCAATTTAAACCAAATATTATTTTCAACGCATTACATGGACAATTTGGGGAAGATGGTTATATCCAATCTATTCTTGAGGGTTTCAAAATACCTTACACTCATTCGGGTGCAATTGCTTCATCAATAGCAATGGATAAAGAAATTTCCAAGAAAATTTTTATAAAGAATAAAATTATTACTCCAAAATTCATTACATATTTATTCAATAAAAAGACATCAGACTTAACAAAGATAATAGATAAAAAACTTAAATTCCCAGTGGTTGTTAAACCCATAAATGAAGGCTCAAGTGTTAACGTTTTTATTTGTACTAAAAAAAATATTACAAAAGTTTTAGATACAATGAAAATTTACAAGCAAGTAATGATAGAGGAATTTATTGCTGGAAGAGAGATCCAGGTTGCAATTATGGGTGGAAAAAAATTAGGTGCCATTGAGCTTAAACCAAAAAGAAAATTTTATGATTATCAAGCTAAATATAATACTAATGCTAAAACTCAACATATAATACCTATTGAAATTTCTAAAAGTAAATTAAATGAAATCATGAACATCGCGCTTAAAGCACACAATGTTATTGGTTGTAAGGGTGTTACTAGATCTGATTTTAAATTTCATAAAGATAAGTTTTACCTTTTGGAAATTAATACACAACCAGGGATGACTAAACTATCTCTTGTACCTGAAATAGCAGCGCATACGGGAATGAGCTTCATTAAATTAATTGAATGGATTTTAAAAGATGCATCAACGAAAAGGTAAGAAAATTTTAATTTATTTTTTTTTATTATTTATAGTTGGTTCAATTAATAATATCAGTTTAAATAATCTTAAATTAAAAAAAATTAATTATATTAATATTAATGGGTTGGGAGAAAATGATAATGCAATTTTATTACAAGAAATTAAAAATTTGAATTTAGATAATATTTTTTCGATTAATAAAAATGAAATCATTAATCAAATTAACTCAAACAGTTTGGTGGAAAATTATAATATTTTTAAAAGATATCCATCTTCAATAGATGTTAATATTAAGAAAACTAAATTTTTGGCAAGAATTAACAATAATGGAGAAATATTTCTTGTAGGCTCTAATGGAAAACTCTCTGAAAATAACTTTTTAAGTAATCAATTGCCATTCATTTTTGGTGACCCAAATATTTACGAATTTTTAGATTTTAAAAAAACCATTGATCAATCTAAAATTTCATATGAAGAAATCAAGAATCTATATTTTTTTTCATCTCAACGATGGGATCTTGAACTAAAAAATAATGTAATAATTAAGTTGTCTAAAAACTATACTAAAGAGTCTCTTAATTTAGCATTGGAATTTATATATAGTGATGAATTTAGAGATGTTACAATTATTGATGCAAGAATTAAAAATCAAATTATTTTAAATGATTGAAGAAGCAGATTTTGAAACTTATTTATTTATTTCAAAAAAAAAATTTGAAATTTTTTTACTAGATAAAAAAAATTTAAAAAATCTATATAATGAAGAATTAGTAATTGATAATAATTATGAGGATCTGAATGATTTATCAAAATTTCTTGATAAAAATTTTTATAAAATTGAAAAATTAGTAGGTAGTTTTATCAAAAATATTATTTTAATAATAAAAAATGAGGAAAATTTACAGATAAGTATTTCTTTTAAAAAAAAGAATTATGAAGGTGGCATTAATCATAAATTTTTAGAAAATAATTTAACTGAACTTAAGGACCTGTTTAAAGAAAATTATTTAGACCATAAAATTATGCATATGGTTATCATCAATTATATTGTTGATGAAAAAAAACATTCTTTATTGGATAGTAGTATAAGTGGAGAGTATTTAGGCCTTGAAGTAAACTTCATAGCCATTGAGAATAGTTTAGTTTTTGCATTAGATAAAGTTTTGGAAAAATATCAAACACATGTTAGCCAATACATGTGTGGAGATTATATTAAAAAATTTTTTAAAGAAGATGAAGATAATAGTGAATTATCTGAAATGGCTAGTAAAATAAAAGATGGTCTTAATTCAAATGAGGTTATTTTAGTACCTAAAAATATTGAAAATAAGGGTTTTTTTGAAAAGTTTTTTCAACTATTTAGTTAAAATTGTTTTTTCTAGTAACATTAGTTGTTTTTATAAATGCTTAGAATCAAACTAAAAGTTCGATGTGTCTTATTTAACTCAAAAAACAGTCAAAAATAATGCTTCCTTTAGTGGTATTGCTCTTCATAGTGGTTTAGATGTGAGCATTTGTATTAAACCAGCTGAGCCAAATTTTGGTATCGTTTTTAAAAGAGTGGATTTAAAAAATAATAATTTAATTTATCCAAACTTTATGAATGTAACAAACACTTCATTAAATACTACCATAGAAAATGAATACGGTATTAAAGTTTCAACTATAGAACATTTAATGGCGGCTTTATTTGGCTTAGGAATTGATAATGCGTTAATAGAGATCAACAATGAAGAAGTACCAATTTTAGATGGTTCAGCAAAAAATTTTATTGAAAAAATTATATCTGCTGGAATTCAAATAACTGATGCACCAATTAAGATTATTAAAATAAATAATAAGATAGAATTTTCTGATGGTGAAAGATTTATTTCAATTAAGCCTTCAACATTAAGTCTTGATATAGATTTTCAGCTTAAATATAATAATAAAATAATAAGTAATCAAAAAAATAAAGTTAAAGTTTATGAAGATGATTTAACAGATATCTATAACTCAAGAACATTTTGCTTATTTGAAGATATTGAACTTATTAAAAAGAATGGCTTAGCAAAAGGTGGTAGTCTAGATAATGCCATAGTAGTTAAAGATAATGAAGTTTTAAATCCAGAAGGGTTAAGAAATAGCAAAGAGTTTGTAAATCACAAAATATTAGATTGCATAGGAGATTTATACACATCTGGTTATAGAATTTTGGCAAGTGTTACTTGTTCTCAAGGTGGTCACTATTTAACAAATCAATTATTAAGGAAAGTTTTCGAAGATAAAGAAAATTTTTCAATCATAGAAATTAAAGAAAAAAACCTTCCACATACTCTCATTAATAGAAATCTACTAAGATCTATTGCATAATAAAAAGATAACTTTAAAATAAGTTTTTATGCCAGTATAAACTTGTCATGAAATCAAATAATTTTTTTATAATATTCTTTCTAATTTTATTCTGTATTTCATGCTCAAAAAAAGAACCAATTAAAAAATCAACGCTAAAAGAAAAAAATTTAGAATTACAAGTTATACAAGCATATAGTGAAGGCGTAGAGTCATTAGAGAATGGTGATGTTTTATATGCTGCAAAAAAATTTAATGAAGCTGAAATATTGTTTCCACAATCTCAATCAGCACCTAAGTCAGCATTAATGGCAGCTTATGCTTATTATAGCCAAGATTATTTTGGAGATGCAATCTCAGAACTGCAAAGATTTATAAAGATTTATGCAAATTATAAAGATATAGATTATGCATATTATTTATTGGCAATATGTTTTTATGAACAAATAGTTGATGAAACAAAAGATTTACAAGCAATCATTAAAGCTAAAGAAAATTTTATAATTGTAGCAAATAGATTTCCTGATACTGAATATGCATTAGACTCAGAATTTAAGATAGATCTCATTAACGATGTTCTTGCTTCAAAGGAAATGTATGTTGGAAGATATTATTTTAGTAAACAAAAATGGATTCCTGCAATAAATAGATTTAGAACTGTTACAGACAATTATGAGACAACTATTTACACAGAAGAAGCCCTTCATAGATTGGTAGAAATTTATTATATTTTGGGATTAACAGATGAAGCCAAGAAATATGCTAATCTATTAGGTTACAATTACCAGTCATCAGAATGGTACGAACAAACTTATAAGGTGTTCAATAAGAAATATGAAAAAAAGAAAAAAGAAAAAATTAAGAAAAAAAATAAAATAACCAATATTATTTTAAATAAAATAAAATCTCTATCAAACTGAGATGAATAAAAAAGAAATTGTTAAAGAATATTTAGAAAAAATAGAATTATTAAAAGATTGCAATAAATATTATTACGATAAGAGTAACCCTAAAATCTCAGATAAAAAATACGATCAATTAAAATCCATAATTTTATTTATGGAAACTAAGTATGAATTTTTAAAATCAAAAGATTCTCCATCAAAAGTAGTAGGTTATAAACCATCAAAAAATTTCAAAAAAGCTCAACATAAAGTGCCAATGCTTTCTTTGGCAAATGCATTTAATGTAGAGGATTTAATAAATTTTGAAAAAAGAATTTTAAATTTTATATCAGAAAAAGATGATTTTAAAATATTCTATAGTGCTGAGCCAAAAATAGATGGGATTTCTGCTTCTTTAATTTTTAAGGATGGAAAATTTACTAAAGGCTTGTCCAGAGGAGATGGCAAAGAGGGAGAAGATATAACAGCAAACCTTGCTACCATTAAAGATATTCCAAAAAAAATTCTAAACAAAGATTTCCCAGAAGAAATAGATATTAGAGGAGAAGTTTTTATAAGAAATAGTGATTTTAAAAATTTTAGAGAAAAATTTGCCAATCCAAGAAACGCAGCATCAGGATCGTTAAGACAAAAAAACTCAGATGATACAAGAAAAATACCTCTAAAATTTATTGCTTATACCTTTGGGTATGAAAAAGGCCTTAATGTTGAAAATCAATTTGAATATTTAAAAAAATTAGATGAATGGGGTTTTAAAACAAATCCTTTTAACAAACTTATTATTGGAGTAAAAAATTTATTAATAAATTATAATGAAATAGAAAAAAAAAGATCTGAGATAGATTTTGATATTGATGGAATTGTTTATAAAATTAATAACTTTAAACTTCAAAAAAGACTGGGAAATGTAGCTAATGCACCAAGATGGGCAATTGCGCATAAATTTTCATCAAACAAGGCAGTTTCAAAAATTTTAAATATAGACATTCAAATTGGAAGAACGGGTGCTTTAACACCAGTAGCAAAAATCAAAACAGTAAATATAGGTGGAGTACAAGTTTCTAATGCCACTTTGCACAATGAAGATGAAATTAAACGAAAAGATATTAGAGTAGGAGATATCGTAACTGTCGAACGAGCTGGAGATGTAATACCTCGCATATTATCTGTTGATATGAAAAAAAGATCTAAAAAAAATTTAAGATTTGTTTTTCCAAAAAATTGCCCTTCATGCAACTCAAAAACAATTAAAGAATTTAACATAACTACAAAAAAAAATGATGCTGTTAGAAGATGTACTAGTGAAGGATTTGAGTGTGAAAAAATAGCTATAGAAAAAATAAAACATTTTGTTTCTAAAGATGCCTTTAACATTGATGGCTTTGGAAAAAAAATAGTAGAAAACTTTTGGAAAATGAAATTAATAAAATTACCACAAGATATTTTTAGATTAAATTTTGAAAAAATAAAATCTTTGGAGGGCTGGGGCAGCCAATCTGTTGAAAATTTAAAATATTCAATTAATGAAAAAAAAGATATCAATTTAGAAAGATTTATTTATTCATTAGGAATTAGGCATATTGGTTTAGAAAATGCAAAAATTCTTTCAAAACATTTTAGATCATTTTCAAAATTTAAATCTTTATCAAAAGAACAAAGATACGAAGATTTGTTAAATATAGATGGTATTGGAGAAACACAAATAAACTCCATCAAGAGTTTTTTTTTAAACAAAGTCAATTTGAACATATTAAATGAGCTGCAGAAAATTTTAAATATTAAAGATAAATTGATTGAAAAAAATAATGGATTATTGAAAAATAAAACATTTATGCTTACTGGAAAATTGAATGGTGTTAGTAGAGCTGAAGCTAAATCGCTGATAGAGGAAAATTCTGGGACTACAGTAAGTAGTATTTCAAAAAAATTGAATTATTTAATTATTGGTGAAAAACCGACAAAAAGAAAAATTGAAACTGCCAAAGAACTTAAAATCAAAACTTTGGATCAAAATCAATTTTTACGTATGTTAAATAAAACTAGCTAACCATTTGCGTTCTTTAAGATTTAGATGCTTTGATATTTTTGAATAAACATTTAGATGGTATTTAAATAAATAATCTTTTTCTAAAGAAGTTAAAATTTTATAGTTAATTAGCTCTTTTTCGATTGGAACAAGTGTTAAATTTTCAAAAAAAATATTTTTGTTAACTTTTTTAACAAAAACCAAGTTTTCTATACGGATACCAAAACTATCTTTTTTATAGTAACCAGGTTCATTGCTTAAAATCATACCCTCTTGTATTTTCACTTTATTATATTTTGATATTGATTGTGGTCCTTCGTGAACATTAAGAAAAAAGCCAACACCATGACCAGTACCATGTGCATAATCTAAATTGTTCTTTTTGAGAAATTGTCTAGCTCTAATGTCGATTTTTTTTCCAACATTATCTTTTTTTAAATCAGTATTTGCTACGGCAATATGTCCTTTTAAGACTTTTGTGAAAATATCTCTTATATATTGTTTTGGTTTGGAAAAACAAATCGTTCTTGTTACATCTGTTGTGCCATATTTATATTGACCACCTGAGTCACATAAAAAAATATCATTTCTTTTTATAGTTTTACAATTTGTTTTGTTGGCTCTGTAATGGACTATTGCAGCATTTGCCCCAGAACCTGCAATAGTATCAAAGCTAGGATATAAATAAGCTTTATTTAATTTTCTAAAACTTTCTAATTTATTTTGAGCCTGTACTTCAGTAATTTTTTTATTATTAATATTTTTTATCCAGTAAATGAATTTCGTTAATGCAACACCGTCTAAAATATGTGTATTAATCATATTTTTCATCTCAATTCTATTTTTAACTGCCTTTAAAAGATAAGTTGGATCCTCTCTTTTTGAGATTCTGAATTTAGAACTAATTATGTCTTCAAAATAAATTGAACATGATTTTTCATCTATTATAAAGTTATTACCTTTAAGTTTTTGAATTTTTTTTGGAAAATCATTTATATCGATTAGTTCATTTGAGTTGATTATTTTTTCTTTAATTATTTTTTTAACTTTTTGGATTTTGCTTATTAAAAAAACTTTTTTTGATTTACTGATAATTAACCTTGAGTTTGGAATTGGGCTATTAGGACCATCTTTACCCCTAATATTTAAAATCCAAGCAACATTTTCGGGTGCACTTATAAACAAATAATCAGACTTGTTTTTTTTGAGATAACTAGAAATCTTATTAATTTTTGAAGAAGAGCTTTCTCCAACTATATTTCTATTTAAAGAAAAAAATTGAAAATTATTAATATTTTTTTTACTTTCAATTTCATCAATTAAATTTTTGTTAATAAATTTAATTTTATTATTCTTTTTAAAAAATTTTATTATCTGATTATAAGTAAATAACTTAGGGTCAATACCTAAAACTAAATTTTTAAATAATTTACAATTAATAATTTCATCATAATTAGTAATTTTAAAATCTTTACCTGACTCTAATTGACTTTGTATTGTGTATCTTCCATCAGTAAATAAATAATTTTTATTTTTAAGAATTATAGCTATTCCAGCTGAACCACTAAAATTAGAAATAATTTTTAACCTGTTAATGTTTGAATACTCAGTAAAGTAATCATCATTTTTGGGTACAATGTAACCATCAATATTATGTTTTTTAAATTTACTTCGTAAAATTTGAATTTTTTTACTCATTTAATTCTTTTTTGATATCTTATCCATCCTGGACTTCTTGTTCCTTCTTCTATTTCAAAATCTTGGTTGAAATCAAAATCCTCAACTTCTTGAGTCTCATCTTCAAAAAATGAATTTTTTTCTAAATAATTTTCAGGCAATTCTTCTATAAATCTTGACGCCATACTATCAATCCAATCACCTTGGTAAAATCTGTTCATTGAAAATGATATGATTGCTTTTTTCTTTGCCCTAGTAATTCCAACATATGCCAGACGCCTTTCTTCTTCTAAGCCATTTTGACCTTTTTCTTCAATTGATTTTTGGTGAGGAAATAATCCCTCTTCCCAACCTGGTAGAAAAACTACATCAAACTCTAAACCTTTTGCAGCATGCATTGTCATCATATTCACTTTTTCACCATCCCATTCTTGGTCAATAGATGTTGCAAGAGAAACATGTTCTAAAAAACTTTCTAAATTGTCAAATTCTTTCATTGCACTGAGTAGTTCTTTTATATTTTCTAATCTGTTTTCATTATCTACATCTTTTTTATTTTTTAGCATTGCTGAATATCCAGACTCATCTAAAACTATTTGTAGTAATTTGATGTGACTTATTTTTTTAATTATTAAATCGTTTCTCCATTTTCTTAACGAATTAAGAAAAAAACTTAGACCTATTTTAGTTTTTGGTTTAATTAAATTTTGTTCAATCATTTTAATAGAAGCAAACTCTAGGCTCAAATTATTTTCTTTAGCAAACTCATGAACAGTTTTTAAAGTGGTGTCTCCTATGGATCTTTTTGGATTATTAACAATTCTTTCAAAAGCCAAATCATCTTTTTCTTGATTAATTAGTCTTAAGTAAGCAACACAATCTTTAATTTCTGCCCTTTCATAAAATTTAGTTCCACCTAAAATTCTATAGGGCATTCCAATTTTTAAAAATCTTTCTTCAAATTCTCTTGTTTGGAATATTGCTCTTACTAGAATTGCCATATTGTTAAAAGAATATTTTTTCTTTAATGTCTTTTCAATTTCGTCAGAAACCCCTATTGCTTCATCTTTACCATTCTTGAAACAATTAAGTTTTACCAAATCGCCTTCTTCCATTGTGGTTGTTAAAGTTTTTCCAACCCTATTTTGATTATTTGCTATTAGATTAGAAGCAACAGATAAAATATTTTGTGATGATCTATAATTTTCTTCAAGTCTAATTACTTTAGTGTTTTCATAAACTTGATCAAATTCTAAAAAGTTTTTAATTTCAGCTCCCCTCCAACTATAAATAGATTGGTCATCATCACCTACACAACATAAATTTCTATTTTTTTCAGATAATAAGTTGAGCCATTTGCTTTGAATAAAATTTGTATCTTGATACTCATCAACTAGAATATATTTAAAATTATTAGAATAGATTTGTCTTATATCTAAATTATGCTCCAATATTTTTACAGTGTGTAAAATTAGGTCTCCAAAATCACATGAGTTCAAATCTATTAATTTTTGTTGATATATTTTGTATATTGGTAGGATCGTTTTTTCATAAATATCTTTATTATTAACTATGACTTCAAGAGGATAAAAACCTTTATTTTTCCATCTGTCTATTACAGCTAAAATAAATCTAGGAGCCAATTGTTTAGTATCAATATTTTCAGCTTTACAAATATTTTTAATTAATCTTATTTGATCATCTGTATCTATAATTGTAAAATTTGAGTTAAGATTAGCTGCTGAAGCATGTTTTCTTAAAAGTTTTGCACAGATTGAATGAAATGTTCCCATCCATGAAAGCCCCACTGCAGAAGAGCCTAAAATATTACTAACTCTATTTTGCATCTCTTTTGCAGCTTTATTAGTGAAAGTTACTGATAAAATTTGATTAGGAAATGCCTTTTTTTCTTTAATTATATGAGCAATTCTTGATGTTAAGACTTTTGTTTTGCCTGATCCAGCGCCAGCAACAATTAAAAGTGGTCCATCTAGATGTAATACAGCTTCTTTTTGTGCACTATTTAAATTTTTAAGATAATCAGTATTTATCATTTAAAATAATTCATTATAAGTTTCTTTAATTAATATGAACAAAAAAAACTATTTTGTTAAATCTTTAAATAAGATTTATTTATCAATAAATAACCTATTAAAAAAAAATTTAAACAAGTTAAACTTTAATAATTTCTCTAAAATAGCAAGAAGTAATAATTTTTTTTTTATATTTGTCGCACTAATTATTTTATTTGTATCATACCTTTCTATACCAAATATTTATACTAAAGCCAAAATTCATACAGAGTTAAAAAAACAGTTATTGGAAAAGTTCAATTTAAACTTTAAATTTTCACAAAATCTAAATTATAAATTTTTACCACGTCCACATTTTACTAACGAAGAAACTATTATTTTGAATGATCAAAATGAAATTTCAAAGATAAAAAATTTAAAAATATATGTTTCATTAAAAAATCTTTTTTCCTTAAAAAATATAAAAGTTAATAACGTTATTTTAGAAGATGCAAATATTAACTTGAATAATCAAAATTATGATTTTTTTTTAGAATTATTGAAGGCAGATTTTAAAAATAACAGTTTTGAAATACGAGATAGTAATGTTTTTTTTAAAACAGAAGATGATGAAGTTCTATTTATTAACAAGATAATTAATATGAAATATTTTTATGATTTTAAAAATCTTAACAACATTGTTGTTTCAAAAAATGAAATATTTAATATTCCTTATCAATTAGAACTATTTGTTGATAGGACTAAAAAAAAAATATTTTCTGAATTAAGTTTAAATTTATTAAAACTAAAAATTGAAAATGAGTTAGATTATAGCCGTAATATTAAAAATGGTTCTACGCATTTAACTATTAAACAAAATAAAAGTAAAGCATCTTATATAATAAATAAAAATTCTTTAATTTTTAATTTATTTGATAAAGTAAACTCACCAAACTTTTTATACAAAGTTAATATTAATTTTAATCCTTTTTATTCAAAGTTACAGGGTAGCACAAAAGAAATTGATTTATCTACTTTGTTTAATTCGAATGCTTTATTAGCTGAATTGCTCAAAAGTGAAATATTAAATAATATAAATCTAAATTTTAATTTAGATATAAATGCAAATAAATTTAAAAAATATCAAGGTTTTGATGACATTTTTTTAAATTTTAAAATTAAAGAAGGTTTAATTGATATTGATAACACAAAGTTTAATTGGAAAGATTATGCAAAGTTTAAGATTCTAGATAGTTTGATTCATGTTAAGAACAGTGAGTTAGTTTTAGATGGAAAATTAGAAATAATTATCAAAGATTCCCAAGAAATTTACAAAACTTTACTTACACCAAAAAATTATAGAACCGAAATTGAAAAAATAGAATTAAACTTTAATTACAATTTCGATCAGAAAATATTAAAATTGAATGATATAAGAGTTGATAATGTGATAAATAAAAATGTTGGCAACATTTTAAAAAATTTAATAGTAAGAAGTGATAAACTTCAAAATAAGATTTATTTCAAAAATATGGTAAATAAAGCAATCAAATCTTATGCTGGGTAAATCATTTTCTTAGGATCAACTATTTTATTATAGTCTTTTTCACTTATTAATTCTGTTTTTAATGCTTCAAGTTTTAACGTGGTGTTATTTTTAAGTGCTGTTTTAGCAATTTTTGCTGCATTATCATAACCAATGTGTGGTGCTAAGGCTGTAACCAACATTAAAGAATTATCTAAATTTTCCTGTATCTTTTTCTTATTAGCTTTTATTCCTTTAACACAATAAAGAGCAAAATTTTTTGTACTATCAGCTATTAAATCTATTGATTGTAAAATATTATGAGCAATTAGTGGTTTAAAAACATTTAATTCAAAATGACCATGTGAACCAGCCATAGTGATACCATTGTGGTTTCCAATAACTTTAACACAAACCATTGTAACAGCTTCACATTGAGTTGGATTTACTTTGCCAGGCATTATTGATGAACCTGGTTCGTTTTCAGGTAAAATCAATTCACTATATCCAGCCCTAGGTCCTGATCCCAAAAATCTAATATCATTTGACACTTTCATCAAAGCAACAGCACAAGTATTTAGAGTTCCAGAAAAATTAACAATAGAGTCGTGTGCTGCAAGTTCAGCAAATTTATTTGCTGCAGGTTTGAACTTAATTTTTGTAAATTTAGCAATTTCTTTCACAATTTTTTTGTCAAAATTTTTTTTTGAATTTATTCCAGTGCCTACAGCAGTGCCACCTTGAGCAAGGTAAAATATCTCTCTTAATGCATATTCTATTCTTTCGATACTTTTTTTTACTTGTACGTGATATCCAGAGAATTCTTGCCCAAGAGAAAGTGGAGTTGCATCTTGAAGATGTGTTCTTCCAATCTTTATAATATGCTTAAATTCAATTGACTTTCTTTTTAATTCCTTTTCTAAAATTTTTAAACTGGGCAGTAATTTTTTTAAAGTTTCTTCTGCTATAGAAATGTGCATTGCAGTTGGAAAAACATCATTAGTAGATTGAGATTTATTTACATGGTCATTTGGATGCACTGGTTTTTTTGTTCCTTTTTTTCCACCTAAAATTTCAATGGCCCGATTAGCAATTACTTCATTTACATTCATATTAGTTTGAGTTCCAGAACCTGTTTGCCAAACTTTTAAAGGAAAGTTTTCATCTAACTTACCTTTAATAACTTCATCTGAAGCTTTGATAATTGCTTTAGATATTTTATTGTTAATCAATTTATCTTTTACATGAACTATTGCAGCCGATCTTTTAATAATTGCAATAGATTTGATAATAGAAATATTTACAAGAATTTTACCAATATTGAAAAATTTATTGGATCTTTGCGTAGATGCCCCCCAATATTTATCATTAGGAACGTTTACACTTCCAATACTGTCAAATTCTTTTCTTAATTTCATTGATTAATTTGTAAGTAATAAATAAGTATTAACATACATTAAATTTAAAAAAACTTACAGGAGCAAAATGTCGAATTTTAATAAAGTTGGAACTTTTATGAAAACTTTTGGCCAAGAAGTAAAAACAAAACCATCATTTAGTACAGATAAAATTAATAAATTAAGAATAGATCTAATAAAAGAAGAGCTTGATGAGCTTAAAGAAGCAATGGATAATAATGATCTGCTGGAAGTAGCTGATGCGCTAACAGATATTCTATATGTAACTTATGGAGCAGGGCATGCCTTTGGTATTGACTTAGATAGATGTTTTGATGAGGTTCAAAACTCTAATATGAGCAAACTTGGTGAAAATGGTGAGCCAATTTATAATGAGTCTGGAAAAGTAATGAAGGGCCCAAATTATTTTAAACCTGATTTGTCTAAATTTGTATCTTAGATTTCTAATTTTAAATCAATAGCAGTGGCACTATGAGTTATGCTTCC
>Ga0233434_1002633_pt1 | contig 15458 bp, 16 predicted proteins | sample SI_122_August201_4_FD_182738 | JGI IMG/M metagenome (GOLD analysis project Ga0233434, IMG submission 182738) | Seawater microbial communities from Saanich Inlet, British Columbia, Canada - SI_122_August2016_120_MG | ecosystem: Environmental > Aquatic > Marine > Inlet | place: Canada: British... | reverse complement strand
TGTTTCATTAAGGCTATGCCTGCTGATATTTTAAATTCAAGCGGACCTTCCATCAACCGAATGTTTGACCGATTCGGACGTATTGGCAATTTGAGCGAGCGGTTTAACAGGCTTGGTAATGCATTGGAAGTGGGTGGCCCTGAAGGTTTTTACCTTCAAGGCATTTCCCATTGGGTGGGGCCAGGTTCTCTGGTGCTGGATGCCGTGGAGCCAGATATAATTTTGAACCGGATTTCCTCTTGGGCAGACTTCTCTAAACCAGAAATGAAAATGATGCTCTTAGATAGTACCCACTATTTGCCGGATGATATTCTCACTAAGGTGGATCGTGCCAGTATGGGAGTTGGATTGGAAGCAAGAGTCCCTATGCTAGATCATCGTGTGGTCGAGTTTGCTTGGAGGATTCCTTTGGCAATGAAAGTTCATGAGGGTCAATCCAAATGGATACTCCGACAAGTTCTTCATAAATATGTACCTCGACATTTGGTAGATCGGCCTAAAATGGGCTTTGGTCTGCCTCTCGATATGTGGCTGAGAGGGCCTTTAAAAGAATGGGTGGAAGATTTATTGAATGAATCGACTCTTCGCCAGGATGGATTTTTAGATCCAATCCCTATTTTGCAAAAATGGAAGGAACACGCTTCAGGCCAGTATAACTGGCAATATTTTCTCTGGAATATTTTATCTTTTCAGTCCTGGCTTCATAACCGATGACGCAGGCAAACCTATAAAAGAAACTTCACTTCTATTGAATGTGCTCATTAAATTTTTAAGATGGATTGAGGTTGACCGCGCTGTGGCGTTTGCCATTCTGGTCAAGGTGTGGTCATTGTTTGCGGGTCCTGTTACTTTATATCTCATTTCTATTTATCTTTCCCCTGAGATCCAGGGTTTCTATTACACTTTCCTGAGTTTGATTGCACTGCAATCTTTTGTAGAACTTGGGTTTTATATTGTCATTACCCAGTTTGCCAGTCATGAATGGGCAAGTTTGGAACTTGATCATGATAGGCGAATTAGGGGCGATCCACCTGCTTTATCCCGCTTGATTGGTCTGGGGCGTCTTGTTTTCAAATGGTATGCAGGTGCCTCCGCTATTTTTGTTTTGCTGGTGGGTACTGGAGGATATGTTTTTTTAGCTCAGTCATCTGACCCGGGTATAATTTGGGTCCAACCCTGGTTTGTTTTAGTATTATTGTCGGGCTTGCAATTATGGATGTTACCTTTTATTTCATTGCTTGAAGGTTGTAATCAGGTAAAAACTATTAATTGCTTTAGGTTGATACAGGGTGTGGTTAGTGCCTGTGCCCTGTGGTTGACTATGTATTTAGGGATGGGCTTGTGGATGGTCATTGTTAGTTCTACCATGGTATTGGTCCTCAGTTTATTTCTATTGCTGGTGTATTACCGGAATTTCTTTGAGCCATTTTTTAATTTTACTGGTAGTAATAGTATTCATTGGCGAGAAGAAATATGGCCTATGCAATGGCGTTTGGCAATAGCAGGCCTATTGAACTACTTCACATGTTCTCTCTACACACCGGTCATTTTTCATTATCATGGATCCGCCGCAGCAGGTCGAATGGGTATGACCTGGCATTTATTGGTGGCTTTAAGTTCTCTGGCTATGGCTTGGGTGGCTACCAAAGTACCGCGTTACGGTATCCTGATTTCACAGAAGAAATTTGTGGAATTGGATCGCTTGTTTTTCAGGGCCTCGAGCGTCTCTCTTATCGTGATTGGAAGTGGGGCTTTGATACTTTGGATATTGATATATGGGTTGAACCAAGCTCATTATCCAATCGCAGAAAGACTCCTGGAGCCTCTTCCTGTTGGGCTGTTTTGTATAGGGATCGTTTTAGGGCAGGTGTCACAATGCCAGTCTGCCTATTTGCGGGCACATAAAAAAGAGCCTTTTTTAATTTTAAATATAATTTACAGTTTGACTAACGGGTTAATGGTTTGGGGGTTTGGTAAACAATGGGGGGCCTTGGGGGCATCTATTGGTTACCTGGCCGCCATGAGTTTGATTTGTATCCCAATGGGAACTGTTATCTGGTACCGATGCCGTTTGAAATGGCATCTCCAAAATTGATAGGTGGTCGCTATGAGTCTTCCTACATTTTCAGTGCTTTTGCTCAATTATAATCAGGAACCTTATATAGAAAGAGTCTTGCAGGCAATTTTAAGCCAATCATTACGGCCTGATGAAATTATAATAATTGATGATGGATCAAATGATAATAGTATTGAAACTATCCATAGGATATTGAAGAAAGAGCCATGGGTTAGGTTTATTCAAAATGAGAAAAACCGTGGTGTTAATTACACTGCAACCCGAATCATAAACGAAGCCACCTGTGAATATTTTCATACTATTGGTGTGGACGACTTAATGCTACCTGGGTTTTATGAAAAATCAATAAATCTCCTTAGTCAATACCCTCAAGCTGCTTTATGTTCAGCGATTGTTCAGTGCGAGGATATAGAGGGAAAAATACTAAACCTGAACCCGGCTCCCCCATACCCGTCTGGAACAGGAGTATTTTTATCTCCTGATGAAATTTTAAGCGTTTATAAAAAGTATGGAACATGGTATTGCGGAACCTCGGCTATATGGAGGCGGGAGGCACTCTTGGCTTCTGGGGGGTTTGGTCCTGCCGAATTGGGATCTCTGGTGGACACGATAAAATTTTTTGAATTAGGCTTTAAATATGGTGTGTGTTTTTGCCCCGAAATTTTACACACATGGACCGTGTCAGCATTCAGTTATTCAGCGACAGCCAGACTGGATCCAAGTCTTGCTCTGGGTCTTCATAATCGTGCAGAAGCAATAATTACTAATCATCCAGAGGATATTTTCCCTTCAGGCTTTCTTGAAGAATTTAGAGGGCAGGAATTCGCCACATTTGGGAATACGGTTTTTAATAAAATGGACTCTGATCAAAGTAATTCTTTATCACTTTTGGAGCAAGCCTTTACTGAAATTAATTTTGCCGATAGATTTGTAATAGTTCTCTCAAAATCATTGATGAGGTTGCATAAATTATCTCTCCAAATATATTTAGGTTTTCGGTTGCGCCGTTTTAATGGAGTATTTTTAATTCGAATGCTTTATCATTTTAAAGATTGTCTGAAAAAGCTGATTAAATAGTCGTTGTTAAAATGGGGAAGGAGTTTTCCTCATTTGGTTTCAAATTTCATAGCAATGTCTCGACATTTTAAAGGTGATCTTTAACTCTCCTCCGTTTATTCTATTAGTACTTTGGTAATTCTTTCATTGTCAGGCTCCCATTATATACTTTGAATAAAAGAATTTTTAAATTAATCCTTCTGTTATCGTTGCTCCTTCCATTTGATTCGGCGGCGTTCGATGTTAGCTTTGAAGGAAGATTAAAGGCAGGCAGTCAGCTTGTTTTTGACAGTCCTCCTTTTCGTAAAGATTTTGATAGTGAACTGGAGATTCGGCTGGGTGCGCTGGGAGGTCTATTCGAGAAGGGAGGTTGGGTTCTTGACTACGAGTTATCTGTGGACGCAAAACAGGCTGATGGTCCCAGCGAGCAGTCAAGGCTCCGTCAGGAAACAGATGTGGATTTTTTTCGTGCCTGGCTTCGTTTGGATAATGGGAAATTTAAGATCCGAGGTGGACGTCAAAAAATTCTTTTTGGTTCCGGGTCTATATATCGACCGCTGGGACTTTTTGATACCCGTGATGTTACCGGTGTTGTTCCTGAAACCCGTGGCGTGGATGGTGTGCGTGTTACAAGTTTTCCCTCTGAGACCTCTTTGATAGAGGGTTGGTTGGTCCCGGCGAAAAAGGGTGGCGCCATGATTTTTGGAATACGTGGCGAGATGTTGCTGGAAGATATCGAGACCGGTGTTGTGCTTCAATATCACCCGGAGTCAGATTTGGAGAACTTACCCGGATTTAATCAGGAAATGATACAAATGGGATATCATTTGAAAGGGGAAAAGGAACTTGGCTTCTGGAATGAAAGCCGTTTGGATATTGAAATGAAACCTTCCGCACCCATTCAGTTCGATACGGTTTTTGGAGTTGATTATACTTTTAATCTCGGTGAGGGTTTACATGTACTGGCGGAATACTTTCTCACTACCCGGCAAAAAGATTTTAGTTTGACCGATCTTAAGGGCCAACGGACCTATCAGCAAATTGGTATCTCTTTTGATCAGCCTGTGGGAATTGATTTCAAATGGCAGTTGTTCGGACTTTATGATTTGCGAGATGAAAGTTTTCAGTGGATTCCTCAAATTGAGTTTGCGTTGACCGATACTTTATTTCTCTATGCTCATGGACGGGTGGGCGGAACTTTGAAGGCAGGAAAAAAGAATGGACGCTTGTTTCGTAAGACCGATGAATTTAACGGAACGGAACCCACCATAGGAATAACGCTGGTGAATTATTTTTAGGTTTGACCGGCATTTATAATTTAATTACTAGCGAATTGCAGTAGAAAGAGTGACCAACTTAATGAAGGTTTCTTGGAATGAGTGAAAATTTAATCACACTAGAACATGTGTCAAAGGTTTTTAAGGTGGGAGAGGAAAACTTTACTGCCTTGAATGATGTCAGTCTTGAGGTGGGCAAGGGAGCCTTCATGTCATTCGTTGGTCCTTCAGGCTCTGGAAAAACTACTTTATTAAATTTGATAGGTGGATTGGACCGCCCAACAACTGGAAAAGTGTTTTTTAAGGGGGCTGATCTGGAAAGTATGAGCCGTGACCGGTTGGCGGCATACCGCAGGGAAAACATTGGTTTTATTTTTCAAACTTATAATTTATTGCCGGTTTACTCGGTTTATGAAAACGTTCTCTTTCCTTTAATTCTTAATGGAATCAAGGAAAGCCAGGTCCGGGAGCGTGTTGAGGCAATGGTTGCCGAGGTCGGCTTAAAAGATCAGATCAATAAAAAACCAGCGCAATTATCAGGAGGACAATGCCAGAGGGTTGCGATAGCTAGGGCATTAGTCAAAGACCCCTTGTTGATTCTCGCTGACGAACCCACCGCAAACCTTGATTCGGAAAACTCGCATCAGATTTTAGAGTTAATGCAGAAACTCAATCAGGAATATAAGGCGGCAGTTGTTTTTTCTACTCACGATGAAAAGGTTACCCGCTATATCCGCCGAGAAGTGAGGTTGGAAGATGGCAGAATAAGCTGGGACAAACGTAGTGATGCCAAGGAGATAGAAACTTGAACTGGGGCATTGCGGCTAAAAATTTTTACCGTCAAGGATTGCGGGCATTTTTGAATGTATTGGTGGCGGCTCTATCTATCATTGCGCTGGTCTTTATGTTGTCCTTGCTAAATGGTTTTCAGGCCCAGGCAACACGAAACCTGGTATCGACAGATGTTGGCGGGGGTCATTACCGGGCACCCGGTTTTGATATTCTCACTCCAACCGAGTGGGAAGATTTTACAATTTCGGTTTCCGAAGCCTTGAAGGGACTTCCTGACAGAGACAAAGCTGAAGTTTTGATTCAACAGGGCCAACTTTACCCTAACCGCCGATTGTACCCGGTACAGTTGCGAGGTATCGCCATGGATCAATCGCTTCTTCAATTACCGCTTGCTGGATTAAAATCTTTTGAAAATAAGATTGGAGAAATGATTCCTGTTGTTGTGGGTGTGAAAATGGCCAGGAAAGCCCATTTGAAAAAAGGCGATACGGTAGTTTTGAAATGGCGCGATAAGGGGGGGGCGGTGGATGCCCGGGATGTTTTGATTGTTGATGTGGGGGACATCATCAATCCGAGAATTGATGATGGCGTGGTCTGGTTGCGGCTGGACCATTTGCAAGCTATGACTGACCGTGAAGGTGAAGTGAGTTGGGTGGCTGTTCGTAAATATTTGGGTTCGTTGGAGGGTTTTGAGTTTCATGGCATAGAATTGCTTATGGCTGACCTTTTGGCACTTTTACGTCAGGACCGAATCAACTCTAAAATCCTTTGGGGCATATTGATGGTTCTGGTTTGTACCAGTGTTTTTAATACTCAGATATTAAATATTTTCAAGAGACAGAAAGAAATCGGAACCCTGATGGCGCTGGGCATGGAGCCACAACGGGTTGTAAGAATTTTTACGCTGGAGGGAGTGCTTGCGGCTTTGTGGGCCTTGATTATTGCGGTGGTTCTAGGAGTACCTTTTTTTATCTGGTTTCAAGGTGTTGGATTTGATGTGTCGCATTTAAGTGAAGCATCTTTCCCAATCCGGGAAACCATATATCCGGATTACCAACTCCGGGAAATTTTGGTTTCTGTATTCATTGTACTGGCATTGATCATAGTTTCAGCATGGCTACCGGTAAAGAAAATTACTCGGCTTGACCCAACTCTGGCTTTACGGGGGAGGGCAATCACTTGACCAGCTTTTGGTTTCGCGGAATGATCCGTGATAAAGCACGATTTTTATTTCCGTTTACCGTGGTGACGATTGGGGTTGCTTTGGTGGTTTGTTTGGTGGGCTTCATGGAAGGTGTCTTTATGGGGATGATCGACATGACCGCTAATCTTGACTCCGGTCACTTGCGATTGGTAAACCAGTCTTTTTATGACGAGGAGCACCTACGCCCTTTGGATCGCGCTCTGGCTAATCAACGCGAGACTCGTGACTGGCTGATAAAGCACTCCGATCCTGAAGTGGATTGGGCACCTAGAATCCGCTGGGGAGCCATATTGGATGTCCCCGATGAACAGGGTGAAACGCGCTCCCAAACTCCAGTGGTAGGAATGGCGATGGATTTAATAACTCCGGCCTCTAAAGAGATACAACGACTCCGACTAAAATCCTCTCTGGTTGAGGGCTCCCTTCCTGAAGGACCTAATGAGATGTTGATGGGATTTCAACTGGCAGAAGTTCTTGATGTGTCTGTGGGACAGCCCATAACATTAATCGGACAGTCTTTCGATGGGGGATTGGTGGCGGACAATTATCAAGTTGTAGGCCTGGTTCGGTTTGGGGTCACGGCCATGGATAAAAAAATGGTGTTGATTGATCTGGTTTCAGCGCAGAATACTTTTTATATGGAAGATATGGTGACGGACTGGCTGGGTTATTTTCCTTCCAGTGCCAGCTTTGACCGCTATGAAAAAATCAAAGGAAACATGAAGGCAGTACTGGCGGATTGGATCCCACCGAAGGATTGGGTAAAAGACGATTCTCCTATTGTACTTAGTATTCGTGACCAGCAGAACATCGGTGCGATTATGGATAAATTCAGGGTCATCAAGGGATTTGTTGTAGGGATTTTTACGTTTCTCATGGTTCTGGTACTTTGGAATGCCGGTATTCTAAGTGGCATTCACCGCTACGGAGAAATGGGGTTGCGCCTGGCATTTGGGGAACCTCATTGGAAATTGATTTTAACGCTAGCAATGGAAGGGTTGTGGATTGGCATTCTGGGTTCTATGGTCGGGTCCTTATTGGGCGGATCGTTTGCCTGGTATCTTCAGGAAGTAGGATTAAATATGGGAGATAGTTTTGCCCAAAGTGGTTTGATGATTAACGATATAGTAAGAGCCCGTGTGACGTTGGGAGGTTTTATTCAAGGTGTTGTGCCGGGTATTTTTGCCAGTGTCGCCGGAACGCTTGTAGCCAGCATGGCCATTTTTAAACGTTCGGAAGCAAATTTATTCCGTGAGTTGGAAGCAGGGTGATAACCGTGAAGAGCAAAATTTTTATAAAAATGAACATCTTTCTTTTCTGCATGGTTACGCTTGTAATCCCATGTAATGCGGAAGATATAAATGCTCAAAAACTGTTAGAGCAGGTGGATGACAATTTATGGGCGAATACCAAGTTTATATCAGGACGGCTCATTATCGACAATGGACGAAAAGTCCGTACTTTGACTCAGGACTCCTGGATGGAAGGAGTGACACGCGCATACAGTCATTACAAGTCACCGGCCCGGGAAAAGGGCACTAAAATGCTGAAGATAGGTGGCAAACTCTGGATGTATACACCGCGCACGGATAGAAAAATATTGATAGCCGGTCATCTCCTCCGTCAGTCAATGATGGGTAGCGATCTCTCCTATGAGGATCAGATGGAAGACCATAAGTTGAGTCATTCTTATTCTGCAACTCTGGAGGGGAGCGAAGAATTTTCTGGAACCAATTGTGCGGTTTTGCATTTGGTGGCTCGAGATAAGGAAACAACTTATCAAACCCGCAAGGTTTGGATCAACCCGGAGAACCAGACTGTCCTGAAAGAAGAACGCTTTGCCAAAAGTGGTAAACTGTTAAAGCGGATTGAGTTTAAAGATTACGAAAAAATTAAAACGCGTCTGTTTCCACGCACTTTGGTTTTCCGCGACATGCTCAAGGAAAATACCCAAACCACTTATAAATTCGATGTCATCGAATTTGATATCGAAATCCCCGCTAAATATTTCTCCCAAAGTATTCTGAAACGTTAGAAATCAAATTCCTTCTCAATAGTTTTCATTATTGAAAACCAGGGTCGCTCGATAGTTCGCAAATGGTTAGTGGATAATAGCCAATTTATGCATCAGGTCAATCAAATGTGCCTGGGAACTGCCAAAAGCAGTTTGTGAGTCTTCCGTTTTTAAGCTCACTTCATGGCCTCGGTTTACGAGGTGATAGATTAGTGATGCGGCTTCACTCACTCGTTCTTCCAAAACTTCTGCATGAACAGGCTGGTTGGTAGCAGGGTCGGTGAGAGTCAGAAAAACGGTATAGCTGTTCTGGCTCTGAAATTCCTTTACTCGGAGTCGCCCTGTTTTAGCGGAAGATTTCCAGTGCACGGAACTCAAGGAGTCTCCTGCCTGGAATTCCCGAATTGCATAGAGCTCATCCCCTCTTCGTTCTACTCTGCCATCGCCCTCCTGTCCTGCATCAGAATGCTGAGGAAGTTTAATCGGGTGTATGGCAGGAAAAACTACAGTCTCTAAGTTTAATGGGAGGCTTTTGGTTTTGTAGAAAAACCCGAAGGGAAAACGGGTTGCCAGTCGGCATGCGGCAATTTTTAAAGGTCCTCGCTTGTGGACTGTCAACAAAACAGATTTTTCAATGGTTTTTCCAGATGGGATGAAGAAAAAATAGGGTTCAGGTTCCAGATCAAAAGGTTTATGGGATTTAGCCTCCTTAACCCGAATGGAATAGGACGGTGCCCATTTTTTATGATTAGTAAGTTTCACCTTCAAGGAGCCGGGTTCCTGAGCGTAAAGATAGGCAGGGACCTCGCCTTCAACGCTGAGTTTTTTTAAACTCATTTCGGATAGCACTCCTGAAACAGCGATGAAACTGCAACACATCGCTAGTACCAAATACAATAGATTGTTTCCAGTGTTGATGGCTCCGAGTCCTACCCCAAATAGAATTACGATGAATCCAAATCCTTCCCGAGTTAAGTTTAGTGTGCGGTTTTGTAAAGTGAGGGTGAAAACAGAGCGGGCGATGGTCATTTCAACTTTCGGAAGTTGCCATTTTAAACGGGCACGGAAACTTGTTCTAAAATCTGACTGATGAGGGAAGCGGTATCAGCAAAACGTCTGGAAAGGTTGTGCGACTGGGGGATGACACGGTGGCACAATACCGGGATAGCCAGGTGTTTTACGTCATCAGGGGTGCAGTAATCTCGTCCACAGACTAGCGCCCGTGCTCGGAGTGCTTGTTGGAAAATCAATCCACCGCGAGGACTCACCCCCAGGGAAAAATTCGAATTTTCTCTGGTAGCGGTGATGATGTTGAGAATATAGTCGGTCAAAACCGGTTCTATCCGGACGGAATTAACCTTGGCCTGGAGTTCTAAAACTTCGTCTTTTTCCAGTACTGTCTCGATGCTTGCCGGGTTAGGGCGGGTGGATTGCTCTTGCAATAAACGTCTTTCGTCATCAGGCGAAGGATAGCCCATGGAAATATAGAACATAAACCGATCTAACTGTGATTCTGGCAGGGGATAGGTTCCCTGACTTTCTATCAGGTTCTGCGTGGCAATAACCATAAAGGGATCTTCAAGGTTATGGGTGTTGTTATCGACAGAGACCTGTTTTTCATTCATTGCCTCAAGCAGGGCACTTTGGGTTCGTGGTGTAGAACGATTAATTTCGTCTGCCAAAACAATGTTTGCAAACAGGGGACCTTGTTTAAAATGGAACGTTTTTTCTTGCTGATCATAAATGGAAACACCCGTGATGTCGGCGGGCAAAAGATCGTTGGTGAACTGGATGCGTTTGAACTCCAGATGGAGTGAACTTGCCAGACAATGGGCAAGAGAAGTTTTGCCAACACCGGGAACATCTTCAATGAGCAGGTGACCCTTGGCGAGAAGGCAGGTGACCGCAAGGTCAATGGTCTCCCCTTTGCCAAATATTACCTGCTCAATATTGTTTTTGAGCCTGGTTATTTTTTCCTGTATCGAATTCATTTTTTAAGCTCTTTCAAAACTTTTTTCATATCTTCATGGACTGCCTTGCGATTCTCCAGAGTATAGAACCGAATCAGATAGGAGGGATGAAAGGTAAGCATCAGCTTGATGCCTTCGTACTCATGCCAGGTGCCTCGCTCTTTGACTATGGGTACAGTTCTTCCCAGCAGGGTTGAAGACGCGGGTTTCCCTAAAGCTACAATGACTTTGGGTTTGATGGCCTGTAATTGTTGGATGAGGAAAGGTTTGCAGGCGGCAACCTCATCCGCTTCGGGGTCTCGGTTACCCGGTGGACGGCATTTGACAATATTGCAGATATAGGTGTCTTTTTCCCGGTTCAGGCCCATTCCCTTTTCAATAATTTCTGTCAGCTTTTTTCCGGATCGACCTACGAAGGGGAGTCCCTGCTCGTCCTCATCGGCACCTGGCCCCTCTCCGACAAATACAAGGTCTGCATTGGGGTTGCCCGAGCCAAAAACGATATTCTTCCTTCCTTCTGAGAGTTTGCAACGGGTACAATCGCCTAACTCTTTTTGCACTGCGGTCAGGGCAGTACTCTTTTTTGAGGCCATATTATTTTTCGAGCTAGAAGGGTTATTATCTGGAGATGCTGAATTATTGAGCAATTCTGCTTCGCAGGGGATTTCTGTATATCCCAAATCCTTTAAATGAATGAGATAATTTTTAAGTTCTCTTAATAGAGGTTCTTGCTTGTTCATTTCCATAACAAAGCCCAGAATAACAAACAGGCACGATTTTGACAAACCATTCTGGAAAACCTCTAAAAGCTGGGAGTGAAAATATAGGGAATAAAAAGCATTTCAAGTCTATCTGTATGATTATCCTTGAATTTCAGACTTAGATGGGTTCCAATATAAAACTATACGGATGAAGCTGTTTGAGATTATTTATCATAAGAGGGTTTTAATGAGTTGTCGGTTTAAAATTAGACTTTTCTCGATATTGCTTCTGGTCTGCATGGTCCTTTTTATGGCTTCTGTGGCACAAGCCGGATCATCGCATCAACACCACCATGGAAAATCCGATGCGGTATCTCCTTTTAATAAAGCAGAGAAACCCTTGTATTGTATTTTGAATATGCACCAGCATTCTCGAAATATCCCCTGTCCTCATGAGAAGGGGGTTGTAACAGGCAGTGAGTTGCGCCCAGATTGTGGCACTCATTCTGGTTCTTCGAGTTCTTCCAGCAACTCCATTGCCAAGGATTTATCAAAAATAACCTCGTACCTTACATTTTCGCCGATACTAGTTTCACAAAAGATAGGTATACTTCCTTACGAGAATCAACAAAAGCTTCTCCAGCTTATCGATCATCCTCCCCAACGCATCTGAACATAATTGACAGATTGAAATAACAGTTGTTTGCGCTCTGCCGGAGTGTGGACTCTTTTATTTTTGTTCGTACTGTCAGGTCTTTAGAAATTCACCTTTTCGTTCAAACTCTATTTTTTTGAGGTGTGTTCATGTTCAGGAAAAATATTTTTATTTTGATTTTAAATATTGCGATGTTGGTTTGGGCCTCCTTGGCCCAGGCATATATAGGGCTGTGTTGTGCCCATTGCGGGGGTAATATGCCGCTCAATCTTGTTGGGGGTGGCATTCCGGAGCCACATGAGTTTCGGTTCAAGATGAGCGAAATGATTATGAAAATGGGTCCTCTCCGGGATGGTACCGAAGACATTCTGTCGACTGACCTGGTGGGGACACCCGGTCAAGGAAAATTTCCTGCCGTTCCCCGTTCCATGACGCAATACATGACCATGTTTGGTGGTGCTTATTCTTTTACAGATGATTTTGCTGTGATGGCGATGACCAACGTCACCGTCAACGAAATGCCGATGGAAATTCTCCCTGCTCAAGGTAGCAACTTTACTATGACATCGGCTGGGTTAGGGGATATTACTTTACTGGCGAAATCTCGTTTATTTTCCGATGACCACCTGGCCCCGACCAAACAGTTTTCAGTCTTGTATGGTTTGTCTTTGCCAACCGGGTCCATTGAAAGAAAATTTACCAATGCTACCCCCAATGGTGTTAATGGCATTCTTCTTCCCTTCAAGATGCAATTGGGCAGTGGTACGGTTGACCCTATTGTTGGAGTGACTTATCAGTCTTCACGAGATCCGTACTGGTGGGGACTCAACACCCAATTAGAAGCGCATGTGTATGACAATGAACAAGGTTATCACCGGGGCCAGGAGTTTCGTTACGACTTTTATGCGATGAAACAGGTGCATGACAACTGGGTACTTCAAGCTCAATTGAACGGATGGGTTGAAGGAAGCTTTAGCCGGGAGCCTTTTAACGGACGGGTCAATGGCGAAGGCCATACCAATAAAGTTGCAGGAAATCCATTTTTGAGCCCTTTGTTTGATCCACAAAATTACGGGGGTCATAAAGTGGCATTGAGCCTGGGATTTCAATATCAGCCCATTCCTCTACATATTTTGGAACTGACCGCGACATTGCCCATTTATCAGGATCTGGAGGGGCCGCAATTAAGGGATAACTGGATGATGCAACTCTCTTATTATGTTGAGATTCCAACGAAAAGGAGTCGACGTTATAAAGGGTTCAATCCGCCTAAAGAGCTCGGGTTTTAATAATGCTTTTTGGGAAAAAAGAGTTAGGTGTGATTTGGGTATCGCTTTTCTTAATAGCTTGCGCGGGGACACAGACGATTCCGGAACCAGAAAGTCCCGGTGCCAAGCTATACAAGAAACACTGTACCCAATGTCATGGGTTACCGGGGCCTAAGCGGCATACCCCGGAGCAATGGGATCATCTTTTAGTGATGATGGATGGTTTTATGCAGGAAAAGGGAATCAAATTTCCGGCCCAGGAAAAAAAATTGGTTCAAGATTATTTACATAGGAACGCAAGATGAGGAAACTATTATGAGACTAATGAATAACATAATTGAACAGGTTTTAATATTGTCACTTGTGCTAATTCCTGCCACGGGATATGCAGAACATAACTCTTTTGGCAAGATGGGAGTGGTGTCGCCAAAAGTTTCCCAAGATGCACCCGATTTTTTGGTGAGGGATCTAAAGGGCAAGATGGTTAAGCTTTCTGACTTTAAAGGGAAAGTTCTTTTGCTTAATTTCTGGGCTACCTGGTGCGGGGCGTGCATCGAAGAAATGGCTTCTATGCAAAACCTTTATACGGCTCTTCAGGCTGAAGGTGTGGAAGTGCTGGCGGTTTCAATTGACCGATGGAATGAGGATAGGATTCAGAATTATGTGAAGGACAATAATTATACTTTTCCGGTGCTTTTAGATCAGAATCAGGAAGTGAGGAAAAAATATCATGTTATGGGACTTCCCACGAGTTACTTGATTGATGGAAAGGGGAAAATCCGTGGTTATGCTTCGGGGGCCAGAACCTGGGATAGCGCAGATTCACAGAATTTGTTTTTGTCCTTGAAAAACGATGGTTCATTGGATGCTGTAGACCGTTTTTCCATGCGATCAACGAGTCCTGCAGGCAATGAGCAATAACGGATTTAGTCACACATCCTCCTTATGCCTCGATCATTTTTTGTAATTGCGCTCATCTTTTCTTGTCTGATTATAAGCCCAGCATGGGGCCAAACCTTCCACTCAGTCCTTTCTAAACTTGATCAAAGCTATTATTACCCGCAGAAGCAGAGATTAAGTAGTCTTTCCGTTCGTGTTCAATGGGAGCAATTGGATGTGGCTTCTGGTTCGGGTAAATTTCTACGTAATCCAGATTTGATTTTTACCTGGAAACAAGACTCTGTTGATGGCCTTGGGAATTTTAAATTGGCCAAGCGGCAGGAGGAGGAACGTTTCCCGGAATTAGTCCAGCAAGTTAAACCCTACCGCGAGTTGATTATTCCATTATTTTTGAAGCAAAAGTTTTCGGATTATGGGGGACGGATTCATACTATGGAAGGGAATAAACTTATCTTGAAGTTAAACCCTCAATTGAACCCAGACACTAGCTACAGGCTTTTGGTCGATACCAAAGAGTGGGTGATTAGAAAAGTACGATTTCAGCAAACAGGTTCCCCTGAAAATGTTGCAGGAGAAATGAGGTATTTAAAGTTAGAAGGAAAGTTTGCGATCTCAGAGAGCCGTTCCCGCTTCGAGGTAAAGGGGCAGGAGTATTCGGAAGTCACCCGCTATAGGTATAAAAAGATTGAGGGTATTTGGATGGTTTCTCAGATCGATCAGACTCTAAAGCAAGAAGATTATGTTTTGCAGACGCATGTCATTAAATTTTCTGATTTTCGAATTGCCCTTTCTCCAGTTCATTAGACTTTTAAGCGGAGTCTTATATTATTCCCAAGTTTGAGCCAATCAGGCCCATATGCCTATTGAGTCTGATTTGTAATTCCTTTATAATTAGATAGTTAATCATATTTTTTGAGAGATAAATATGTCTGGATTAAAAAGTGCTTTGGAATTGAGTCTGGAACGTTCGGATAAGCTGGCCCCGGAGTTGAAAAACCAGAAAAAGCTGACTAAAAAACAAAAGCAGGAAATCGCTGAAATTAGAAACGAATATGCCGCCAAGATTGCGGATCGGGATGTAATGTTCCAGGACAAAATTCGCAAATTGCCGGAGCAGATCCCTCCCGATGAGATCGAAGCTGTAAAGGCCGAATTGGAAAAGCAGTTCCGAACGGATAAAAAATCTTTGGAAGAAGAAATGGAAAGAGAAGTTGCCCGTAGCCGGAATAAGTAACCTTGTTACCTGCCTGGATCTAAAATCAACCCTCATTTTTTCCCGATCCTATATTTTCTAGATCACTACATATAATTTTTTAGATAAAGCCTGAATGAAAACTGTAATAAAAAAAATAATTCACGATGCTCTGGAGAAAGCCCAGCAAGCAGGAGAACTTGAGCTTTCTCCATTTCCGGATATTGTGGTGGAAAACCCCAAGGACGAAAAAATGGGAGATTTTTCTACCAATGTGGCCATGACGATGGCAAGGAGTGAACGCAAGAGCCCGAAAATAATTGCGGAAAGTGTTGCCCGTTACCTTAAAAAT
>Ga0233434_1002613_pt1 | contig 15547 bp, 14 predicted proteins | sample SI_122_August201_4_FD_182738 | JGI IMG/M metagenome (GOLD analysis project Ga0233434, IMG submission 182738) | Seawater microbial communities from Saanich Inlet, British Columbia, Canada - SI_122_August2016_120_MG | ecosystem: Environmental > Aquatic > Marine > Inlet | place: Canada: British... | reverse complement strand
TCTTCTTGTTCATTTTGTTAATGAAATATTTGTGCCTGGATTCATGACTAAAAATAAATTTTCAATGTTTGTCTCAAAAATTATAAAATTATTAAGTAAATTTACTAGAAATTTTATCTAATTTTCTATACATTCTTTATTTTCTGCATATAACATTGAAAGTTTCATTGTAATATCATTTGACATATTAGAAGTATTAACTTCAAAATTATTTTTTCTCAAAAATATCACTAATTCATCTAATGAATGTGTATTATTATTTTCATGTATTTCAGCTGAAATTTTCTTAATTTTTTTCATTAATTCTTTATTAAAATTTAATATAATTTCAAATTCTGCACCTTCACAGTCTAATTTGAGAAAATCAATTTTTTCTATTTCATTATTTTTTACAAAATCATCAAGATTGAATGAATTTATTTTTTTACTCTCTGTTGTATTGTTTGTTCTAAATATGCTGTTTCCAATTTCATTGTTTTTATCTATGTATAATGTAATTTCTTTAGTTACTTTGGAAATTGCTGCATTAAATGGTTTAACATTTGTGATATTGTTTAATTTTAAATTTTTTTTAAGAATTTCAAATGATTCTTTATAAGGTTCTATTGAATATACTGTTCCTTGATTTGCATTATTAGCTGCATACATTGTAAAATATCCTATATGTGCTCCGACATCAATCACTATATCATCATTTTTTATTTTAAATTTTTTATTGGGATTATTTACTTTTAAAAAATAATTTTCAAAAAAAGCAATTGCATCACTTTTATTTCTCACAATGCATTTTGTTCCATTTTTGAAGTAGACTGTGTCATCTTTATTTGATATTCCTAAATACAACTTTATTGGGATATGCCAATTTTCTATTTGTTTTATTGTCTCCTTAACAATTTTTATCTTTTCAAAAAATGCCACAATCAAGTTTATCATTAAATAATTCTATTTATTCTCATCGTTAAATAATTAAACTAGTTCAAAACTATTCTTTATCACATTCAATTTAAATTAGTATTTTCATATGCTATGATATTGCAAGTAAATCGTCAAGTTCACTTTAATAAAAAAATACCATTTTTAATTTTTATCATATGTTTTACTGTTTTTGTATTTTCTAGTGATGGACACAGATATTCATTTGATGAAGATGTTGCTTTTCAACAAAGTTATAGAATTGTTACATTTGAGGATGATCCTACATATATTCCAGGAGAATCTAGAATTTTCTTTGAATTTCCTTGGTTATTTCCTCCAGAACACAACAATAGAGCAATATGTCAAAATGGAATTTTATGTTCAGGAACTTATATTTTTCATAGTGTTACTCAGGTACCTTTTATTTTAGTAAATCATGTTTTCAATATTATTTCAGACGATGATGTTATTTGGACAATTGAAGATTTTGATGATTTTCATTATATAAATTGGAGAAATAGTATAGCATCTGACTCTATTTTTCTTGAATTATTTTATGGTCCTTTTTTTACAGCACTATCTGTATTTGTATTATTTTTAATTTGTCGTTCATATGGAATTTCATTACAAAATACCATTTTTGTTTCATTTATCTATGCTTTTACAACTATGGCATGGGCTTATTCTCAAACATCTCTTAGTAGTCCTCCAATGATTTTTCTTGTACTGCTAGGATTTTATTATTATAGAAACTGGAATATGACTAATTCTCCCAAATATTTGCTTTTTAGTGGAATTAGTTTTTGTCTTGGATTTCTAACTCGACCTGACACTATTTTTATTATTATTCCATTATTCTTTTTAATTTTATATTTACTTAGATCAAGAAAGGAAAAAATAAAATCATTATTGGGATTTATCATTCCCACTTTTTCAGGATATGGGATATATCATATGATTAATTATATTCGATTTGGACCTCCAACTTCGATTCAAGTTGTAGATTCAATAAATGGAGTAGCTAGTGGTACTAATTCTAATCCTATATTGATGAATATTTTTGGTTTATTTTTTAGTCCTGGTGTTGGACTTTTTGTTTTTTCTCCAATCCTTATGGGACTTTTTGTTGGTTTCTATGATTTTTATAAAAAATATAAATCTGATTGCATCTTGTTAGTCGGATTCATCTTTATGTTTGCCTATACGTTTGCTTCTGGAGAATTTTGGCATGGATTAAATGGATGGGGTCCACGATATCTACTTCCACTTATTCCATTTTTGTTAATTCCTATTGCGTTTAGTCTTGAAAAAAGAGGAATTGTATTCAAATTACTATTAATTGTTTTAGGGGGTATGGGACTTTTTATAAATTTGGTTTATCTTTTACAAGATACTCATTGGTTTGTCTGGGGATTTATGGGTGATGATAGTAGAGGGTTGTATTCCTTAGCTAGAAAAGAGGACGGAGGAGTATTTCCAATATGGATTAATCCTTTAGTTATTTGGTCGTTTGAATTTAACCAACTAACTCAATCTATTATGTGGATGTTTGGTAAATTACAAGTGGATCTATTTCTTTTGAAATTGTTAGGAATTACTACATACATAATTGCATTTTTAACTTTATTTACAATTCCTGTTTATCTGCTTACGAAAGAAATTTTTTCTATAAAAAAACTTGAAAAATCTTCTAATTTGTGACTACTCTATATATTATAATTCAGAATATTTTTAACTGTATTAAAAAATTTGTTTCCATGTATAATATCTATTCAGGTTTTTTTAAAGAACAACGTGACAAGTATTTCAAAAATGTTTTGAATAAACATTTTAAAAAAATACCTTTGATATTGGATATTGGTTGTGGTCAAGGAGATTTTTTAACTCAAGCCAAAAATTTGAATCTAAATGCATGTGGTATTGATGATAAAGATCATTGGGTAGAACATTGTACAAAACGTGGATTAAAAGTTACACAAGGCTCAATTTATCAGATTCCTTTTGATGATCACAGTATGGATGGTATTTTCATACAATCTGTCATTGAACATGTTGATCCTGTCAAAGCTATGCATGAAATAACAAGAGTCTTAAAAAAAGATGGAATTATTGCAATATCGTGTCCAACTCCTGAAAAACATTTTTGGGATGATCCAACTCATGTACGACCACACACGATTAAATCATTGTCAGTACTTATGGAAATGTTCGATATAGATGTAATTTACAAAAATTATGTTTTTGCTGAATTATTGGGAATTAAAATTACTTGGAATGGTTTGTTTAAATGGTTAAATCTATTCCCAGCTAGAATAGGAAGTAATGTCATCGTAATTGGAAGAAAAATGGATAAATGATTTCTAAAATTATTATTTACAATTTTTCTAAAATTTTCCCTAAAAATTTCAATATGTAGAATTATTTTTCATTAACCTGATTTTTTATGATATCATCTAAATCACCTCGACCTAATATGGCTTGTACAAACATATTTTTCCACATACTTCTATCTTTTAATAGAAATCCAATTATGCCAAGAGGAAATGTTCTACCATTATTATTGAGTGTTCCAATCATAAAAGCCCTCAAAAAATTCAATGCCTTTCCTCCTGAATTTCTAAACCTTGCGCCCACAAATATTGTTTCAGAACCATAATCAAATTTTAATGCAAATGCAAGACTATCTGAGTCTGTAATTATATCTGCATCATTTTTCAAAAAATTTGTTTCTTTAATCCCCTGAATTAGATTAAATATAATTGAAATTTCTAAATCTTTTAGATATATTTTTGTAGTTTTAAAAAATGAAATTGAATGAAAAAATTTAATTAAAAATGAATTATTTCTATCATTGATTTTTTTGTTATATGTTTCTGCTAGATTTTTTAATGTATCTAATGAAATTATAGGTGAATTATCATGAAATTCATGCACTGCAGAAAAATCTTTTTCATAAAGTTCTACTGCTTTTGTATTATCATTTTGTTCATTAATTAACCATTTATCGCCTGGATAAAGGATTATTGGTTGTGCATTGGTATTTTTTTTAATAAAATTTTCAACATCCCTAATTTTATTCACTCCATCATTCATGTAAGCGTTATCTACATGAGAAAAATAAATGAAACTAGCAAAAGGAATAATGTGTGATGGTTTAAAAACTTCAGCCTGAATTTTTATTCGATTTAATTTTTCCCTAGATGCTGCCTTTCTTAAATTAACATCTTCTGGATCTCCAATTTTTGCAGCATAACCATATTGAGTTAAAAGTAAATCTACATCACCAGTAAACTTATGAATATATTTTGATTGAGTTTCATCATCAACACCACAATCATTAATGTTCAAAATTTTTTTTCCATTAATATCCAGCCATAATAATGAATCATAGAACATGTATGGTTTACATTTGATTTTAAAATCATCATCTAATTTGTATATTTTATTTGATTCCATTTCAATTGTGGAAAAACCAAATTGTTTGCACTTGTTTACTACTCTATGATCTAATGTATCTTGAAATAAAACTGTAATATTTTTTCTAGTTTCTTCTGGAATTGATTTTAAAACTTGTATTGCAAAATGATCTGGATGTTCATGTGAAAACCAAATATGTGTAATATCTTTAAAATCATCAATTTGCATTTTTGATTTTGAAATTAAATCCCAACTGTTGTTGAAGGCACTTCCAAATAGCCATGGATCTGTAATTAAATTAATTTTTTTATTTGAAAAAATTACAGATGCATGATTAACAAAAGTAATAATTGGTGGTGATGACATAACGTGAGTTTTTGTGAAGCTATTTATTATTTTCTTACATTATTAGAATAAATAATCTTCAAAACTTGTGCCTGAATTTTATTATCTAATTCAGAAAATTTTTAACTGAATAAAAAAAAATTTAAACTATTGTATACTATTGCATGCATTCCTGCATTTAATGAAGAAAAAAATATTTTCAATTTAGTTAATGATGTATCAAAATATGTTAATTCTGTAATTGTTTGTGATGATGGTTCTACTGATGATACTGTTAATGAAGCTAAAAAATCTGGAGCCTTTGTAATATCAAATGATAAAAATTTAGGTAAAGGTGCTGCGTTAAAATCTCTTTTTGATTTTGCTAGACATTCTAATGCTGATGTAATTATAACTATAGATGGTGATGGTCAATTCCTTCCTGAAGAAATTCCAAAGTTAACTAAGGATATTGAAGATGGGAAATCTGATATTGTAATAGGTTATAGATTTGAAACTGAAAAAGATATGCCATCATATCGAAAAATTGGTAACAAAGTTTTAGATGAATTGAGTAAAAAGGCATCAAATCTTAATTTGCGAGATACTCAAAGTGGTTTTAGGGCATATTCAAAAAAGGCAATTGAAAAAATTGATTTTAGACATAATGGATTTGTTGCAGATTCAGAAATATTAATTGATGCATCTACAAAAAACCTGACTATTTCTGAACAACATGTCACAGTCTTGTATGATACAGGTGGTAGAACCTCAACTCAAAACCCTGTTAGACATGGAACTGGTGTTATGATTTCTTTATTGGAAATGATATTGATGAAAAGACCTCTTACATATTTGGGTATTCCTGGAATGATTATGTCTGTGATTGGAATAATTACTTCTAGTTTTACTTTAATTTCATTTAATGAAACAGGATATTTCTCAATTCCTATTACTTTATTATCTATAGTACTGTTTACTGTAGGCGTAATGTTAGTTTTAGTTTCTGGAATTTTATTTAGTTTTAACAGAACATCCAGTTCTAAATAATTTTATGAGAATTAAATTTTGAGTAAAAATAGTTTTGAAAATACATTTGAATTATATCAAAATCATGCTTATGAAGAATCTATAAAAATCTTTGATGATTTTTTTTTAATTACACCATCAATGATTGAATCTTTTAAAAATTCTAAATCTTTTATTTTTAATTTCAAAGAATATCGAAATATTATTTCATATTTTAATAAAATTCTTGAAATATATCCTGATGCATGTTTTACATTGATAATTTTATTCTCATTAATTGCTGTACATACTTTTCCATTTCTAACAATAGATGCTCCGGAATCGTGCCACAAATGAATTCCTAAAACTGTAATATTTTTTTTCGACATTTTATTATGATAATATTTTAAAATATTAACATATTAACTATATACTAAGTGAATATATGGATTACAGGAATGTTAAATTTAAGAGAAGTAATACGTCAGAATTATCTAAAATTTTTGAATAGAGAGCCTGATATTGAGGGATTGGAACATTACTTTCTAGAAATACAAAATAATCGAATAAAAATTAGTGATTTGGAAACAATTTTTAGAAATTCTGAGGAGGGTAAATCAATAATTTCCCAAAAAGAAAAAATTCAAGTAGATAACGAATCTCCAATATCAACTTACAACGACATTAGAATAAAAGGAAAAACAATTTCAACTGGATATAGAAATTCTGAACAACGGTATGAAGAAATTTTTAAATTTTGTAAAAAATTTAATCGTCCAATATCTGTTTTAGATTTGGGTGCAGCTGAAGGTTATTTTACATTTAGATTAGCTGAGGATTTTTCTGGTGTTTTTGTTGCTGTTGAAAATGATCCTAAACGAAAATTATTAGAATTATGTAAAAAAAATAATAATCATAAAGTACTATATTTACAAAAACAAATGAATTTTGAGGATCTAAAATTATTGAAAGAAATTCAGCATTTTGATATTGTCTTAGCCTTGAATATCATTCATCATTTTAATGAGCCTTTTCAAGATGTTCTTGACACTTTGGTTTCTATGAGTTCTTATTGCTTTTTAGAACATCCTAATTGTTTAGAAGATAATTCAACAAAAAATTTTGAGAGACTCAAAACAGAGAAATTAAATCTTGAAAAATACACGCCTATTTTATTAAATAAAACTGAATCAGGTATTGGTAATTTAGATAATCAACAACTTGAGAGAGATCTCTGGTTGCTAAAGAATGAGAAACCAAAAACAATAGATCGTGGTTGGAGAGAAGGCTCTACATATGAGGATCAATTTGGACCTGGAACCCAAATTCAGGTAATCTCTGATTTTAATAAAATTAGTGTTAATTATGGGCGTAGGGAGGAAAAAAGAAATTGGATTCATGGTATTAATCTAAGAACTTTTTTAGAAAATAATGGAGTTTATCCAACAAATTATGATATTGTTAAATTAATTGATAATTTAGTAATTAAAAACCCTAAAGATCTTGGACCCCATAATTTAATTTTAACAGGAAATGAATTGCATGCAATTGATCAAGAAGAAAAATTTGATGATGTTAATACTCCTGAAAAATTGAAACAATATTTACTTAAGAATATGCTTTTAAAATATTAAATATTTTTTTATTTAATTTATTAACTAACACATAAGTAATTGTCTTAAAGATATTTTAAACTCATTAATACAAATATTATCGTATGAATATTTTAGGCTTATCTACATTGGATCCATCTGCATTTGGCCATGATTCATCTGCTGCTATTTTAGATGATGATTCTAATTTATTTGCAATAAGTGAAGAACGATTAAGTCGAATTAAACATGATGGTGGATATCCTTCAAATTCTATTCAAGCGTGTTTAAATCAAAAAAATTTTACTTTATCTGATATTGAACATGTTTCTGTTGGATTTGGTTTAGAAAAAAAACATATGAAAAAAATAATGAGCAAAAATTTTTCTGCTTTTGCAAAAGATTCTGGATATAAAAAAACTTCAGTTGAAAAAAAAAATCCTATTTTTTATGATCATCAATATATTCATGCAAGAACTGGGTTATCTCTTTCTGGATTCAATAAGGCAATAATAATTAGCCTTGATGGGGGAGGTGTTGATAACGGTATTCCTAATTCTGGTGGAATTTTTATTGCTGAGAATGGTAAAATTGAACCAATTAAATATTTTCCAATGTACCATTCTTTAGGATTAACTTACGGAAATATTACTGAAATTTGTGGATTCAATATGAGTGATGGCGAGGGTAAAACTATGACACTTGCACCTATGGCAGAAAATATGAATGAAATAGATAAAACAAAAATTTATGAACATATGTGTAAAATTTTTCCAAATTTTGATGGAATGAATGTTAAATCTAATGGTGGAGTAACATTCTCATCTATATTTAGACATGAAAATACTATTTTTTCTATAGAGGATACTAGACTTTTGCTATTAAAACGACTATATCATAAAAATTTAATCGCATGGGCTGCACAAAAAAGAATTGAATATATTGTAATTGATCTTATTGTTGACATTATAGATAATTTTAAAATAAAAAATATTATTTTTACTGGTGGAATTTTTCTAAATATGATAATGAATATGAAAATTCAAGAAAAATTTAGAGATACTTTAAATCTATTTTTTAATCCTATTTGCAGTGATCATGGTAATGCAATTGGCTCTATTTTGGAAAAATATTTTCAAGAAACTGGAAAAAACCCTATATCTCAAAATATGTCTTTATCGTTAGGTAATTCTTATTCTGATGAAGAAATTTTGTTATCTAGTAATCGTTTTAATTTTAAAATAAAAAAAGTTAACAAAATTGATACTGCTATTAATCTAATTGAACAAGGAAAAGTTGTTGGATGGTTTCAGGGGCGTTCAGAATTTGGTCCTCGTGGATTAGGTAATAGAAGTATTCTTGCTCTTTCTACTGATGAAAAATATAAAAATATAGTCAATAAAAAAGTAAAAAAGAGAGAATCATGGCGTCCATTTTGTCCTACAATTACTGAAGAAAAGAGTAATAATTTTTTAAAACATCCTCTATCTGCTCCATATATGATATTGGGATTTGAAATGAAAAATCCTGAATTGTATCCTGCAGTTTCTCATATTGATGGAACTTGTAGACCACAAATTCTTAAAAAATCTACAAATCCTGATTTTTATAATGTAGTAAACGGTTTAAACGGTATTATTTTGAATACCTCATTTAATCTTGCAGGTGATCCTATAGTTGAAACACCACATGATGCATTTATGACATTAAAAAATTCGGAAATGGATGCAATACTAATGAATGACTTCTTGATAGAAAAATAAATGAAAATAATGGACTACAAATCTCAAATTAATGAATTATATTTTATGTTGTTTAATGAAACTCCTGATTCAAATAATATGGAATCACTTTTAAAAATTCTTCATAATAATGATAATTCTATAGATCATCTTGAAATTTATTTACGTAATTCTGATTCATTTAAAATATTATCTAAAACTTTAGAGATTGAATTAGAAATTTCAGAATTATATTATATTTTATTAAATCGTAAACCTGATACAAAGGGTTTGACTTTTTTCAAAAATGAAATAATACAACATGAAAAATCTTTGAATTGGGTTTCTGTTACTCTAAAAAATTCAGATGAATACAAATCAAAAATATCTTAATATTCATTTTAAAATTTCTTATAAAGGAATTTTTTTAATTTATATAACAATTATTAATTAACTCCTTTTAACAATTCTTGTGTCAGATCATAAAATAGTTGGAACTTATCGAGTAAAAAATGAGGAGAGATTTATAGAAAAATCGTTAAAATCCATAATGGATATTTGTTCTGAAATTGTGGTACTTGATGATAATTCCACTGATAAAACAGTAGAAATTTGTTCTAGTTTTGATAAAGTTGTAGATGTACAGACGCAATCCAATCTTGTATTAAATGAAGTAAGAGATAGAAACCTACTATTACAAATGGGATTGAAAAGAAAACCAGATTTCATTTTGTCTATAGATGGTGATGAAATATTCATGCCTAATGCAGCAGAAATTCTTTTTGAAGAATTGGAAGTTATTTATTCTTCAACTAATGTTTTTGAATTTCAATTTCTTACATGTTGGGATACAATAGAACAAATTAGATTTGATGGTATTTTTGGAAATTATTGGCAAAAACGATTGTTTAGAACAAAAAATCAACCATCTGATTTAAAGTTTAACAATACTGCAAATTTTGGAAACTTACATTGTGGCAGTATCCCAAAAGATACAGTAGGATTTGATGATCAAATTAGAAGTAATGTTAAGATTTTTCATTTAGCAAGTATAGATCAGAAATTGCGTCAACAAAAATATGATTATTATACAAAAATTGATGCTAATAGTAATCTAAATGATGGATATAAACACATGATTTCTGGAGAAGGAAGTTTTTCTGGACCTAATGGAATTGAACTCAAAAAAATAGATAAAGAACTTAGGATACAACTTTAATGGGAATTAATCATGACTGATTTTAAATTTGATTTACAAGAAAAATCAATATCAAAAATTTTTGATTTTTTAGATGAGTCAAAAAAAATTTTGATTTTAAGTACTCGTCCAAAAACATATCAAGATAAACTAAAAAACAAAATTTCATCCCTTGAAATTCCAGAAATAAAATTTAATGATATAAATTCTATTCAAGAATATTTATCTAATAAAAATAATCTTGATATTATTACTAAAAAACAAAACTATGATGTGATAATTTTAGATCAAATTTTAGATTTTTTTTATGATCCTCAAATATTTTTAAAAATTATCTCTGACTCTTTATTAGATAATGGTATGATAGTTGGATGTGTCTATAACTATTCCAATATAATTAATCGTATAATGTTTCTTGATGGAAAAATACCTGAAAATGAATTTAATAAAAAATATTTTTTATCGTTAGAAGATTTATTATTTTCTTTATCGCATTCAAATTTAAAAATAACAAAACTGGATAGGGTTGAGTTTGAAGTCACTCTTTCAAATCAAAAAGAATTAAAAAATTTCATTTTACCCATTAAACTCATAAATTCAATTAATAATGATCCTGAATCTCAGTCTTTTTTTTATATATTTAGTGCAATTCAAAATTTTAATTTGAATCCAAATATTAGAAAATCAATATTTAATTTTTCAAAGAATTTAGTAACTGAAAAATTAAATGACATTTTAAATTCCAGTGATTTGAAAAATGAAAAAGAAATTCAATATCTTAAGCAAACTAATCGGGAGCAATATCAAAAAATTAAATTTAACAAAATTAAGAAAAAATCTTTTAATAGTAATGATGAAAAAGAAGAAAAATCTCTAAATGATACAAATGATTATCAAAATCATTTAGGTAAAGAAAAAAATTCTCACATTAATGATACGATACAAGACAAGGATCAATACATTGCTGACATAATACAAGACAAGGATCAATACATTGCTGACATAATACAAGACAAGGATCAATACATTGCTGACATAATACAAGACAAAGATGCTTATCTGGAAGAAATGAAGTCAGTGGTACAAGACAAGGATGATTACATTGCAGAAGTAATACAAGACAAGGATGATTACATTGCAGAAATGAAGTCAGTGATACAAGACAAGGATGATTACATTGCAGAAGTAATACAAGACAAGGATGATTACATTGCAGAAGTAATACAAGACAAGGATGATTACATTGCAGAAGTAATACAAGACAAAGATTCTCATATCTCTCAAATAATACAAGACAAAGATGCCCACATCAATAACATCAAGAATTCTTTACCATTCAAAATGTGTAAAATTTTGGATAAATTAACTGGAAAAACTAGAAAATAATCTTATTTTTTTGATACAATGTTGGAATCTTCACCTGACATAACTGCATCCCATGGTTGTATTTCTTTTTTTAACCATTTTTCCCATCTATTGATATCTTCTTCTACCATAATCTTTACTAAATTTTTAAAAGTAATTTTTGGTTTCCATTTTAGAATTTTTTCTGCTTTTTTATAATCCCCTCTTAAATTTTTAACATCCATTGGTCTTAGAAATCGTTTATCTGTTTTTATTTTTGATTTTGAAACTCCTGCCACTTTACATGCTTCATCTACAAATTCCCCTACAGAATGTGTTTCATTTGTAGCAAGAACAAAATCATCTGATGTCTTTTGTTGTAACATTTTCCACATTCCTTCAACATATTCTGGTGCGTATCCCCAGTCTCTTTTTGCACTTAAATTTCCTAGTTTTATTGACTTTGATAATCCTAATGAAATTTTTGCTATTTCATTTGATATTTTTCTTGTTACAAATTCTAATCCTCTTATTGATGACTCATGATTAAATAAAATACCATTTGATGCAAATAAACCATATCCATTACGATACAATCTCACCATCCAGTAACTATAGAGTTTCGCTACTGCATATGGACTAATTGGTTTGAATTCAGAATTTTCATTTTTTATTTTACTATTATCTTCACCAAACATTTCACTTGATGATGCCTGGTAAAATTTAATTTTGTTATTAAATTTTAAAATTTCTTCTAATATTCTAACAGTTCCAAATCCTGTTACATTACTGGTATACAATGGTTGAACATATGATGCTGCAACAAAACTTTGGGCCGCTAAATGATAAACTTCCTTAGGATCTGAATAGTTTAATGCTTCAGAAATGGATCTTGAATCTAAAACATCTAATGAAATTAAATCTACTTTATTGTAAATTCCCAAATAATGTAATCTCCAAAAATTTGGTGTAGATAATCTTCGATATCCTCCTACAACTTTGTATCCTTTTTTTAGTAGAAAACTAGCTAGATAGGCACCATCTTGTCCTGTAATTCCTGTAATAAGAGCTGTCTTTATGATAAACTACCAACATATCAGGTAGATGATTAGAATTAAAATTTATCGTATTTTCTTAAACGGCTTTATTTAAGTAAATTATTTTAAAAGTATTGGAAACAGTTCTTGTAACCGGCTTTAATGGTTTTATTGGTTCTCATTTAATTCCTCAATTAATTCAAAAATATAACGTAGTTGGATTATCTACTTCAAAAAATTCACAATTAAAAATATCTCAGATTAAAACTGATATTACAAAAATTGATAAAAAAATCTTACCCTCAAAAATTTCTAAAATTATCCACCTAGCTGCAATAAGTGATGTTGATTTTTGTCAAAAAAATCCCTTAGATGCATCACATATCAATATTCTTGGAACACAAAAAATTCTTGAACTAGCTAGAAAACATGATTCTCAAGTAGTATTTATCAGTACATCTCATGTTTTTGGTTCTCAAAAAACAAATCCTATAGATGAATGCTGTCAAAAAAATCCTACATCTATCTATGCTGCAACAAAACTCGCTGGTGAATCATTGTGTGAATCTTATTCTAATTCATACGGTCTTAATATTGGGGTTATGCGTTTATTTTCAGTTTATGGGCCAAACAGTCCAAAGCATAGTGTAACTACAAATATAATCAAACAAATAATTTCTAAAAAAATTATTAAATTAGGAAATATTAAATCAAAAAGAGATTTTCTATATGTTGATGATGTAATAAATGCAATTTTGTTAATTATGAAAAAAAATCATAATTATAATGCATATAATGTTGGAAGTGAGAAGAGTTACTCTATAAATAAAATTTGTACAATTTTAAAAGGAATATCTGAAAAAAATTTTACAATTAACACATCAAGAACAAAAATTCGTAAAAATGACTCTATGGAAATTCTATCTAACTCCTCAAAACTTAAGAAATTGGGTTGGAAAGCAAAAACTTCTGTCCCGGAGGGTCTTAAAATCACTTACAATTGGCATCTAAATAATTCTAATCTATAGAATTTTTTCCCAATTTTATCTGTGAATGTTTTTTATTGATGAATTATTTGATAAATCAATATGATTCGAATTAGTATGCCCATTGACTATGGTTCTTTTGCAAATTCTACTAGTCTTAATCTAATTGCTCGTAAAATGTATTTGGAATTAGGTAAACTAATGAATAATAATAAATCCTTTGTGATTTCAGCTACTCTTCTTAATGATTCTGCAATAGGAAATGTTAATCAACACTATGATTGCATTTCTATTCCAAACATGGGAGGTTATCGCTTTCCATTAGAGTCAACTGTTAAGAGTAATAATTTAATTGTAGGAATTGTTGGAATTGATGAAGTTGTTTTAGGTAGAGAGGTTTACAAAACAGAAAATGATTGGTTACAAAATAAACCTATAATTGAAAATGAAATTATTAAATGGGAAAAAAATATAGATCTTGTAAAAATAATTCATGTATCAAACATTTCTGAAAAAAATCAGCTAATTGAATATCTAAAAATTCCTGAAGAAAAAATTCGAATTATTCCTTATGGTGTGGATCATAATCTTTTCAAACCCACATTAGATAAGATAGATACTAGAAAGAAAATATTGGAAAAATTTCTAATTAAAGAATCACCTTATTTTCTTCACATTAGTGAATCTAATTGGGCTAGAAAAAATGTGTTAAGACTTTTAGAGGCATTTAAAAAAGCTAAATCATCTGGAATTCCACATAAATTATTGATTGCTGGAAAAAATGATGATCTAATTTTTAAAAAAGCTAAGTCAATTCCAGATGTCCATATGTTGGGCTATGTATCTGATGATGATTTAACTAATTTTTTACAATCTTCAGATGCTTTGATTAATCCCTCTATTCATGAAGGATTTGGATTACCTATGCTTGAAGCTATGGCTTGTGGAATTCCTGTAATAACTTGTAATGTGTTTAGTCCTCCTGAAATTGTCGGTGATGGTGGTTTATTTGTAGATCCACGAAATGTTGATGATATTTGTTCTAAAATTTTAGAACTATCTAACAGTGAAAATTTAAGGGAAAATTTAGCTGCTGCTGGTTTAAAGCGTTCAATGGATTTTTCATGGAAAAAAACTGCCTTACAATTGTATGAACTGTATAAAGAATTTTCACCTGACAATGATTTTGATTTTGATAGTTATTATGAAAAATCTGCTCTAAGAACTTTAACATCCATTTGTTTAACTAACAAAATATTAAAAAGAAAATTTTTATCATCAATAATGAAATTTGATTTTATAAAATTTATTGAATGGAGCTTATCTGATGGACTTGAAGATCCAACAATTAAAGACTATTTGATTCCATTAGAAAGTTGGATGGAAAATTACTCTAGTAATATTTCTATTATAAATAAGATGTGATAATTTTAATGGCAAGAAAATTCTTTACACAAATGAAATACCTTTTCACAGAATCATTAAAAATAATTAATGAATTTGGAATTAAATATTATTTTAATTTTGGTATCAATCAATTACAAAAACAAAAATTAAAACTTTTTTTTACTGATGAGAATAATTACATAAGCTTAAAAGATGATAAAATTTTAAATCCTGCTGAACAATATTCTTTTTGGAAAAAAACTAAAAACTTTGAAAATGATTCTATTAAAACTGATTTAGAACAACTACCAAAAATTACAATTATGTTGAATTTAAATTCTTCAAAAACTATGTTTGTCAAATCAATAAAATCAATAGTCAATCAATCCTATTCTAATTGGGAATTATTTTTAGTTGGCAAATTTTTCTCAAATTCAGAACTTAAACAAATGTTATCTTTTTTAGATGACGATGTTTTTAAAAAAATCTTCTTAGCAAAGACTTCGAATGATTTATCCTTTAATGAAATTACTTCTATGATGAATGGTGATTTTTTATGTATAATGAATAAAAATGTGATATTACAAAATAACACATTTTTGTTAATTGCTAAATCTGT
>Ga0233434_1002602_pt1 | contig 15575 bp, 12 predicted proteins | sample SI_122_August201_4_FD_182738 | JGI IMG/M metagenome (GOLD analysis project Ga0233434, IMG submission 182738) | Seawater microbial communities from Saanich Inlet, British Columbia, Canada - SI_122_August2016_120_MG | ecosystem: Environmental > Aquatic > Marine > Inlet | place: Canada: British... | reverse complement strand
AAGTTGTCAGAGGTTTTGGGGTGATAAAATCTTCTGTATATAGGTCTCTCTTATCAAATGGATTTAGTAATTTTTTATTAAGAAGTCATAAAGATCTTGATTTGATTAATCAGGAGGCTGTTTGGGATTTTTTGGATAGAAATAGGCCTGATTATGTTTTCATTTGTGCCGCTGTTGTTGGGGGGATATACGCTAATGCAACCCATCCTGGAAAGTTTTTATATGAGAATTTACAAATTCAAAATAACTTAATTCATGGCTCATATAAAAATAATGTTAAAAAGCTTATATTTGTTGCTAGCTCGTGCATCTATCCTGTTGGGTTTAAATCTTCTATTAGTGAAGATGACATTCTTTCTGGGCCTTTTGAGAAAACCAATGAGGGTTATGCGTTAGCTAAAGTTGCTGGAATAAAAATGTGTCAATTTTATAAAAAGCAATATGGTTCTGATTTTATATCTGTAATTCCTTGTAATTTATATGGTTTAAATGATAACTATCATTTGGAGAGTGCGCATATGGTTCCAGCTATGATTCACAAGCTTCATAAGGCAAAAGTCAACAATAAAAGCTATGTTGAAATTTGGGGAACAGGAAAGCCAAAGAGAGAGTTTATGCTAAGTGATGACTGTTCTGATGCCATGCTTTTTTTAATGGAGAATTATAAAGATTTAGACATAATAAATATTGGTCTTGGATATGATATGCCTATTACAGAAATAGCTAGAGTTATTAGAGATGTTGTTGATGTCGATGTAGAGTTTAATTATAATATAAATTTTCCTGATGGAATTTATAGAAAATTATTAAACACTTCAAAATTAGAATCTACTGGGTGGAAGGTTAAGCACTCCTTTAAGGACGGTATTAAAATTGCATATGCTGATTTTTTAGTTAAATTTGAAAGAGGAGATTATGAGTATTAGTCTAGTTATTTTGACATACAACGAGATTGCAGGCCTTAAGTGCATTGTTGATAATATTCCCTTTGGCGATGTTGATGAGTATTATGCAATTGATGGTGGAAGCACTGATGGAACTGTAGAATTCTTGCAAAAGAATGGAATTAAAGTTTATGGTCAAAAGATAAAAGGTAGAGGAGAAGCTTTTAGAGAGGCTTTTAGAAGGTCTAGTTGCGATGCTTGCCTCTTTTTTAGTCCTGATGGTAATGAAAATCCTAGAGATATACCAAAATTTAAAAAGTTTTTATCGAAAGGTGCAGACATGGTTATTGCAACTCGTATGACTAAAGATGCCCGCAATGAAGAGGATGATAATTTTTTTAAATGGAGAAAGTGGGCTAATAATATTTTTACCTTGTTGGCAAATTTTACTTGGAATAAGTCTGAGTATATTACGGATACGATAAATGGATATCGTGCAATCACAAAGAATGCATGGATAATTATGAGTGCAGATGGTCCCGGATATACAATTGAATACCAAAGCTCTATTAGGGCGCTAAAGAAAAATTTATCCATTATTGAGTTTGCAACCAATGAAGGCAATAGGATAGATGATCAAAAAGGGTCTCCAAGTATTAAAACTGGTATAGAGTTTATAAGAATTTACCTTAAAGAGCTGCTTATTGGAAATAAATGGAAAATAACAGATCTTTAAAATACTTTTTAAAATTATTTTAGAGTTTTATAAGGAAGTTTAATGATACATGTTTCTCATTTTGTAGGTCTTTCTGGTGTCGGTGGTGTACAGAGAAATTTTTCAGAATACATTAATAATAAAAGCAAATCAGAGTTAGACGATGGTTTGTCTCATAAAATTTATACACTCGGCACTGTTGATCAGTGTTATAAGTTCTTAGTTGAGGTTGATGTACACGATATAAGAAAACTTAAGAATTTATTTTCATTAATATTGGATATTGTTTCTAGAAAAAAAATTGTCCATTTCTATAATAATCTCACTAGTTTAAAAGTGGCAATATTACTATTATTTCTACCTGTTCACAAGATTATATTACACGAGAGAGGCGCAATTTGGAACTCTTCATCTGTTCGCATACCATTGTTACGATTTGTTGCTTGGAAGGCAAGTTTAATATTAGCTAACTCAAATGCAACTAAAATTATGCTAGAGAAGAGACTTAATATTTATAGTAAGAAGATAAGAGTATTGCATAATGGAATTGATACTACGATTAAATGTAAAGGCAAGTCAAAATATGATTACACTCAACTCTTTCGCGTTGGTTTTATTGGTCGTTTAGATACGCCAAAAGGCGTACATGTGTTAGTTGATGCAATGCGATATTTAGTTAACGATAATGTTGAATTGACTATAGTGGGTGATGGAGTTCTTAAAAATTTTTTAAAAGAGAGGGCAAAAGGTATTAATCATATCTCCTTCGTTGGTCGTGTAGAAAACCCATATAGTTTCTTGAATGATTTTGATTTATTAGTGGTGCCTTCAATACGTGAGCCACTTGGGAATGTTTGCCTTGAAGCGGGCCTATGTAAAGTCCCAGTATTAGCATCAAATGTTGATGGAATACCAGAAATAATTAAGGATGGAATAACTGGTGAGTTGATGGATGCAACTGAAGAAGTTTCAATTAATACACTAAGAGGTGCAGTACCTGTACCTGAATTTGTAGTCGATCCGGTAACTAGGGAACTTTGCATTCCAAAGCAAATTGATCCATCATTATTGGCTATAAAAATATTAGAATTAAGTGCAGATTCTGAAAAATTAAAATGCTATGCTGACAAACTGCACGATGAAGTTATTAAGTATTTTAATATTAATCGATATAGTACTGAGTTGCATATGATTTATCGTGAAATAATTTCTTTGTAAAGTTAAGATTTTGCTATAAAAATAATAATAGGTGGGCTAGTTGGAAAAAATAGAGAATTATATGGGTAAGAATCAGAATAGTAAAGCATTATGGGTTGTTCTTTTCATGTACAGCATAGTTAATATTGCACTTCTTTTATATGTTAAGCCAGGTATTCATTTAACTGAAGGTGCTGATGCAGGATCATGGTATGAGCCTGCACTTGCGTTGCTTAAATATGGCTCTTTTGTTGTGCTGGAATCACCAGAAACTCTAATGACCTACCGTGCACCTTTATATCCATTATATGAGGCAACAATGTTATGGATTAGTGGCGGTGAAATTTTATCAATTGTAGTTGGGCAAATTGTATTGCTGTGGGTTACAGGCGTATTTGCAGGTAAGGCCGTGGGATTGTTTATACCTAAATATCAAGTTATTGCATTATCACTTATTGTGTTCAATCCTAATGCATTGGGAATAGCTCATTTAATTCAGAGTGATACTCTATATGCGCTATTTATAGCACTCACTGTGTGGGGCTTGTTAAAATACATGTTAAGCAATAATAAACTTAAATGGAGCTTAATTACAAGCATATTCTTGAGTGTAAGTTGTTTAGTAAGGCCAACTGGTCAATACCTTATATTTCTTTTGCCTATTATTTTTCCTATGGTAAACATTCTTTATGGTCATAAAAATATTTTAAAGAAAAGTATTGTAAATGGAATAATTGGCCTTATTGTTTCTGGCGTCGTGTTATTTCCATGGATGTCTCATAATGAAGAGGCTGGATGGGGTTATGTATTAGTAACATCTCAAATTAAAACGATTTATTTACGCGACAGTGTGATTCATGCTGAAACTAAAGATAAGAATGTTTCTATGGATATTGCATCAAACATAATACTTAAAAATGAATTAAAATATATCCATTCTATGGGCAATAGATGGAACCACATGAGTAGTAAAGACAAGTCCGATGAATTAGTGATGTATTATGGGAAAAAACTCATAGCATATCCAATAACTGTATTTTTAGCAGGATATATTGATAGTTGGATTGATTTTTTTGGCGGTGGAGGTAGTGTGAATTTCCATAATTTATTGTCTATAGAACTGGTTAAGGCGATAGAAAAAAATAATACAGAGGCCTATTCTAGTAGGATAGGAGCAGTTTTTGACTCTCTAGCTGAAGCACCTATACAGGCTGTTTTAATATCAGTATTATCATATTTATATGTAATAACGTTAAGAGTGCTTGGGTTTTTTGGGATTATTGAATTAATTAAAAGAAAAGAGTACTCATTTCTTTTAATTATTATTGGGTTGATTACATATTTTGCCATTACTATTCTATTTGTCGGCAATTCACGCTATCGTTTACCGGTAGAGATTGGTTTTGTAATACTAGCACTGTATGGTGTATTATTTATTAAAAATACTAGAAAACAAAAAAGTGAATAAAAAAAATATTTTAATTTTTATTGTTGCATATAATGCTGAAGCGCATATTGAAGACGTTTTAGATCGAATTCCCAGAAATTTTCTAAGTAATAAAAAATACAATATAGAGATTTTAATTATTGATGATTCTTCTGTAGATAATACTGTCAATTTATCTAAAAAATATATTATAGAAAACTCTGAACTATCTATTACTATTTTTAAAAATCCTAAAAATCAAGGGTATGGTGGAAATCAAAAAATTGGTTACCTTTACATGTTAAAACAAAAGTTTGATATTGTAATACTGCTTCATGGTGACGGCCAATATGCGCCAGAATATATACCTAAATTAATAGAGCCTATTTTAACGAATGAGGCTGATGTTGTTTTTGGGTCGAGGATGATTAATAAAAAAGAAGCATTAAAAGGTGGCATGCCCCTGTATAAATATTTTGGTAATCAATTTTTAACAACTATACAAAATAAATTATTAGACTCTGAGTTGTATGAGTTTCATTCTGGCTATAGAGTTTATAGTAGAAAAGTAATTGAAAAAATCCCATTTCATTTTAATTCTAACGATTTTGATTTTGATACCGATATTATCATACAAATTATTGATAATGGATTTAGAATAAAAGAACTATCAATACCTACATTTTATGGCAATGAAATATGTAATGTTAACGGCATTAAATATGCATGGAACATTCTAAAAAGTACAATTTTGTCTCGTATGCAGCGTAAGATGCAATTATTTTATAGTCCTAAATTTGATTACGAAGACGATAACAATTTTTATACTGATAAAACATTATTTGATAGTAGCCATAAGTTCGCTATAGATCAAGTCAATAAGGGCTCTATAGTTATTGATATAGGTTCTGGGCCAGGAGTAGTTGCTAAGAAATTGTTTAAAAAATCATGTACTATCTATGGTATAGATGAGTATATTCAAGATAAATTAGTTGCATCATGTAAGAATACGCAGAAAGTAAATTTAGACTTTATTAGTGAAAATACTTTTGAGTTTAATGAAAGTAAGTTAGATGTCATACTACTGTTGGATATTATAGAGCACATAAGAGATGCTGATAATTTTTTGGCTGTATTGCGTAATAGATTTTCACCTTATAACCCTAAGGTTGTTGTAACTACAGCAAATATAGCTTTTTTTATCATGCGTATATCTTTACTATTTGGCACTTTTCAATATGGTAAAAAAGGAATTCTTGATAAAACTCATACTAGGCTGTACACTTTTTCATCTCTTAAAAGACTGTTAAAAGATGCAGGATATGTGATAGAAGACACGCGCGGTATTCCGATACCTTTTCCATTGATATTTGGAGAGAATATATTTTCACATTTCTTACTATCATTAAACAATTTTTTAATCAGGATAAGCAAAGGGCTGTTTTCATATCAAATTGCTATAATAACTAATATGACTCCATCATTAGACTTCTTATTGGAGCAATCACGCTTAGAGGGAAAAATTAATAGCAAAAAATCATATACAGATGTATAGAATATTATGACAATTTTAGTGACAGGAGGCGCTGGATTTATAGGTAGTAATTTTGTTATTGAATGGCTATTAAAGAATAAAGAGTCAGTTATAAATTTAGATAAATTAACTTATGCTGGAAATATATCCAACCTAGATGGTTTAAAAAACAGTCCGAACCATATCTTTGTACATGGAGATATTGGGGATTCAAAATTGACTAATCGGTTACTTAACGAGTATCAACCAAGGTGTATCATAAATTTTGCAGCAGAATCTCATGTTGATCGTTCTATTCATGGACCAGAGGAATTTATCCAAACAAATATTGTATCAACATTTCATTTACTAGAGTCTGCACGAAAATATTGGGATAATCTTAAAAGCAAAAAAAAAAACAATTTTCGTTTTCTTCATGTTTCCACAGATGAGGTGTATGGATCACTTAAACATAAAGCTCCGGCTTTCACAGAAGAGCATTGTTATAAGCCAAATAGTCCATATTCAGCGAGCAAAGCGGCATCTGATCATTTAGTGCGTTCATACTATCATACTTATGGCCTTCCAACACTTACTACTAACTGCTCTAACAACTATGGCCCTTATCAGTTTCCAGAAAAATTAATTCCCCTAGTTATACACAATGCATTGGAAGGAAAGAATATACCTATCTACGGAGATGGTCTTCAGATTCGTGATTGGCTATATGTTAGTGACCATTGTAGTGCTATTTGTCGCGTACTTGAAGCAGGATTGGTAGGTGAAATGTATAATATTGGTGGCCTTAATGAAAAAACTAATCAAGAAATTGTAAATACAATTTGTGAGATACTCGATAAATTCTGCCCAAGAAAAGACTGTCAATCGTATAAATCTCAGATAATATACGTGAAAGATAGAGAGGGTCATGACAGGCGTTATGCTATTAATGCCGCTAAGATTGAAAACAGCTTAGGGTGGCACCCAAAAGAGACATTTGAGACAGGCATTAAAAAAACTGTTCAATGGTATCTTGATCAACCAGAGTGGATTGAAAATGTAACTAGTGGTGTTTACCAAGATTGGGTAAAAAAACAGTACTGATGAGAATATTATTATTAGGTGCAAATGGTCAAGTTGGTTGGGAGCTTCAGAGGTCTTTAATGCCTTTGGGGCAATTAAAATCTTGTGATCGATATACAGCAAATCTAGAAGATTTAGCGGGACTACAGAAGATTATTCGTGAGTATGAGCCGAATATAATTGTTAATGCTGCAGCATATACATCTGTGGATAAAGCTGAATCTGAAAAAAAAAAGGCTTACTGTATAAATTATGAAGCTGTTGCTTTTCTTGCAGAAGAATCTAAGAATATTAATGCCTGGTTGATTCATTATTCTTCGGACTATATTTTTGATGGAAAAAAGATAGGTGCTTATACTGAATTTGATGAGCCAAATCCATTGTCAGTATATGGTATGAGCAAACTGAAAGGCGAGAAATCAATTATAAAAAGTGGTTGCAAGTATATGATTTTTCGGACTAGCTGGGTATATTCGACACGCGGTAATAATTTTGTTAAGACTATGATTCGCCTCGGTAAAGAACAGAGTAACATGAGGATAGTGTCTGACCAAATTGGTGCCCCAACAAGTGCAGAATTAATTGCTGATATTTCAGCTATTTGTTTGCGCAATGCACTTTACGATAAGTGTTCTAAAAAAAATAAAAGTGGTATTTACCATCTTTCACCTAAGGGAAAAACAAGCTGGTATTGTTTGGCAAAACATATCATTGAGGAGTTGACAAAAGTTGGCGATACTTTTTGCGTTAATCTTGAAGACATTTATCCGATAAATACTGCAGAATATCCTGTTTTAGCAAAGAGGCCACATAATTCCTTACTTGAAACACAAAAAATACAAAGCATGTTTAATGTATACTTGCCACACTGGAAGATAGTTCTTAGTAAGACTTTACAAGATATTTACCCTCATAAAATATAATGAAAAGAAAAGGCATTATTCTTGCTGGCGGGTCTGGCACACGACTGTATCCAGCTACTTATGTTGTGTCAAAACAACTATTGCCAGTATTTGATAAGCCGATGATTTACTATCCTTTAACTACCCTTATGCTGGCCGATATAAGAGAAATTCTTATAATATCCACTCCTAAAGATACTCCTCAATTTGAGGAGTTGTTTGGAGATGGTTCTCAATGGGGTTTAAAAATTAGCTATGCAATACAACCGTCACCGGATGGACTTGCACAAGCTTTTATTATTGGTGAAGATTTTTTGTCTGGATCACCATCTGCTCTAATTCTTGGAGATAATATTTTTTATGGTCATTTATTGCCCGAACTACTTAAAGCGGCAAACCAGCGTGACCATGGATCTACTATATTTGCATATCATGTTAGTGACCCTGAAAGATATGGTGTAATAGAATTTAATCAGAAAGGTGCTGCAATTAGCTTAGAAGAGAAGCCAGAAAAGCCTAAATCAAATTTTGCAGTTACAGGACTCTATTTTTATGATGATAAGGCTGTAGAATATGCAAAAAAAATAAAACCTTCATCTAGAGGAGAGCTAGAAATTACCGACTTGAATCGAATATATTTAGAGCAATCTTCTTTATCGGTTGAAAGTATGGGCAGAGGATATGCATGGCTAGATACGGGTACAAATAAGAGTATGCTTGAGGCTCATCATTTTGTCCAAACTATTGAGAATAGGCAAGGATTAAAGATTGCTTGTCCTGAAGAGATATCGTATCGAAAAAAATGGATTGATGTGACTCAACTTGAAAAATTAGCGTTACCATTGATGAAAAGTGGTTATGGGCAATATTTAAAAAAAATTATTAAAGGAAGTGATTAGTGAAAGCTGTAAATTTGTCTATTCCTGATATATTATTAGTAGAGCCACAAGTGTATGAAGATGAGCGCGGTTTATTTTTTGAAAGTTTTAATCAGAAAGAGTTCGAAAAAATTACAGGAAGAGACGTAAATTTTGTGCAAGATAATCAATCACATTCAACTAAAAATGTTTTAAGGGGTTTGCACTATCAAGTGCACCCAATGTCACAAGCTAAATTAGTACGCGTAGTTTATGGGGAAGTGTTTGATGTAGCTGTTGATATTAGAAAAGATTCCCCAACATATAAGCAATGGGTTGGTCAAAAACTTTCTGCAGAAAATAAAAGACAATTGTGGATTCCTGAAGGGTTTGCACATGGATTTTTAACTTTAACTGATTCTGCTTCACTGCTTTATAAAGTAACAAACTATTATTCAAAGAGCTGTGAAAGAAGTATATCGTGGAGAGATTCTGATATAAATATTGATTGGAAAAATATAGATAAGCCACTATTATCTAGTAAAGACATTAAGGCTAAACCTTTGAGTGAAGTGTAATTTATAGGATTTTATTAATGGTTAATAATAGAAAGGAAATAATAGAAAGAACTTTAGATTCATTAGCTCCTAGTCGCGATAAGTGGATTAAGAAAAATAGTTATTTTTATAATAATGACTATTCTTATATGAAATTCTTAGTAGGAGATGGGAAGCGCGTATTAGAATTAGGTTGTGGCACAGGATCGCTCTTAAATGCTTTAAGGCCATCTTATGGCGTAGGAGTGGACCTAAGCTCTAATATGGTTAGTATTGCGCAGAAAAATTACCCAAATTTTGAATTTATTAAAGGAGATCTGGAGGATAAAGACTTTATTGATTCTCTTCAAGGGCCTTTTGATTTTATCATTCTTTCTGATACAATTGGCTATCTGAACGATTGTGAAGAGGCATTTACAGGGCTTCATTCTCTCTGTACCACAGATACACGCCTAATCATAGCTTATTATTCATGGCGTTGGCAACCTATATTGACTTTAGGGGAAAAGCTTGGCCTAAACATGCCGTCAATTGAAGTAAATTGGCTTTCAACCGAGGATACTATGGGATTTTTACAGTTAGCAGATTTTGAAATGGTTAAGAGAGACTGGCGTCAGCTGGTACCACGTAGTCTATTTGGTTTAGGTTCGATAATTAATCGTTTTATTGGAACTTTGCCATTAATTCGTCGACTTTCTCTTAGAAATTATTTAGTTGCTCGCCCAATGCATGATGTGGGCTTAAAGCAGCCATCAACTACTGTAATTATACCATGTCGTAATGAAAAAGGGAATATTGAGAATGCAATAAAGAGACTTCCAAGTTTTTGTGAGGATATTGAAGTTTTATATGTAGAAGGCAATAGCCAAGATGGAACTTTAGATGAGATACACCGTGTAATAAACGCCTATCCAAATAAAGATATCAAAGTTTTAGTGCAAGATGGAAAAGGAAAAGGTGATGCAGTACGAAAAGGGTTCGACCATGCACGTGGAGACATTCTAATGATTTTAGATGCAGACCTTACCGTTCCTCCAGAGGACCTTCCAAAGTTTTATAAGGCAATTGTTTCTGGTAAAGGAGAATACATTAATGGAACGCGTTTGGTTTATCCTATGGACAACCAAGCAATGCGTTTTTTAAATTTTTGGGCTAATCGAACCTTCTCAATGCTATTTACTTGGTTGTTGAATCAAAGGATTACTGATACCTTGTGTGGAACCAAGGTACTCACTAAGAGAAACTATGAAAAAATTGTAGCTAATCGTTCGTATTTTGGTGAGTTCGATCCTTTCGGCGACTTTGATCTTATTTTTGGCGCTTCCAAAATTAACTTAAAGATGGTAGAGGTGCCAATACGTTATACAGCTAGAGAGTATGGGGAAACTCAAATATCGCGCTTCCAACACGGCTGGCTATTGTTAAAAATGGTACTTTTTGCTTATAAAAAATTGAAAATTATTTAGTAAATATTGATAATATGTTGTTGTAGGTCAAAAACTACTTTTGTTTTTAATTATATGAATTAGAGTATTAGAATTATTTCCCACTTCATTTATATTAAGCGCATAAGATTGTAAAATAAAAAAAAGGATACTTTATATTATGTCTATACCATTTTTTTCAATTGATTTTACCTTTGTAGAATGGAAAGCTTTTATTAAAGGCCATTGGAAGCCGTTTAATACTAGTGAAAGTAATGGAAAAGAACTTAATACAATTCTTAAAAATAGATTTCCAGATAAAAAGATAACACTATTTCCCTCTGCGAGGATGGCTTTTTATTTTGTTCTGAAAAATACATTTAATAAAGGTGATGAAGTTATTTTTCCCGCAATGGGGTTTCCTCTGTATGTAAAAATTGCACTGCAACTAGGACTTAAGCCAAAGTTAGTTGATGTTGAGGATGGGCACTACACTATAGACCACAGTGTACTTAAAAAAACAATCACCCCTGAAACTAAGGGTATAGTAATAACTCATTTATTTGGACATCCATGCCAAATGGATGAAATAATGAAAATGGCAGACGAAAAAAATTTAAAGGTTGTGGAGGATGCAGCGCAATCATTTGACTCATTTTATAAAGGGAAAGAAACAGGAACATTTGGATATGCAGGGATATTTAGTTGTAGTTTAATGAAGGTACCAACAACATTGGGAGGTGGAATTTTACTAACTGATGATTTTTTATTGCATAAAAAAATAGAAGTTGAATTAACCTCATTAAAATATTCGAAAAAAGTTAAAGATGCATTAATTTTTTACATTAAAAATATCATAAGTATCCTCAATTCATTTCCATTAATTTACACATCATTAACGCATCATATTTTTGGTCTTGTTAAAAATAGGAATCCTATTTTATTAAGAAAAGTACTGTATTCTGGAATGGGATTAATGTCAAATAAATTTGATCCGTGGGAAAGGCCGATGTTGGCAAAATATCAACTTTATGTTGGGAATGCTCAGTTTAATCGTACTAGAGAAATGACCAAAATAAGAATAAAATATTCAGCTATATTTGATAATATATTAAGTAAATCGAGTGCAATAACTATACTACCATGCTCTGAACATTGCTTCTGGAATAGGCAGTATCACGTAATAAAACTAAAAACTAAAGAACATATGAATTTTATTTTTGATGATATGTTTAAAAAAGGTTTTCACCTAATGAAAGAAGATGTTTGGGACTGCACAAGTTATGATTTTTCAAATGATATTGCATCAGATTGTATTGTTTCACAAACACATACACCTGCTTTGATAAGAATACCAAATAATTCACTCCTTACTAGTGCGACTATTGAGCAGATTGCAATAGAATTAGTAAAATCATCTGATAAATATTTTATAGATAATAATGATTAAAGAATTTACAAGTGCCGATCTATATTCATCGTCAAACTGTGATTTAAAACGTTGTAAATATGAAAATATCAAACACTGCGTGCTTGACAAAAATAAATATTCCATTATGGGTTCAGGATCTTCTATTGTAGGTGCTTTTTTTTCTAATAATGGCAATGTTGTCAAGTTTGAATCCAACAAGGAAGTTTTAAATTTTAGAAAAGAAGATGGTCAGATTGATATTTTTTCTTCTATAACATTGGATAAATTATATAACTATCTAATGACTTATGGATATTATATTAAATCAGTACCATCATATCCGGGCGCTTCTATTGGTGGCTGTGTTGCTGCAAATGTACATGGTCAGAATCATTACAAAGAAGGTTGCTTTGGTAATCATGTTGTTAAAATCAAAATATTCCATCCTGACAAGGGAATTATTTTATTAAGTCGCAATGAAAATAAAGAAATTTTTTTTCTTACAATTGGAGGATATGGGGTGACAGGTGTAATACTAGAAGTAACATTAAAAGTGTACGCCGTTCAATCTGATATGGTTGAAGTTACAAATGTAAGTTTTAATTCTATTTTAGAGTCATATGAAATCTTAATAAGTGAAAAAGAAAACTATGATTATTTCCATGGCTGGTGTGGCATATCTCCATCTGGTAAGCAGAAAGGGATAATGTCTTTAGGGAGAATATCAGACAAAGGGTTTAAAATTGATATTAATCCTAAACTATGTGACATAACACCATTTCACAATGTTAAAAAAATAAACTTATTTGGTACTTCTATTATGTACTGGATTAATTTAATATATTTTTTGTCGAATAAGTATTTTTATAAAAAAACTAAAACCCTGTACGATTTTTTGTTTCCATCAGCAAAAAATTTTTTTTATTTTAGTATGTTTGGCGATAAGGGTGTAATTGAGCATCAAGTTATTATACCTCACAGCAATGTATCGTCATACCTAGGTGAACTAGAAGGCATTATCCATAAAAATAGTCCTAGGATTTCTCTATGCCATATGAAGCTATTTAGTGGAAAAACCCATTACTTAAATTTTGATGGAAATGGGTTTTGCTTAGCGCTACACTTATATAACAATAACATTTCACACATTACGTTGAAAGAAATCGATGCTATTGATATTAAATACAATTGTATTGTTAATTTAGTTAAGGATTCTAGAATATCAGCAGAGTTAATTAGTAAGCAATATTTAGATTATAAAAAATATATTGATTCTGTAAAAAAATATGACCCAAAATTGAGATTTTCGAATTTAATTACAGAGAAGATTTTTAATTATGCCTCCCGATCTGATAACTGCAAATGAGTAATAATTATTCAATTTTGCAAAAAATGGATAATGTAGGACTATTAAAATCTTGCCTAATTATTTTTTTAATAGCTGTAGCAGCCCGTTTTAGTTATGCATTTTTTTTTATAAGGCCAGAATATTTATTGTTAGAAGATCAAGGACAATATATTAAGTTGGCATTAGAGTTTCCTAAAACGGGTTTTCTGGGCATTACTCCAGAACGCGTTCCAGGTTATCCATTATTTCTATCGTTGTTGTATTCTATTTTTGAAGAAAACAATCAGTATATTATTGCAGTGCAGGCAATTATAGACAGTATTAGCTGTATACTTATCGGCTTATTGAGTCAACTAATATTCTCAAGAGGTTTGTTGATATCTGGCATTATTTCTGCATTAAATCTAAACATGATTATACTTTCAGCAACAATTTTGACAGATACCCTTTTTCTTTTTCTTTTTATAATATTTTTATTATCATTGGTTAAGTACCTACAAAAAGAAACGTGGTTATGGCTATTTTTATCAATTTTATTTTTATCAATAGCTACATTAGTGCGACCAGTTTCATATTATTTATTACCTGTGCTATTTATTGGGTTGGTTGCGTGGAGGGTCTGGCAAAGAGATAGTGTTATAAAAATTAGTATGATATTGGTCTTGTGCGTATCTATTGTTGCCTCTATATTAGGGGGGATACAACATCGAAATTATACAAAATATAATGCAGCTGCACTTGCTTCTGATACAGGCACACATTTGTTAGGTTGGGTTGTTCCTGCAACATATCAATATTCAGGTATGGGGACATATCAGGAAGGGCAGCTATTGGCTCGTGAAAAATTTAATTTAGCACAAAAAAGAGACGACCTATCTTCTTTGCCATCTAATCCATTTGATGCAAGTGTGTATCAATCAAACATTGGGAAAGAAATATTATTAGAGTTTGGATTTTTTAGAATTGTAAAAGCTTGGACTGTAGGTTCTATAATTAACTTGCTAGCACCTAGTGCTGCATACGCTCCTATCGTTAGGAATATGGAACATCCATCTTTCTATAAAACGCAAGGCAAAAATGGAATCGATAAATTGTATAACTATGTCAATGATAGTAATGGATTTTTATACCTATCAATACTTACCATTGGAACCTTAGTATCAACACTGTTTCTTTTTTTATCAATAATTGGTTTTATTAAAATAATATTATCAAGTTATAGAAAAGAAAAGAACGCAATCCCCCTAAGAATAATTATCACGCTTTTAGCGTTAGCTGGGTATTTTCTTGCTATTACAGGCCCTATAATTGGAGTAAAATACAGACTGCCAATAGAGCCAATTTTAACTATATTTATACTCAGTTTGAGTTGGTTTTATGTTGATAAAAGTTCAAATACTCAAAATAAATAGATTTTAATAAGGATATGGTATGTATATTTTAGGGATAACTTGTTACGCACATGAATCTACATGTTCATTAATAAAAAATGGAGAAATTATTTGTGTAGTTGAAGAAGAAAGGCTAAATAGAGAAAAACATACATGGAAGTATCCCAAGCTTGCAATTCAAGAATGTCTAGATATTGAATCTATTACTATACATGATGTAGATCATATTACATATTTTTGGAAGCCTTGGAAAGAAATTACCGGGAATATATTTCATATATTGAGATATTTTCCAAAAAGCTTAAATTTGTTAAAGAGTGAATCTGGAGGCAATTCATTATTATTTTTTAGCAGGTTTGTAATGATGATGAATATAGGTGGAAAAATAAAAGACCAGTTTAAATTAAAGCGCAAACCTAAGATTGAATTTGTTGAACATCACTTGGCCCATGCATCAAGTGCTTTTTTTGTTTCCCCATTCGATGAGGCCGCAATTTTGACATGGGATGGTCGTGGAGAGAGCACCTCTACGATGCTATCATATGGCATAAAAAACGAAATTAAAAAGATTAAGGAAGTAAAAGTACCCCATTCATTGGGCCATTTGTATTCTGCAATAACAGATTATTTAGGTTTTAAATCATTTTATGATGAATGGAAAGTTATGGGTTTATCAGCATATGGAAAAGAAACATATGTTGATGATTTTCAAGATTTAATTGTGTATTCAGAGGCAGGAGAATATAGGCTTAACTTAAGATATTTTAAATTCCATACACATGGCACTAGTCTTTGGATGAGTGATTATTTTTTAGAAAAATTTGGATCCAAAAGAGAATACTCTGATGATTACACACAGCATACTTA
>Ga0233434_1002598_pt1 | contig 15582 bp, 18 predicted proteins | sample SI_122_August201_4_FD_182738 | JGI IMG/M metagenome (GOLD analysis project Ga0233434, IMG submission 182738) | Seawater microbial communities from Saanich Inlet, British Columbia, Canada - SI_122_August2016_120_MG | ecosystem: Environmental > Aquatic > Marine > Inlet | place: Canada: British... | reverse complement strand
TGCTGAACAATGTATAAAATTCCGATATCAGCTTCTGCAATTGAAATACTGATTTCTTTTGCTTCTGAACTGATTACTTGAGCATTCATGTAATCAGAAAAAGCACATATTGCGGATATAAATCATCCCCTAGTTAATCCACTCCGTATACCCCTTCTCGTTTTATAGATTAGATTGGTATTATTCTCATGACATTTCAAATAACTAGAGAAAATTATGAAAAATCCTATTTGGATTCAATGTATGTGATATCTCACAGTAAAAACACTGTAAAATCATACAGAACAAGAATACGTCTCTTTAGGAGATTTTTGAGAGATAGATACAATATTGATGAGTATGACCTACTTGACCACCTAAAAAATAGAGGACTAGATATTTTCAAAGTTCTCAAAGATTTTGTAATATTTTTGGATAAGACAGGAAAAAGTCCAAGAACAATACATCTTGCACTATCAGTAAACAAAGGATACCTTAGACATATGGGAATAAAAATTGATTCAGAAGATCTAAAACAACTAGTCAAGATACCCAAAGTAATCAAGATTAGAGAGATTCCACTTGATAAAGGGATTATAATTCGTCTATTGCGTAATGCAAAACCCAAACTACAGTTAACAATACTTGTGGCAGTATCAACTGGAATGCGAATTGGAGAGATTGTCCAATTAAAGATATCAGATATTGATTTTGCACAAAATCCAGTCAAAGTCTATCTTAGAGCAAACACCACAAAGACAAGACAATCAAGGGAGACTTTTCTTACAACTGAATCCTCTAATGCACTCAAAGATTATTTGAAAAGATATCATGGGTGGGATGAAGGAATCAAAGATTCTACAGTTTTGGATAAACAAATCTTTTCAACGATATATAGGCATAGAGGACCATTTATTGCAGATTCAATCATTGCAACTCTGCAAACAGAATTACGCCAACTTGTAAGGGCGATTCCAGATCTTAATGTAAAAGACGAGAATGGAAGACAGTCAATTCATCTTCATTCCTTTAGAAAGTATTTCAGAACAACAGTTGGAAATGTAGTTGGACGAGACTTTGCTGAGGCCATAATTGGGCACGGATTCTATATGGATACATACTATCAATTATCCGATGAGAAGAAAAGACAGATGTATCTAGAGGCAGAACCACATCTGACAGTTTCAGATTTTAATGTAGTTGAGAAAAACATCAAAACATTATCTATGAAATATTTAGAACTAGAAGCAAAATTTAATGAGTTCAAACAATATGCCATGACTGAAAGTATCTCAGTTCCAAATTTTATGAAATGATCACTAAAGAGAAAATTGTTTGGTCATATTATGATCAAGAATAATTTTTACTTTATTGATTTGTATATGAAAATTTTATTGTCCTAAGATGATAAACATCATAACTATACCATAGATAGCAATTGATTCTACCATACCTACAAAGATGAATACTTTAGACTGTAATGCTGGATTTTCACTAATTACTGCAAGACCAGCTGCACCAACTTGTCCTAGACCAATACCAGCACCAAGTGCTGCAACTCCAAATGCTATACCAGCACCAAGGAATTTCATTCCATCACCGCCACTAGATGTAGTACTTTCTTCTGCTGCATATGCTACATCAGTAAGACCTACTGCAACTAATGTAATGGCTGCAATTGATAACAATAAAACGATTGGTCTCATGAATTTTTAGAAAATTTAGTTCTATTTAATCTATCATTAATTTCAATGATAAATTTTGATAAAAATTCTGAAAATAATTGTATTTTCTTACCACCATGAGTATCACTTTTAGGAACAGATTCAATTTCATTTTGTGTTTTTAGGAGATTTACTAAAAGTTGTGATAATTCCTCATTGGATTTTGAATCTAATTTTAAAACAGCAGATTCAAAATTAGTTTTTAGTTTTGTTTTTCCATATGGATCAAAATCACTGATAATATCTTGAACTTGTAAGTCTTCAAAATCAAAATTATTCCAATCCATTTCTTAGTAATACTTTGATTTCTTTCAATGGTTACTAAAGGGTTGTTTTGAGAGAAAGAACAGAATTTTTAAGAAGTCATTGAATAAAACATACATTTGACTACAAATAGTAAATCCAAGGAATCAAAAAAAGGGTATGTAAAAGATTTCATCACTGGGAGATTATTTAGAGAATCAAAAGAAGAACCAGTAAGACAAGCAATTGAGCATTTACTTGTAGAAGATTATGGATATTCAAAAGATCAGATGGATGTTGAATTTAAAATTCAAAGAGGATCTAAAAGAGGTAATGAAGAAGCAGATATTGTAATTTTTAATGATTCAAAGAAAAAAGATCAGATGAATGTGTTTTTGATAGTTGAAACCGAACATCCAGGTGTAGAATTTGATAATCAGCTTATTTCATATGTGACTGCCACTACTGCACCATTTTGTATTTGGTCAAATGGAGAAAAAACTCTATTTTTCTACCGTGATCCTAAAAATCCTACAGTCTTTGAAGAAATTCCTGAAATCCCAAGAAATGGTGAAACCATCAAGGACATCGGAAGACATCTAAAGAAACAGCTCAAACCTGCTCATAATTTGAAAATGGTATTTGAAAATATTCATAATCAATTATACGGTTCTGCAAATATTCGAAGACCCGAAGAATTAGGTAGGGAAATGACAAAGATTTTGTTTTGTAAAATATTTGATGAAAAAAACCCTGATCCAAAATGCAATTTTAGAGCAACAGTTGATGAAATTATTGATGATAAAGGTAAGTCAAAAATTGTTCAACGATTAAAGAAAATTTTTGAAGATGTAAAAGAAGAATATGCTGATGTTTTCAATAAATCAGAAAAAATTAACTTAGATGATGATTCAATTTCTTTCATCGTTAGTAAATTACAACATATTGGTTTAATGAAGAGTGATGCTGATTCTGTAGGAAAATCATTTGAAGTTTTTGTACCTGAAGAATTAAAAGGTGAAAAAGGTGAATTCTTTACTCCAAGACCAGTTGTTCGTATGGCAGTTAGTATGATTGCCCCTGATGGTATTAAAAAAGACAAAATTCTTGATCCAGCATGTGGTTCAGGTGGATTTCTAACTGTGGCATTAGAAAAAGTGAGGAATGATTATGATGAAAAATATAAAAATTCACATTTAACCAAACAACAAGTTGAAAAAATAAAATCCGATTATGTTGCAAAACATTTTTGCGGCGTAGATATTGAAGAAGATCTCATTAGAATTTCTAAAGCCTACATGGCAATCGTTGGTGATGGCAGAAGTGGAATTTTCAAAGCAGACTCACTTACTGAACCTGAATTCTGGAGTGATTCTATGAAAGAGAAACTGAAATTTGGTTCATTTGATGTAATTCTAACAAATCCACCTTTTGGGAAAAAAATTCCTATTTCAAAACCAAGTGTTTTACAGCAATTTGACTTGGGAAAAGAGGCTAAAAAGACAGATAATAAAGAAATCATCTTTTCTTCAAAGCTTAGAAAATCACAAGTTCCAGATATTTTGTTTATTGAAAGGTGTATTAAATTTCTCAAACCTCCAACTAAGGATAAAAAAGGTGGAAGAATGGGAATTGTACTTCCTAAAGGCACTCTAAATAATCCAGACTTACTTGAGGATGTTGCTTGTAGGTATTGGATTTTCAATAATGCAAAAATTTTAGGAGTTATTGATCTCCCTTCAGATTCATTTCAACCATACACTGGAACAACCACAAGTTTACTTCTTTTGGAAAGAACGGATGAAGAACCAAAAGAAAATTATGATATTTTTATGGCAATATCAAATGAAATAGGTCATGATAAAAGAGGAAATCCAAAATACAAACAAGATAAACATGGTGCATACATTGTTGATAAAAATAATCAAATGATTTTAGATGTTGATGCCGATGAAATATCAAATGATTTTCAAAAATATCTTAAAGGGAATTTAAGGAATAGTAATAGATCTTTTGTTGTAAAGTATAATGATATCAAGAAAGCAGATAGATTAGATGCGTCTCATTTTAATCCTGAAGCACAAAAAGCAAAAAAACGAATAAAGAATTCACTTCCAAAAGGTTGGTCATTAAGAACTGTAGAAAGTGTGACAGAAAATGTATTTTATCCTGGAAGATTCAAACGACCATATGTTGATGAAAAATATGGTGTTCCTTTCATATCAGGTGCAAATATCACTAGATTAAAAAAAGTTGGAGTAAAGTATATTTCCAAAAAAATGAAAAATTTAGAAAATTACATTGTGAAAAAAGATTGGATATTTGTTACAAGATCTGGAACTTCAGGGATTATAGTTTATGCTGATGAGAGTTTTGATGGATTAGCAGTTTCAGAACATGTTATTCGTATAATTCCTGATTCTAAAAAAATTGATGGTGGGTATCTATATGCAGTTCTTAGCAGCCCAATTTTTGAGCCTATTTTTGAGAGTGCAATAACAGGTTCTGTGATAGATGAGATTACTCCAAATTTCATCAAGGGACTTGAGATTCCTGTACCTGATGATTTCAAAGAACAAAAGAAGATTGGAAATCAAATAAAAGATGCAGCAAAAAATATTGCTTTGGCAAAAAAATCTTTCATTACTGTAGAAAAAACTATTGATAAAATTCTAAAATAAAATATTTCTATTATGTATTTTCAACAGTATAACCATGATTTCTAAGAATTCTTGCCATGTTCTCAAGACATTCATTAATTGTCAAATCTGCTTGTTGTCTGTTACTATCTCTAAGCATTAATGTTGCATTATTGTAATTGTGTCTACCTCCTCTTCCATGAGGATCGATATGACCTGATTCAAGATACCTTCTATCCCTAACAAATTCAGCAAAATCAATTTGATCACCTGTCAATGGATCTAAAAATTGTCCTGAGATGAGTTCATGTCCTAGAAGTCCAGTGAAAGAATTTGTTAGAACATTAGAAGGGAGATTTGGAATATTTATCATAGAAAATGTTTGTAAAATAAATTTAAGTTCTACCAAACATGCCATTGATTCAGTTGCATAGTATGGATGGTCTTCGGGAAACAACCACCTATTTTGTCGGTTACCATCTGCTCCATCTTGTGGTCTTCTATGACCATCTTCATTTCCTTGTTGCCAAGGAGGGGAACGTCTTCCTGAATCGTTAAATTTTCTCAATATTGCTTCTATTATTCTTGATTCACAATTCTGTTCAATTAGGAAATCTTTCAATAGCTTTCTTGCTTTCATTAGTAATTCTTTTGCATCTTCATCAGATGGTTCTTGAAAATTTTGAGAATTTAATCCTAAATTGATGGCTATTTCATTAATTTCATTCATCTGTTCTAAAATAGTCAAACAATTCCTCTTCTAAATTAGACGTTTAAGGATGATCATTGTTATATGAAAGAAAATAATTTTCTAGACTCTTAAAGATAATCTAGAAAACCATTCTCTATGTTCTCATATGTTGTATTTTGAAAACTCTTCAGAGATTAACCATCCAAACTCTTCCTTCAGCTTTATTGCATTGGAAGGCTTGGTGACTGATGGAAACGTGGTTCCCTCTACAAGTCCTAACATTTCAAGTTCTTTGCATTTCCGCAAAGCAGTTGAAGGATGTATTTTGAGACTATTTCCAATCTCACTGTTTGTTAAAATCCCATCATTTTTGATGAGTAATTTCAACAATTCTACTCTATCCCTTGATGCACTTGATAGTGCAACATCAATTACTACACTCAGATCCTCATCTGTAATGTAGTTTCTACCACTAAACACTGCATGACCTCTTGCAAGATTGTAAAAAGCATGTGAGGCTCTTTCAGCATCTTCAACTATTGGTTTTTCATAACCATAGTTTGAACCACTAGTTCCTTCAGTATTGTTTGTTGGTAGATATGCCCTAAGACATCCTACAACTTGTGCCATCATGACAATTTTATCTAATGCATCAGAGTCATCTTTTGATTCATCCCAAACAATTTTTCCATTGTTTTGTATTGGATGGTTCTTTACAAGATTCCATAGATTGTTTGTTTCTATTGCAATCTCTTTTTGCTTTTCTGCATATTTTTTACCATTGATGTTTTTGAGAATCTTTTCTCTTTTTTCTTTAAGAGATGAAGAATCTTCATCAATTCGTAGAAAGTACATCTTTGGTCCCATGAATCCAATTAGATTCCAGACTCGGGATGATATTTCTACAACTGCACCAATCCAGGTAAAGAATATGTCCTCGTCATATCCTCTATGACCTTTGGATCCAGATTCACTAGAGTATCCTTTTCCATCAAGAATTGATGTAAGAACACCAAGTGTTTCTTTTAGAAAATCATCTTTACCCCCAAAAATTGGTGCAAGTTCTGATGTAATCAGAGTCTTGTTTTTGATCTTTGGAAGTAGATCTATTTCCTTAAGTTCTTTCTCACTTGTATTTGCCATATGGGAAACAAATGACTTTGAAGTAAAGTTCTTGGTCACATAGCAATTCCCAAGTGTTTCTACCGTGTATAGTATAGTGGATTTTCCACTTCCCGGATTTGCCAATAGAATCAAAGCAAAGGGTAAGGATACCCCATCAATCAATTCTATTGCTTTCACAGAAAGACAGGTTTCTAAGATCTTGAATTTACTAGGAAAATATTTCTCTACAATTTCTTGTAATTTGCACCTAGAATTGACCAAATCACTGTTTGTAGAGGCTATCTTTCTAGATTTTCTAGACTCTTGGTTCCCTATCATCTTTGAACATCTCTTTTGAAATTAAATGCAAGTAGTTTTCCTTGTCAATAGATATTTCAAATGTAGGTATTTTGCCAAAAGCATCTATCCATTTGTTATCTAATGATATAATGAGGAAACCCTCAAACATGTATGGTGTTATAGTTTGTTTATTCATTGTATTTCTCCTGTCCTTAGTAGGACAATTTTTTGCTCTTGTAAGAGCGATAATACTATAATCTATACACGGGAGTATATAAGATCTATATACAGTCTGAATGTAATCATACATCAGTTATGAACATCATACTTAATATTTTTATATAAAAATATGTCAAAACTCATTTTTGAGTATATCCCCTCTTTGCCCTCGATCTGTTTATGAAAAACTGGTATCATAAACTGTAACTCTTACACATTTGTGTAATGTAATTTTCAAAATATTCAGAGTCTATTGGTTCCATGAAACAATAATCCTATTTGTTCCATCTCTCTCTCTCTCACAAGTACCCGGTATGTTATTTCTATTGTTTACAACATTTGTGAGTATATTATGGTATAATTCAGCTAAATACTAGACTTGAAACTAAAAATTATGATTGGATTAGTAACTTTGTCATTAATTATTTTATCAATTATTTTCTTTTTCATAGATGCACCATACTTTTACATCTCAATGTTATCTGTAACATTACTATTTTTCATAATTTTATTCAAAATAATGTGGAGTATTTCAGTTAAAACAACTGATAAAATACATTATTTCTTTGATGATTAAAATATTAAATTAAAAATTCTGATGCATGAATGCCATCCTCTGTAATATTTATCCAACGAGTTCTTCCAATTTTCTCAACTTTAACAAAACCCCATTGATTTTCAAGTGGAGAAATAATATTTTGATCAAGACTTGCAAATGTAGCCTGACTCTCATTTTCAGCATTAACAACAATTAGTTTTTGTTCTTTAGCAATTTTAGCCATATCTTTTTTTGATATTTTACCACCATTATCTTTGATGATTTTTAGTGCATCAATATGACGTTGTTCTGGTTTTTGTATTTCATATGTTGGGATTTGTTCTATACTTTCAATTCCTTTTGAAATTGGTTTTCCTGAAAATCCAAGATATTCTTTTGCCTCTACATAAAATGGATTCACATTTTTGTTGTCATTGAACATCATGCTTGCCATCATACAACCAATTGCTTGTATTTTTGAACCAGATGCCAAATTTACTGAAATTATATTCCCTTCTTCATTTTTAATTAATTCTTTTACAGTTCTAATAATTTGAAAAAGATCAGATCTATTATGATATGCTTTGAGTACCTCAATGTTTTGCTTTTCTAATTGCTCTGAAATCTTTTCATAAAATGGAAGCGCCTTATCTTGACTTGGATTATCATGAATGAGTAAAATTACTTTATCTGCACGTAATTTCTTTGCAGGTAGAACTATTCTATCAATTTCATAGCCTACTGGGGCTATATGTACACGAAGATTAGGGATTTCAGGCATAATAGTATCTATAGTATGTATACTATGGTCATGATAAATAATAACTTTTTGTTTGTAGTTAATCTATGAATCAAACACAAAACATAGCACTTGACTCCTGTGTCGTAATTGACATTATGGAGAAACCAAAAATTGCTTCTGGACTCAAAGCCCGTCTTAGAGGTAAATCAGTAAAGATTATCCTTTGTGATATTGTACTAGATGAAGTAAAACGAGTACGTGGATATTCATCTGAAAAAATAATTACAAAATTATCTAATCTTTTAGGAAGAAAAATTGAACTCTCTCAAAGTGATGAAGACAGTATTTCAAATGCAAACCAGATAACAAATCAATTTCAGATTTGTCACAATGGAGATAACAAAATTCTAAGCTTGTGTCAAGCAAAAGACTTTGTTCTAGTTACATTTGATAAAATGCTTCTTAGAGCAAGTCAATTCATTGGAGTTGCAGCATTTCATCCATCAATGGTTGGAGGAATTTAAAAATGACTTCAATGTATCCAAGAATAATTAGAGAATTTGATGATCATGATGAACCAATGATTTATGGAGGATCATATTGAGAAATAAGGAACTTAATATCGAAGATTTACAAACTATTCTTTATTGGTATACTAAAGCATTTGAAAATAATGATGAAGAAACAAAAATTCATAAAAATACATTGATCAAAGTACAAGCAATGTCAATTTATGCAGAAGAAGATGAAAAGTCATCAACAGATTTTATCCGAAGGAGAATGAGATAAAGAAATGAAACTAACAAGAATTCTTCCAAAGTTTCTTGCAAAAACATATCAAGAAGAAGACTTGAGACGAGCAGAGACTCATTTACAATATCATAGAGGTATGGCTAGAGTTTTTGAAGAGAGAGTTACAGAAGGACGTGCCGAACTTGAAAGATTGAGGAGAATAAAATGAGATGTAGAATTTGTCAAATTCCACATAAGAACACTAGTAGATTTCAATCATGGGAAGAAGAACAAATATGTAGAATTTGTAATGGAATATGTGAATATTTTTCTTGGAATGGAAATTATTTACATGAATATTGGAGAAAAAGAAATTGAATTGTCCTAACTGTAACAAGACTTGGATAGCAGAAATTCATTGGGGTTACCATACAGACATGAAATCTCTTGAAGAAAGATTGGAGAACAAAGAAATTATTCTTGGAGGATGTTATGTTACCAATAATGATCCAAAATGGGAATGTAATGATTGTCATCATAAATGGGGAGAACGAGAAGATTAGAATGCCTGAAATTCTCTCAAAAGATTCTCATAAAAAGAGCCTAAGTGAAGCATTTGTCAACTCATTTGGAGGATATCCAGTTGGATATGGTTTAGGAATTGTTATACTACCATTATCAATGGGTTGGATTCAAGAAGATCCATTAGTAGCAAATTTGGCAATTACTTTTGTTTATGCTTCAGTTTCTTTTGCTAGAAGCTATTTTTTGAGAAGGGTCTTTGAGAAATTTGGAATTGATGATAATTTTATCAAATTAGGTTTGAAATTAGGTAGTAAAATCAAGTTCTATTTTAGAAAGAGACGATCTATCTTTTATAGCAAATGTGAGGTTATGAAGAAGTGACTTCTCTTACATTTTATGGTGGGATTAATGAAATTGGTGGAAATAAAATACTTCTTGAAGACAAGGGAACCAAAGTATTTCTTGATTTTGGAATGCAAATGGGTAAAGTGAATCAATATTTTGCAGAATTTCTGAATCCAAGAAAATTAACAGGTTTTGGTGATATGTTTGAATTTGATTTGTTACCTGACATCAAAGGAATCTATCGTAGAGATTATTCAAAGCATATGGGTTATGGAGATCATAATCAAGAAACAGAACTTGATGGAGTGTTACTTACTCATGCACATGTTGATCATTGTGCATACATTCACTATCTAAGACCAGAAATTCCAATTCATTGTTCTGAAGCAAGTGCATTAATCATGCAAGGATTTCAAGATATGGGTGGTGATGAAGAATATATCACTTACAAAGAAAATTTTAAAATTTATGAAAATTCTAGAGGTGGAACTAGTAGAGCAAAAACAGCAGATAATAGAGAAGAGACTTCAAGAAATATTCAAGTCATTAATCCATCAAATAAATTAAATTTTGATTCAATTTCTGTAGAATCAATTCCAATTGATCATTCATTACCAGGTGTGTATGGATTTTTAATTCATACATCAGAAGGTGATATTGGATATACTGCAGACATTAGATTTCATGGAAGAAAACCAGATGACAGTCAAAAATTTGTTGACAGATGTGGTGCTGAAAATTTAGATTATTTATTATGTGAAGGAACAAGAATCAATAAACAAGATAGTATTACTGAATTTGATGTTGAAAGTAAAGTTACTGATGTTGTCAATAATACTGAAAATCTAGTTGTTTGTACTTATCCAACACGAGATCTTGATAGATTACTTTCATTTTATAATTCAGTTAAAGCAACAGGACGTACTTTAGTAATTGACACAAAACAAGCATATTTGTTAAAATTATTTCAAACCTCAGATCAATGGAAGAATTTCTATCCATCACCTCAAGACCCTAACATCAAAGTCTTTGTTTCAAGAAAATCATGGGGTTTGTTAGATAAAGATCCAGAAATTTGGACAGATGGAGTAATTCAGGCGGATTACAAAAACTGGGAACGTGAATTCTTGGATTATCCAAATTATGTAGATTATAGAGATATTACAGCAAATCAAAAGGATTTTGTCTTTTATTGCTCTGATTTTGCATTACAAAATCTCATTGATGTTAAACCAATGGAGAAATCCAGCTATATTCGTTCCTCAACTGAACCATTTAATGATGAAATGAAATTAGATCAAGAACGAATCAAACGTTGGCTAATCCATTTTGGATTGATATCAGATGATGGTGCATGGAATACAGTACATGTATCAGGACATGGAACAGGAGATCAAATCAAAAATGTCATTGATGGGGCAGATTCTAATACATTAATTCCAATTCATACCCAACATGAAGATCATTTTGATGCACTTCACAATAATGTAAAAAAAGTATCTTTGAATGAAAAACTGGAACTAAGTTAATACAAAATCATGCCTAGATCATACTATTCTCAAGATTTAGAAGATTTCTTTACAGATAATACTGATTTTATTTTAGGAAAATTAACAAAAAATCATCAATTTGATCTAGAAGAACAACAAAGAAATGCATGGGTGAAACAAATTGATATTTTAAAAAATGAATTACATGGATTGAATTCTGGTCGTATTTTATTTGAATATTCGATACCAAGAATGGGAAAACGAGTAGATGTTATTTTGATTTATTCAGGATTTATTTTTGTTATAGAATTTAAAGTCAATGCAACACAATATCATAATGCAGATATTGAACAATGTTTAGACTATGCACTTGATTTAAAAAATTTTCAAGAAGGTAGTCATAATATTTCTCTTATTCCTATTTTAGTTTCAACCAAAGCTCAAAAATTTCAAAATGAATTTGAAAAATATCCAGATGGAATCCTCAAAACATTAAGATGTAACGCTGATAATATTAGAGAAACAATTGAATCTGTTTGTGAAAAATTTACAGGTGATGAAATAAATTCAATTGAATGGGAAAATTCCAGATACAAACCAACTCCGACAATTATTGAAGCAGCACAATCACTTTATCAAGGACATTCAGTAAAAGAAATTTCAAGATCAGATTCTGGTGTAATTAACCTTGAAAAAACATCTGAAGAAGTAAATAGAATTATTGAAAAATCAAAACAAAAAAAAATTAAATCAATTTGTTTTGTTACTGGTGTTCCCGGTTCAGGTAAAACATTAGCAGGATTAAATCTGGCAAATCAAAGGCAAAAATTTGAAGAAGAAGAACATGCAGTATTTTTGTCTGGAAATGGACCTCTTGTAGAAGTTTTACAAGCAGCATTGGCAAGAAATGATCCTGAATATCTAAGCAAAAAAATCATCAAAACTGAAGCTGAAAGAAAAGCTAAAGCATTCATTCAGATCATTCATAAATTTAGAGATGAAGCATTAAACGACCAAAGTCCTCCTCATGAGAAAGTAGTTGTTTTTGATGAAGCCCAAAGAGCATGGGATGAAAAACAGAGTTCAAAGAAAATGAAAGAAATGAAGGATGTTGAGAATTTTAACATGTCCGAAGCTGAATTTCTTATTCAAACAATGGATAGACATCAAGATTGGGCTGTAATTGTTTGTCTTGTTGGTGGAGGTCAAGAAATTAACACTGGAGAAGCAGGTTTGCCTGAATGGTTCTCATCACTAAAAAATAAATTCTCTCATTGGGATGTTTATCTATCTAATGAAATATCAGATGTAGAATACACACGAGGTTCAAACATCGCCCATCTTTTAGAAGGATTAAACTATGAAACAATAGAACACTTACATCTTAAAACATCAATTCGTTCATTTCGAAGTGAAAATCTCTCAAAATGCGTTAAAGCAATTTTAGATTTTGACAAGGATTTAGCAAAAGAATTGATAATAGAATTAAAAGATAAATTTCCTTTTGTAATAACTCGAGATGTTAACATAGCAAAACAATGGGTTAAAGAGAAATCACGTGGAAGTGAAAGATATGGGTTAATTGCAAGTTCTAATGCAGTTAGATTAAAACCATATGGAATATTTGTTGATCTAGATATTAATGCAAAAAATTGGTTTTTGAATTCAAAAGATGATGTTAGATCATCATATTATTTAGAATACATTGCAACAGAATTTGATATACAAGGATTAGAACTTGATTGGACATGTATTGGTTGGGATGCAAATTTACGTCTTGAAAATAATTCATGGGATTACAAAGAATTTTGGGGGAAAAATTGGAGAAATATTAATTCAAATGAAGATAAATTATATCTCAAAAATGCATACCGTGTTTTGTTAACTAGAGCAAGACAAGGTCAAATAATCTTTATTCCAAAAGGGGATGAAACCGATCATACAAGACTTCCTGAATTCTATGATGGTGTTTATGATTATTTTAAAGAAATTGGGATTGAAGAAATTTACTGAATTGATATGAAAAAAGATTTACTTCATGATTTTATCGCAATTATCACTCTTAGTAGTAAGAATAACACCTACAAATTTGCTTTAGCACGAAGCATTTTGGATTATGTTAAGAAAAATGAAGATCAGATTATTGAAAACATCAAAAATAATCTTTCAACTCAAATAACTTATTCAGAAATTGCGAAATCATTTCTTAAATATTATTGGCATCAAGAGTTCAAATTCAAAATAAAACAAAATCATCAAGTTGACAAACCACCCTCAATGATTGTAATATTACAAAAAATCTTTGATAAAGAAGTAATTCCTGAAAAATTTGATTTTGTTTTAAAAGAACAAAAAAATGAAGCAGAAAAACTAATTCTTCATAAAGTATTTGGTAAAGAAAAACAAAAAACATCTCAAGTTATACCAAGATTTCAAAATATTCGTGAAGGAAAAATTACAGTAAATAAAACTCCATTTTACATTAACAAAGAAAATGATCAACTAATACAAGTAAATTTTGATGCAATGAAATTTTTTATTCATTATAGGGTGTTATTGGAAAAATTAGTTATTTTAGAATGGGCTAAATTTTTAGAAAAAATTAAACCTGTTCCAGGACTTGTATCAAAAATTGAAGATCCTGAACCTGAAAGAAAATCATTAAAAACAATAGAGAAAGAATTTCTTAAATTTTTTAATGAATGTTTTTACTGTTCAAGAGATCTAATCGACACAAAAATTCACATTGATCATTTTATTCCATGGTCATACATATTTGAAGATAAGAGATGGAATTTTGTACTTTCATGTTCTGAGTGTAATCTAAAAAAGAGTAACTCATTAACCAAATCAAACTTTTTAGAAAAAATTATTCAAAGAAATTATGATTATATCAAAAAATTACCTTTACTAAAAAAATCACTTATAGATCTTGATGAAGGACTAGGATGGGAAAAAGAGATTAGAAGACACTATAGAAACTGTAAAGAATATGGTTTTTCTGAAATTAAATTAGAGAATCAGTATTTAAGGCAAAAAAAATAACAAGTTTTGCTAATCATTTTAAAACCTACACAAAAAATATCATTTAGGCATGATTGTTTGTATATTTTCAAATAATCTTTGAATTTTTGTCTTCAGTTTTTTGTCCTTTTTTCTCTCCTTTTTTTACTATACTTTCTATCCCAAAATCATCTTTGTATCTTTTAACATAATGTTGTATTGTTACCTTGTTAAGTGAACCAATATCTAATATGAAAACACAAATGTTTTGACATTCTTCCAAATACTCCTTTAATTGACCATAGAGATTTCGTAAAGCAGTTTTATTATCAGGAACTTTAACCTCAATTACAAATTTTTTATAAATCAGAATGTCTACTTTGTCTCCATTTTTTAGTAGTTGTTCTTGTTCAATCCCTCCTTTACCAAATTTTGTTCCAAGTACCTGTATCAATTGATTCTTCAATGCGTCTTCATCATGAATCTTCCCTGATACTTCAAAATCAGATTCTATGAATTTTATAATTTCCATAAATTCATCATTAACCTTCTTTTTCTTTTTTTGTTCTACAATTTCTTTTCGTCTATCCTCTTCTTTAATCACATCAACCGCTTTTTGAATAATTTCTGGAAGTTTCATCATGTATTCTTTGTTAGTTTTTTCATTGTATTCTTTTTCTAAATTGATCCTTTTCAGTGCAAATTCTTTCTCCATTTTTTTAATCTGTATTTTATAAACATCTTCAATTTTTTTCCTAGCATCTTCTTTGTATTTTTCTTGTATTGATAATGATTCTTGCTGTTGTTCCAACTCTCTAATTTTTTCATCAGTTTGATAACCACATTGTAGACATTTTGTACCACGCTGCATAGTTTGTATATTATGGCAGTTTTGACAATAAATTTTTCCATCATGTTTTAGATGAGATTCATGAATTTCATCTTGAGTTGATTTCCCTACATCCATAATTTTTTTCCAATTCATATTTAATCTAAAATTGAAAATCGTATTAATCTATTAAATTTGTCAACATTCTATTATAGAGAAATGAGCCTGAATTTCTTGTTTATACGGTAAAAAACTCCTATAGAAACCACTTTCTATTTTAGATTAAAGTCCATTTTTTACTAAATTACTAGAAACCCTACTTAGATTTGATATACATAAAATAATAGGGGTGGATAAATCATTATGAGCAGTTAGAAATGAGTGAAAGTAGAATTTCAGACATAAAATTAGTGAATTCCAAGGAAGAATACACATCTGATGAAAATGTAGAGATTATAGTTCAATTTTCAGTTGAAGGT
>Ga0233434_1002591_pt1 | contig 15622 bp, 29 predicted proteins | sample SI_122_August201_4_FD_182738 | JGI IMG/M metagenome (GOLD analysis project Ga0233434, IMG submission 182738) | Seawater microbial communities from Saanich Inlet, British Columbia, Canada - SI_122_August2016_120_MG | ecosystem: Environmental > Aquatic > Marine > Inlet | place: Canada: British... | reverse complement strand
GATTTTTTTTTTAAATTTACTCGATGAAGAAAAGATATCTCAAAATTTATTCTGCTTACGCCGGTGAGTATTCGAAAAAGCTGTGTTAATGATTTCCTTCGTTCAATCGATAAAGTTTTAAAATATTTCACCAATCTTTCTTTTGAAATTTCGTCTATTTCATTAAATAAACAATCTAATTCACCTGTTAAATTTTGTTGGAAGTTGTCATTTTCAATCTTTATTATATCTGTAGGATATGACCATAACATAAAATCTTCAAATCTTTCTCTATCGATCACATTTCATATCATAAAGATTTGGTTTTAACTCTATGTTGACTACTTTTAAAAGGTTGAATTTTTTAACTAGATAACTCTGGTTGTGTGATGTGATGGATAAAATTTCAAATAAAATTTATTATGAAGATTCACGATTCATGAAAAAAACCAAAAACAAAACTATTCGAACTGTTGTTACATCCCCTCCTTATTGGGATATGTTCTATTATGGCCATGATGATGAAATTGGATATGGTCAAAAATATGAAGAATATCTGGATAGTTTGGATAAAGTTTGGAAGAAATGCTATGATAAACTAGTTGATGATGGGACATTATGGGTAAATGTTTCAAACAAAATTACAAAAGGGAAATTTTATTTTTTAGGATCTGATTTTGCTAATAGAATCAGTGACTTGGGATTTATTTTACAAAATGTGATAATTTGGTATAAACCAAATGCAATGCCTATCCTAACTAAGAACAAATTTACAAATAAACATGAATATTTGTTGTTTTTTTCAAAATCTGATGATTACAAATTTTACAAAGATAGAGTCCGAATCCCACAAAAATATGCAGGAGTTGATTGGGGTGGAAGAAATAAAATGAATCCAAAAGGAAAAGATCCTGGTAATGTTTGGCGTTATTCTCCTAAAAAAGGAAATCTTTCAAAGACCTTAAAACACCCTGCACCATTTCCTACAATAATTCCTGAAATGGCAATTCTTACATCATCAGATGAAAATGAAACAATTCTTGATCCTTTTGCAGGAACTGGAACTGCCTTATGGGTTGCAAAATATCTAAAACGCAATAGTGTAGGTTATGAAATAAATAAAAATTTTGAAACTCTCATTAATGACACAATATCTACACCTCATGAAGGTTTAGATTTTCAAAAATATGGGATTGATGGTTCAAATTCAATCTCTACAGAAAATAAAAAGAAAGTAAACTAAAGTTTTGTGAATATTTTATCTATACTCTTTGATTCTTTAATTATTCTTATTTTTGGAAATAATCAATTGGGATATTCTGATAGTCACCATTTGGAAGAACCCTTCTAATTGTAATTGGGATAACTCTTTGTTCAAGTTCTTCCATTGAAATATCAAGGGAAATTCTGGCAGTTTTTGGAATTGGGATAAAGGGTGGTGCACCTAAAGATAATTGTAATGCTCTTGCACCCATAATTCTTGCTTTTTCAAATCTAGTTAATGTTGGTGGTCCAATGGTAACTTTATTTTTCTCACAAGGAATTTCAACTGGGTCATGTTCTTCGATTTTTTCTACAACTTCTCTATCTTGAATTTCTTGAATTTTCTTTTCAAGGCTTTCTTGTTGTTTTTCAGTTAATGGTTCTACGAGGTCTTTTCTATCAATTAATTTACGATAAGTATCAAGTGCTTTTGTTAATCCTAAATTGGCATCAACTTCAGATTCAACATCTTGATTTTCTACTTGATCTTTCTTAATTTCTTCAGAACTACTCATTGCCAATTACCAAACAATCTTTTTTGGGTTTAATTAACTGTGAAATTATTACTTACCTGGAATTAATTGATATTTCCTAATCTCTCAAAATATTTGGCCAAATTCCTTGAAAAATAGATTCATAATTTAATAACTGTCGCCCCCTACATGATTAATTGGTTCTTAATTCTTCTCAAAAACAAGCAGTTGAACACAAAAACTCACCATTACTGATAGTAGCAGGACCCGGAAGTGGAAAAACATTCGTAATTATTGAGAGAATCTTACATTTAGTTAAAAGTGGGATAAAACCTTCTGAGATTCTTTGTTTAACCTTTACTAAAAAAGCAGCAGGTGAAATGTCTGATAGATTAGAAGATGAAGGGATTGAAGATGTGGAAATTAGCACTTTTCATGCTTTTGCCCAGTCTATTTTAATTGAGAATGTTTTAGAGTCAGGTGTAAACATATCCTCAGGTATAATCAAAAGATCTGCTCAATTAGCATGGGGTTTGAAAAACATTGATAGTTTTGATTTTCAACATGTAAAGATTGGAAATAACGCCGAAGATCTAATTCGTTCAATAATAGATGGAATTAGAACATTCAAAGATGAATTAATTTCTCCTAAAATGCTAAAAGAATATCTTGATTCAAAAAGTTCAAAAAAACTTGATGAAGATGAACAAGAACTCATTGATCGTCTAAATGATTTACATAGTGTTTATGTCAAGTATCAAGAATTTTGGAGCACAAAAAGCGTAATTGATTTTAATGATATAGTTGTTGAATCAATCAATCTATTAAATCAAAAACCATTAATTCAGAAAAAAATCCAAGAAAAATATAAGCATATTCTAGTTGATGAATTTCAAGACAACAATTTTGCTCAACTAGAAATTGTGAAATTAATTTCAAATAAAGGAAATGTCACTGCAGTTGGTGATGATGATCAATCTATATTTAGATTTCAAGGTGCATACATGAAAAACTTTAATGATTTTGAAAAATATTTCAAGAAAACTAAAAAAGTAAATCTTGATCAAAATTATCGCAGTACACAAAACATTGTAAATTTTTCAAATAGTCTAGTTGAAAACATTGAAGAACGTCAAAAAAAGAATCTTTATTCTAAAAATATCAAAGGTGATAAAATCCACATTAGAGCATGTTTGGATGAAAATTCTGAAGTAGAATTTGTAGTAAAAACTATCAAAGAATTAATGGGCAAGCCAATAACTCGTGAAGACGGTTCAAAAGGAATTGTATCTTTTGGGGATTTTGCAATTTTATCCAGAAGTAGAAAATCTGGAGTTAAATTTGTAAAATCTCTCAAAGCACATGGATTGCCAGCTGATTTTGTAGGCTCAGACAATTTGTTTGCCACACCTATTGTAAAAGATGTAATGGCCTACCTCAATATTGTAAATTCACCCGTTAATGCAGGTCGTGAAATTACTAGATTACTCAAAAATCATGGAATTACAGAGTACAATATTGCAAAAATCAATCATTATGCTGAAGACATTTCTGATTCAGATAATCCTAGTGTAGATTTTGTTTTAAAATCATTACAAAACATTGTAGAACAAGATATTTCTCAGAAAAAAGAAATAGATGATTTTGTAGGTGTTCTAAATGAGTTATCTGAGATTTCAAAATTTTCTCCAAGTGACATAATTTATAAAATTATGATGTCCATATCTGGACTCTACAAAAAAGCAATTCATGAAAACACTGTAGAAAATAGAATCAACCAAATTCTATTAAAAGAAATTTACAACTACGCTTTAGAATATGAATCTCTATACCCTGAAGGAACAATGGATGATTTCATTTCTTATTTGAATTATCTATTTAGATTTGATTTGGAACTTCCTGAAGAACTAGAACTAGATGAGAGTATTCTAGTAACAACAATTCACCAAAGCAAAGGTAGACAATTTCAAATTGTATTTATCGTCGATGCAGCAAAAGACAAACTTCCACTAAAAGCTAGAACTAAGAAATTTTATGTTCCTAAAGATTTAGCAAAAGGATTAGTCAGAGATGCAGACGAGAAAACACTTCATCTCTTAGATGAAAAGAGATTACTCTATGTGGCTGCCACTCGTGCAAAAAGTCATCTATACATTACATATGCTCAAAATTACGAAAATAGAAAAAAAGAAGCTCCACCTTCACAATTCCTTGAAGAAATAAAATTCCGTGAAAATTCTTTGGTAGATTTTAAAGAATATCGAGGAAGTGCTGAAGTTACTTTGGAATCGGGTGAGCGTTTAGAGCAATTAAAACAAGAGCACCAGACCATTGCGGCAACATCAATTAATCAAATGAATCTGCAAACTGCAATTCAAAAAATAGTTGACCTATCAAAAATTCAATATTTTGAAAAATATAAAAAATTAGATGGATTTGATCCTAACAAAATTCTAAAAATTGAAAATAATGATTCTCATATTGATGATCAATTATATGAAAAACATGTTCCTCTTATCACAAAAGAGAATTTCCGTCTCAGCCCTTCTACTATTGAAACGTATGAGGATTGTCCACTAAAATTCAAATTTCAATATGTTCTCAAAATCCCTACCCCTTCAAAGACATTTTTGAGTTTAGGTACTGCAGTTCATGCCGTTGCGGAAAATCTAACTAAAATGCAAAAAGACAACATCAAATCAACCGAGAAACTAGCTCTTGAAATTTTAGGTAAACACTGGAATTCTTCTACATACAGGTTCCAAAAAACAAAGGAAAAACAAGACAAAGTGACCTCAAAGAAGATGATTAAGACATATCTTGAATGGGAGAAAAATAATAAAAATACACCAATAGATGTTGAACCATACTTTAGAATTCCATTTAATGGAGTTACAATTTCAGGTAAAATTGACCGAGTTGAGCAAACTCCTGAAGGCGAATACGAGGTCATTGATTTTAAAACTGGTGCTGCATACAAGACCAAAAACACAATCAAAGACAGTGTTCAAATGAATGTCTATGCTATGGGTGTTGAAAAACTCTATGGCAAACTACCAAAAAAAGCATCATTGTTTTACATAAAGCATGATAAAATGGTGCATCACATAATTGAAGAAGAAGCATTAAATGAATTCAAAAAAACTTTGGTAAAAACTATAGATGCAATTTTTGATGAAAAATTCCCTGCAAATCCTGATGGCTTCAAATGTTCTAGATGTGATTATGCTGGAATTTGTGACGCCAAAGATACTTTGGAATAATAGTTCTTTCTAGAATTTTTATTTTGGATAAAATCAATTTGATTATAGGAAAGGTACCCGAGGGAGTCGAACCCCCTTGTATAAGCTTTGCAGGCTCACGCATAACCGTTCTGCCAGAGTACCATTTTAAAAAACAAAATATGAACAATTAACTCTTTAGATTTAAATTTCTAAAATCCCACATCTGAAAATAAATTAAATTAGGAATTCTGCTGCATCTTTACCTTCTTGAGTAATTTTTATCCATCTGTTTCTACCAATCTTTTCAATTTCTACAAAATTCCATTCATCAACTAGTGGTTGTATGATATTTTTATCAAGACTTGCAAATCTAGCTTGTGAATGATTTTTCTCTTCTGAATTAATTGTAATAATTTCCTGCTCTTCAGCAATTTCTGCCATTTCTTTTTTTGTAATCTTTTGGTTCTTTGCTTGTTGAACTATTTTTAATGCTTGTAGTAATTTTGGTTTTGGAGTTTGTATTTCATATGTTGGTAATGGGATGGTATCTTTGATTCCAAATGATTGTTGTTTTCCCTCAAAGGCAGCATACTTTTCAGGTTCTGCATAAAATGGTTGCAAATTTTTACATTCTTTGAGTACCATGCATGCCATCATACATGCAATTGCTTGAATCTTTGATCCTGATGCAACATTGACATAGATGTAATTGTTTTTTTCTTCATTAATGATATCTTTGATTGATTTTATTGTTTGAAATAAATTCAATCTGTCACTGTGAGAAATTTTTACTTCAACTCCTAATTTTTTGCATTCTTTTTTTATTTTTTCCAAATATGGGGCAGATAAATCTGATGAACGATTATCATGGGACATTAACCATAGTTTGTCAGCCTTTGTTTGCTTTAGGGGAATGGTAATTCTATCAATTTCAAAGCCTAAAGGGGCAATATGGACTCGAAACGTGGCTAGATTAGTCATAATGGTATCTATAGTATGGATACTATGTTGATGTTATATAATAATTTCTATAGCGTATCTAAGATATGAAACAAAAAGAAATAATTCAAAATAACGAATCAGATTCTAGTGTCTCTTTTTACCCTAGAATAATTCGTGAGTTCGAAGATAAAGACGAACCAATGATCTATGGAGGCAAGTACTAAATGGAACAAAGTAATTTGAGAGATTCCCTTTCAGGAAAACTCGAAGCAATAGATCTTGAAACAGATATCAAAAGATTGATTGCTGAACTAAATTATCACAAATCAAAAGCAAAAGCATTTGATGATACCATAAAATTCCAACAAGACAAATTGGATGAAATGATGGGAGCACCAAAAGTTCCATTAGAAAATGGAGAGATTTACAAATGAATCTGATTGACAAAGATATTCATCATATATCTTGGAAAAATCACAACATTAGTGAATACATCCAACAAGCAATGGATGAATATTTGAAAATTCAGGAGAGTAAAAATTGACTAAATTTTCACATGAACCATTTGAAAAAATAATTATCAAGAATCTAGTTCATGAAGATCTTGATAACCTTATCCATCAAGTCGTATCCAATCGTGGTTATTCTACATATTGGGTTAATGGAATGATAATCTATATTCCAACACTGATTTTTGCTGCAGGTAAGCAGGAATACGAAGATATGAAAAAAGGAATTCAATACTTTCAAAAAGTTGTTTTTGCAAAATTTCCAAAATATGTTTCAAGTATTGCTCAAAAAAACTGTGCAAATCACATAACATTGAAAAATTATAACAACAACTACAAAATCAAAGAACTTGCAAATTGGATAGAATCCCAACCAATCTGGAATATGGTTCCTGAAAAACAACAAGGAGATGTAGAAATTGATGAGTGAAGAACAAATCAAAATTCTTCTCTCTGATATCAAATCAGTATATCAGGTAGGATATTTCAAAGATGATTTGACTACCGAGGCTGAAAAATGGGGCCAAATTGAGATACTAGAGCAAATTCTAGGCTCAAAGGAGATTGGAGCATGACTGAATTCAAAAGGAAACCAATTACCCAAGTACTTGTTTCAGAAGTAATTCAAGATAATATTGAAAATTTTCTACACATTTGTAGGATTACTGGCACTCCTCATGCAATTTGGACAAAAGGAATGATCATTATCGTTCATCCAGCAAGAGCAACTGAAAAAATTGTTGAAAGAGAATTTGATGGAAGCAGAATTTATGAATTAGTTGTGTTTGTGAATTATCCAAACTACACAAAGACTATCAAATGGAAAGAAGGAACATTCGAACTTCCATTACGAAACTACACAAACTTTCCTCGATTTTGTGAACTTGCAAACTGGATAAAACAACAACCTGAATGGAAACAAAAAGTGGAGGATACCTCATGACCATTCTATTTGGATTGAAAAACAAATCTTATGAGGAAAGCATTGCTCTTTCTTTTGCAAATCTCAAAGAGAAACTAGATGAATCAAAGGAGAAAGAAAATTGAAGTTAACTCGAATTCTCCCAAAGTTTCTTGCAAAGTCATACCAAGAAGAAGATTTGAGACGAGTGGAAATTCAATTACAATACCATAGAACCATGGTTCAAAATCTTGAATACCGCGTAGCAGAGGGACGTCAAGAATTAGAGAGGTTAAGAAAATGAAACTGAGGGATATTTTCAAAACAATTAACCTGAAAAACATTGATCAAGGAATTTCTGTGTTTAATAAATTGGTTCAAAATTTTGGTGATTCAATGGATAAGATGACAAGTGAATTATCATCAGATATAGAAAAATCAAATAGAGAATCTAAGGCTAGGGAGAAAAAGAATCAAGAAAATTTAGATAAAATTTGGGGGAAGAAAAATTGAGATGTAAAATTTGTGAAATTCCTCACAAAAATACTAGAAAATATGATTTGTGGATAGAAAATCAGGTTTGCAGGGTTTGTGGACATTTAATGGATTTCTTTTCTTTGAATGGGAATAATCTTGGCCATTATTGGAGGATTGGAAATTGAATAAAGAAAGGACTTGTTGTATGTGTGGTACTGACAAATTTGTTGGACGAGTTAATGCTGGAAAAAAATACTATTGCAACACATGCATGAGAAAAATCAATGATTCTGGAATGGATTATTGGAAACCATGTACACAAGTAGAATTTTTTGAGAATATGTTGTCAGATATGAGACAAGGAAGGGATAGAAAACCCCGAAGTATCTTTTCAAGTTTAAAGAAAACTCTTGAAGATTATGAAGCAGAAACAAAAACAGAGGATAAAAAATGAGTAAGAAAACTCCACCGTGTCCAAAATGTAAAAGCAAAAACATTGCAAAATTTTTCTATGGACTACCTGCAGATGGGGAATGGTATCTCAAGGCCAAAAAAGATAAAAAAATTGTAGGCAGCGGATGTACTAGAACAATAAATGATCCTAACTGGAAATGTAATGATTGTTGGCATGAATGGAATGATGATAAAAAACTAAAAAAACTCTTGGCCGAAATAGGCCATACATGTCCTGAATGCAATAAAGACAATGTTGCATTGATTTTCTGGGGGTATCCTGGCAATATGGAAGAAATGAAAAAAGAAATCGAGAAGAAAGAACTTGTTTTAGGCGGATGTATAGTAACGGACCATGATCCAAAATGGGAATGTAACAACTGTTTTCATAGATGGGGGAAACGAGACGATGACTAAGATTGATCCTTTTTACGAATATGTTCTAAAAAATTTGAAAAAAAGACGAAGAAAAATAAAATCTGAGGATAAAAATGATTAAGAAAATTTTCTTTTGGTTGTTTACTATTGCTGTGGGATTTGTTAATCCATTGTTTAGTGTTGCTTTGATAATTTTTTATTATTTACCAAAAATAATATCTGATATTTGTAATCCTGAACCACCAGTTGAAACTTCGGGAATGAAATCATATTCTGATGATGTAGTTGAGGAGATGAAATAATGTCTGAAATTAAAACAGATTCTAAAAAGAAAAGTGCATCTGAAGCATTTGTTAATTCGTTTGGTGGATATCCTATAGGATATGGTGTGGGAATAGTCATACTACCTCTATCCATGGGTTGGATTCAAGAAGATCCATTGATGGCAAATTTGGGAATTACATTTGTTTATGCATCTGTTTCATTTGTTAGAAGTTATTTTTTGAGAAGAACATTTGAGAAATATGGAATTGAAGATAATTTTATCAAAATAGGGATTAGAATTCTAAGAAAACTTGGTAGGGGAGCATTATGATGGATTCACTTGTTGCAGAATATAAAATAATGAAAAAAAGATATAAGAAATTAGTTTCAGAAGGAAAGAAATTACAAAAAGAACATGAGCAAGATCTAAAATATTTCATTAGTAATAATATTTCAGATAAAGAATGGCAAGGCTATCTTGAAAAAACAGGATGTCATCTTGCATCAGCATCAATTAGAATTAAAATTGCTAAAAACAAAATGAGTCAAATCAGAACTATTTTGTTCAAGGAGAAATCAAAATGAGTGCATTTCAGACAGTTTTTGCATTCTTTGCTGTAATATCGATGATTTTGGGAGTGATTTTCATCTTTATTGATGGAATGTTACTGCATTCAATTGCATTTTTTGTTATTGGGATGATGATTATTCTTACCAAAATTATTTGGGAGATAGCAGGATGGGCAGATAACGTTACAAGAAAGATGGGAGAAGACTAGGCATGGGAATTAAGTAATACTGGATTAATGATTAGATGATATTAAGTATGATTAAACCCATATAACATCATGTCAAAGTTAGATACAGAAGAAATTGGAACCGAATGTAATGCTGCAAATAAAAAAATAACACAGTACATTCAGAGAAATATTTCTAAAAAATTCTTTGATGTGTGTACTGAACTTCAAAACAATAGAGTTCCAGATCGAGTGATTTTACAAGGTTTGTCAATTACAATAGCAAGATGTTTTGTGCAGGTTAAAGAAACAAAAGGTTTTGATTCAGAAATTGCAGATATCATAGATGAAGTTGCATTTGTTTTAAATGATTCAATTAGACGAGGAGTAAATTTTCCAAGTCAAGCAGCAGCTCTTGCATTAGTTATTCAACATGTTTTGGGAATTGATTCTGAGAATCTAGAGTAACTCATGTCTGATACAAAATTTCATTTTTATCTCAAACGACCTGGATGGGCATTAACTGATGAGGTAGGAGTATTTTTTGGGAATAAAATTTGCATAAACTGTCCTACATGTAATTCAGAAAAGATCAGTATTTTTTTTAAGCCTGGATTCAAAGGAATCAACATGGGGCAATGGGAAGAAATTATTGAAGAAAATAATTTTGAATTGTGTAATGTTTATGAAGAAATTATGAAATGTAATTTTAATCCAAATTGGATATGTAAAGACTGCCATGATTGTGGAGTGATTAAAAATGAGAAATAATCGAAATGATGCTTTTGTAAAAATAGAAAAAAATGCAGAAAGTTTAGAATCTCATCAAGATTTTCCACTGATATTTATCATGAAAGATATGGTCATAGAACATGAATATTATTCTGAGATGTATGTTGGAACACTTGATTGTGTTGAAGGACATCGAATCTATCTTAAAGATGCATTTGAGATTGACGGGGACAATTCAACATACCTTGGAAATGAATTTAAAAAATGGGATTTAACAAAAGAAGATCCTACAATAAAGGAATTCCCTCACATAAAACTTGAATTTGTAGACTCGATTTTTGCTTCAAAACTAAAACTCACACTAGAACAGGCATGGAATGCATGGTCTGACCCACGAGATTTAATCAAAACTCAAAATCCAAAATATCAAAAAATTCAAGAGGTATTCAGTAAATTTGAGAAGGATTTTTCTGAAAAAAGTGAACCTATTTTTCTTGATGAGGATGCAGAACTAATTTCTTTAAAAGAAATTCACAAAATAGAGTCAATAGAGAACAAAACAATTAGCCTGATTGCAGTAACTCGACATCAATACGATATTAGTAAATTTTCAAACTATGAGAGATATATCAAAAATTATCAAGGAATCTCAAGCAGGATTTATTACGGATTATGGTCAGATGGGAAGAAAACAGAATACGATGTATTGTATGCAATCCCTACTGATGATTATGAAGAGGTTCTAAATCATCTAAATGCACATGATCAAATGAATAAAAAAACGGCACAATCAATGGCATTAGTAATAGATTCAGATGGAAAATATGAAATCATTAGAAATACCATTTAATTTGAATACAAAAAATAGTTTTGAGACAGTTTTAATTAATAATAATTATTGGTACTAATCAATGACAGATAAGGAATCAAATGAAGACAGCATAGAGACATTCCTTCATTGTAAAATGTGTGTGGATGAATTAAAAAGTAGTAAATCAAATGACGACCTTTCAATGATTGATCCGCAATCAACTGGAGAATCCCCTAGAACATATGCTCGTTTTGAAGTTGGTTGGACTGAAAAAGGATTTCAAGTCTGGTGTATACGTCATAATGTCAATGTAATACATATTGATTTTATGGGACAAAAGGTGGATGAAGACAGAACAAAGGAAGGAGATTTTGCCTAAATTTTAAAATCACAAAAGGATTTCAAATTACAAGCATTACATTTGGGAGAACTGTTATGATGTTCTGGTTCACTCATTCCAAGAGATATCGTTGTAAATTTTTGCAATGACATATGTAAATAATTTAAAGTGAATGAATCTTGCAACTCTGAGAATACTTTGTATGGTTCTCTAGTCTTTCTATCACATATTCTAATCTGCCATTTTTTTTCTGTATGAGGCATTTCAAAGAAATCATCAGGATTTTTGCTTCTCTTTGCAGAAAAACTGGAATTAAGATATGCCAATACTTGGAGTAATTGACTTGGATATGGTTGGGTCTTACTATCATAGACTTGAGGCTTTCCTGCAAACTTGTCATCTTGAACAACTAGTGTTTCATCAATTCTCAAAATTTTATCAATCCTGCCAGATAGAGTCAACAGCACATTCTCTGTTGGGAACTCAAAGGGCATCATCAAAGTAGAATAGATATTTTCTCGAGCAAACTCAATATCTTCTTCTTTATCTTCAATTTGTTCAACTGAAACTGGCTCTAATTCCACGTGTTCTTGTTCGTATTTTTCTTCAGCAGAATGGGCTTTAGTTCCTTGAATTAATGCTTGAGAAGGTTTAGGCCTTACACCTTTGATAGATAAGGGAATTTTGTATTCACAGTAACCCAGAGAATCTGCAAAATCGGTTACAGAGGCATTAAGAAATGTTAATTCTTTTTCTTTTTCTATTTTAATCAAATATATTCAAATTATGTTAAAAGCTATTCAATATTTCAATTATGTTCATTTATCATAAAAACAAAACCGATATAACAATCTCAAAATTGATGAAATTATTATGAAATTCTTATTTTTGTTTGCTTTAATGATTTGGCCATTTATTGCATTTGCATACGGGCAGCAAAATCAAACAGATGAGAGTATTGTAATCGAATCGGAGGTATTGCAACAAAAAATTGCAGAAAAAACAACTGATGATTTAATTTATATAAAAATATCAAATGGTTTCTGGCCTGACACACTTCTGGACATAATATTGATTCTTTCAGGATTGGCATCTGTAGCATTTGTAATCGTATTATGGCGCCAAAACAAACAAACAGAAACATCAATGAAATTATCATACGGTCCCGTAATTCACGGCAGATATCATTCCCGTTCAGGATTCCCCAAATTATTGATAGATAATGTAGGTAATGGACCTGCACTTGATTTGGATTTGGAAATTAAAACACCAGATGGAAAAACTGTTCTGGATACAGTACACAGACTCGCATTGACTCCAAGTGATCCTACTCATGGAACAAAAGTTGATTTATCAAAATATCCCGAAGTTCTCATAGTGGGAACGTACAAAGATGCAAATCGTGTAACAAAGCCAATTCATCATACAATACAATTCAAGGTAATGTCTAAAAAAGAAGAAAAAGAAGAAGAAAAGTAATTTAAAATTATTCAAGCCAGTTTAACTCAAAACATATCTTCATGTCTTACGAAACTCTTATTTCTCCAACACTGCTCATTTGATTCATGACCATCATAGTAGCCAAAGATGGTGAGAAATCTAAAAAAATTGAGAAATCTAATTTTGAATTAGAAGATAAAATTCAGGATCTTATTCACAATAACGCAGAAAATCTGCCATTTTATGGTCAAGATGAGAGTCTTCGTCTTCTTAGTTTGGGGAGGGAATTTCCAACTCATCATGGCCCTATAGACGTAATTGGAATTGATGATCTTGGAGAAATTTACATCATTGAGGCAAAATTACATAAGAATTCTACACGAAGAGAGGTAGTTGCACAAGTAATGGATTATGCTTCTGCAATTTGGGCAGAATACAAAAATTTTGAAGAATTTCAAAGAAAATTAAAAGACAAAACAGGGTTTGATCTTAAAGAATTTGTTAAAAAAAATAATCCTTTTTCAGATATTGATGATAATGACATTGAGCAAATAGTTCAGAAAGTAAAACAGAATATTCAGACAGGTAATTTCAAATTTGTAATTGTTATGGACAAACTGGATGATAAATTAACCAATATTATTGATTTTCTCAATATTAAAAGTTCATTTTCAATCTATGCCGTAACTTTTGATTATTATAAACCAGAAGGTTTTGAGATAATCATTCCAAATGTTTATGGGCGAGAATCTGAAAAAGCATCAACTATCAAATCTACTAGCATTCGAAATAATTGGAACAAAGATGATTTTGATGAGGAGTTTTCTAAAACCAATCACGATACAAAAACAAAAGAATCTATTGAATCCATAATTACATTTACAAAAAATAAAATGCCAAAAGAGTGGACATGGTATGAATATTTTGGCGGCACTGGAAAAGAACCAAAGTTTTTTGGATGCTTCCCAGAAGTTTCGGATGGAGATAGGTCTGTTTTTGAGATTTATAGTAAAAAGGGAGATATGAGAATATACGTAAAAAGCATAGCAGCATTCAATGCTCCATTGTTGGAAAAATTCCTTCAATTATGTGATGTAAATAATTTTGAAATAATCAAAAAGAAATTTGACTCCGGTGCAAGTGAAGTTCATTTCAAAAGAGATGAATGGGTTCCAAAAGCGAAAGATTTTCTTTCAATTTTGGAAAAATGTTTCTGAGTCCCAAAACAACACCCAAGTCCATACAGGTCCAGTCCCTTTGAGAATATTTTTCTAATTGTAGCCAGTTTCAGGCATGATGACAGTCAAAAAAGCAATCAAAATCATAGATTGGTGGATAAACCACAAGAAGACATCAATAACAACATTTCAGGAAAAATGGAAAAATTCTAAGGACAAATACGGAGTAGAAAAATCTCTCATAGATGCAGACAAATCAGTGATTAAAAATTTGGAATTAATCAGAAAAGAACTTGTTCCAAACTGTAAACATCTAAAGAAAATGAAAGACAAAACTGCTGATGGACAGTGGTATTGTATGAATTGTAATTCAGATCTATGATTATTAACTATGAATTTATGAAAATGTTGTTGAAGAAATTTGAGATTTTTTGGAAAGGTTTGTTAAAAGAATTAGCAACCCCTAAGAAAATAAAAAACTGGACTGCAAAGAAAGGTCATTTTGGAGAAAATTTTACAGCTCAAGTAACATCAAACCCCACTACTGGTGGAATCATACTATGTACCACAGTGAAAGGAAGTGAAAATAATGCAAGTATGGAAGATTTCCATATGATTTACAAAAATTGGGAAGGGTATCTATCAGGAAGAATTCCACGAAAAGAATTTTCCAAGAGATCATTTGTAACAAAATACACTATCAGTATAATTCATCAATTTGGAGAATCATAATGGAAAATGCAGGAGAAGAATTAGCAGGAAATTATCTCAGATGGGTATTAGATTGTGATTTTGTAGAATATAATCTCAACACAAAAGCAGTTCAGGGAGAAATAGATGTAGTCGGAGTAAATTTAGGAAAAAAACTTGTTTATGTTTGTGAAGTGGCTACTCATCTTGAAACAGGATTACAATATACCAAAAATGCCCAGCCTGATAATGTAGACAGATTCCTTAAAAAATTTGAAAAGGACATCAAATATGCCAATGAGTTTTTCCGAGATTATACAAAAATTTTCATGTTATGGTCACCTATCGTAAAAGATACCAAAGAAGGTTCAAAACACAACCAAATGAGAGATTTAAAAGAAATTCAAAATAACCTAAATGAAAAATTCCAGGTTAATCTAGAGTTAATTATCAATGAGAAATTTATGAATTGCTTACAAGAACTACGAGATGTTGCAAGAGAAAAAACTCAAGCAATGCCCACTACTGTAATGAGGTTTCTTCAAATAGATGAAAAAACAAAAGCACATGTAAAGAAAATCACAAAAGAAAACTAATTTCACATATAACTTCCACATAAAATTGGACTTTCTAGAGAAAATTTACTCTACACACATATCTAATTCAAACATCTGCGTCCAAAATTATACCCATGTTAGTAGGCATATCCCATCCGGTCCATTTATCATTCATGTCCCTAAAATAGAACTAATTGAATCGATCATATAGGAATGTTTGAAGATAAGAAAAAAATTATTTGGGTTGCAATAGTTTTTGCAATAATTATTACAG
>Ga0233434_1002586_pt1 | contig 15647 bp, 12 predicted proteins | sample SI_122_August201_4_FD_182738 | JGI IMG/M metagenome (GOLD analysis project Ga0233434, IMG submission 182738) | Seawater microbial communities from Saanich Inlet, British Columbia, Canada - SI_122_August2016_120_MG | ecosystem: Environmental > Aquatic > Marine > Inlet | place: Canada: British... | reverse complement strand
ATCTCCACCCACTATTGTGGAGTTACTGAAAGAGTATTTACAATTAAGTGACATTTCATCTTTTTTGTTCTGCAAAACCACATTTGTGGCAGGATCAGCATTTGCGTACTGTTGATTCATGTTTTGATAATTTAAACCAAAAACCCACGGTGTCCATGAATACGACACGCCTGCATCCAGCACAGTCGTCTGATAATCCTTGCTCGAATCCTTTAAAGCAGTCGACTTTGAATCCAAGCGTCCCTGAAAACGAAATTCATCCCAGCGTGATTTTGCGCCTAAAGATATCAATGTCAAATTTCCATCCTCCGAATCTGTAGTTACTTTGTTCTGACTATCCAACTGTATTTTCAAGGATCCAGAAAATTGTCTGCCCCAACTTTTTTTTGCGGAAATAAAGAGAAACAGAGATTGTACATCTTCACTGAATTCCCCCGCTTTGTAAGGATTCGTAGGATTCGCCTCCTTGAGGCTGATCACGCTCTGTCCCAAACCGCTGCTGAAATCAAGACTCAACAGGTTTTTATGTCTGTACTCCGTACCGAACTGCCTGAACAAAACTTCTTCCGCGACCAGACTACGATTCTGATGCCGGTCAAATTTGAGTACAGCACTTAAGGAAACAGCGGATTCATCATTTATTTCAAATGCATATGCACCCGATAACAACAAATCATTTTTTGCTGCACTTGTCTTTGTGTTAGCTTCCTGAACACTGAGCATATTATCGCTGTTCGTTTGTCCGAACATTATCACTCCGTTTAAAGGCGGTGGAGCTTTGCTCTTCTTCGCAGGAGGTTCATAGCTTACAATAAATTCTTCTTCACGTTCGCCCGTTTTTGTCTGCACAAAAATAGTAAAAAGATTCTTGCCCTGTTTTAAAAAATATGGAATCTCATACTCTGCCCAGTCCGCATCCTTTGAAATCATTTGCGCAAAACCGTTAACTTTAACCACCAACAACGGACTGAAAGCGCTGACCTGAAAACGGAACCAGCCTTCTGCCCTGCTCTCCTTGCCGGGAGAGGTACGGAAAATCAAGATCTTTTGCGCTGACTCTGTATTTTCTTCGTTTTCATTCGTTTGCGCTTCCAGAGAAGTTCCCAAAAAAACCAAAACCCAGAGTAAAATAATGGTCCTTAAACACAAATTAAACATGGTTCTCTTAACCTGCTCTAGGATCAGGGAAAAATTTTCTGGTTCGTTCTTTTTTAACTGGACGGGTAAAGATCAGTTCTACCCTCCGGTTTGCTTTGCGTGCATCACGCAGTTCTTTTCCGCTCTTAGCTTCACCTTCATTGTCAAGATAAGGTGATTTAGGACGAGTATCAGCATATCCGGAAATAGCAATACGTTCCGGATTAAAGCCCACATTTTCCATCATCAGTGTGGCGACATTTGTGGCACGCATTGTACTCAGTTCCCAGTTATTTTTAAATCTACCTCTTTTTCCAAGTGGTACATCATCAGTATGTCCATCGACTCTGATGGCGTCACCTTCAAGTTCGTAACGGTTTCTGATTTCATTTAAAAAATTACTAAGTTGTGTAACAACTTCCGGTGAAATTTGTGCACCGCCGCTGCTAAACAGGAAACTCGACGGCAGCGAGAGAATGCAACGTGATTTGCTGGCATTTAACTCAAACGAAGAAAAGGCTGCATTTTCACGCAGAAAACGGTTTATCCCACTGCAATCCTTCATTTCCTGAGCGCCGATGATTGTATTGACCTGTTTAGTAGCCCTGCCGGCTTCCGCATTTATGACCCCATCATCCATTTGCACAACCAGTGTGCGTGTCGCATACAAAGGGACTTCATCCTGGATGATTTCCATTTCCAAAGTACCTTTTTCTGTGTACGGAGAAATCATAATCGTTGAACCATCAATGAAACGGAAATCCTGCTTCTCCTTGGCTGTTCCCGCAAACTTGAGCGGAATTTCAGTTTTCACTCCACTGATCGGTGAAATATGCGCAGTGATGTTTGAAATACCTTTGTAAAGATCCCGGCGTTCTATTTCAAAATTGACTGTCGGCAAGGGTTCATCATCCTCAATAATTATGCTCATTGATACAAAATTTCCGCGTTCGACGTCACCACGAAGTTTTCCTATCTGCACCAATATCTCTTCCGGATCTTCATACAGTTCATCATTAATTACACACAGCGGAAATGTAGTCTCTGCATTACCTTCTAGGATCATGGCAACTTCTGTTCCAATCACATAATCGAACTCCTGCATCTCTTCAGTGATGCGAGTCAATCCTGCACTGGTACAGAGTTCCGGAGAAACCGGACCCCTCCTCGCATTTCCCGCGAAAAAAAGAGGTATCCGTAAATCCTCCTCAACCTTTTCGTTGATCAACACTACCACATTCAAAACACCGTTAGCTTCATCTACTTTGCCTTTGGCCATGCTTTCGATTAAAATCTGCGTTTTATAGAGTGATGTTTGTTTTTGACCAATCAGTTTTTCCAGTTTTTCCGTAAATAGTGCCTTATTTTCAAAAAACATCGTTTTCATTGAGTTCAGACTGTTGACAGTATTAGTCGGCAGTCTGTCTTTTAAGGAACTGATTGTTTTTTCGCTGACGATGAATCCAGTTTTAAGGTCAACCTGTGGTTTATTAAACAGCGACAAATAGACAAAGAAACAAAACAACAGCGTAATCAAGTCTGCGAATGTCAGCATCCAACGCACCTCTTGTGACTTTTTATTCTTTCCTCCAATCATCTTTTATTTTCAACGAATTACGGATAAAAATTAAATTTGTTCTGCCGGCAACCAGAAGTTAAATACTGAGTTACATGAAACGTTATTCATCATCCATACTGTTGATCAAATTCATCCCGCTTGTGAGGGAGGAACATTTGGAGTTCCTGAAGAATTGTGTACGGTGCTTCACGACGTGCAATACGGTGCACACTTTCACGAATCATTTCCAGCAAAATCAGATTTGACTCTTTCAACTGCTTTCGTTTGGAAGCAATCGGTAATAAAATCATGTTGGACAGAATAACACCGTAAAGCGTGGTCAACATTGCAATTGACATGGCCTGCATAACAGAACGGATACTTCCTGTTTCTGCTAACATCAGCACCAGACCAACAATTGTTCCAACCATACCGAATGCAGGTGCGGCGGTTGCCATGAAATCCATAATTTCAATTTCTTCATCAGCACGCTGTTCATACATTGCCACTTCGGATTTTAATATTTGATGCAGCGATTCTTCTTCGACTTGTTCTCGCACTATCAATCCCTCTATCCAGCGTCGCATAAAAGGATTTTTCAGATTGTTGAGATCATCATTGGTTATCCTTTTTCCGCTGTAACGCTTTTCCGCAATAATCTTGGATTGATCATATATTTCCTGAGTTGCTTCTTCAGCCATATCCGCTGAAAAAACCTTTGGAATGCTGCCAAAACTTCGTAGTGTCTTACGGTAAGGAAAAGCAATAAAAGTTGCAGAAACGGTTCCACCCATTACAATGAACATCGATTTCAAATCAAAAAATCGTAAAATCTGTATCAAATATTTGTTATATGAATCAGCGTCTCCGGAACTCTCCAGCCAGAGGGCAATATTAGAAAACTCTGCCGGCCACAGAATTCCGGAAAGAATGAAAACTGCTCCTGCTATAAAGCCGAAAGATGTACCTAATTTGTCTGCACTTGTTTGTTTCATGACTCCTTTTTATGCCAAATTTTAGCCAGTTCCAGATGCACATGTTTCATAAAAACGTTACGGTGCAGATCCCTGAGTTGTTCTATCCGCTCCTTGTCGGCTTCATCTTCTTCACGTTGTTTATCAAAACCCTGCAGTTGTTCCTGATAATACTGTCGTGTCTCTTCAGTATATTCTTTCATTATTTTTTCAGTTACCGAAGAATCTGTATCAAGCAGTAAATACGGAACAGAAACTTTTGCTCCTGTGCTTAGTCTGGAACGTTCAAAGCGTTCCATCACTCTGCCTACAAGTGCTTCATCGATCTCGGTGCTGCCCTGCAGTTCTTCAAAAGAAAGGCTGCGTTCACGAATTTGCTCCATGGACTCACCTGCGCTTTTGGCGAGGTCCGGATTTTTCTTTTTAAGCTCTCCTGTGCTTTCAAGAATATTTTTCCATTGTTCCGCACTTACCTGCCCTGATAGCTCGCCGATACGTCCCAGTCCATCAAAAGAGACAGGCAGTTTTTTTGCGGTAACAGCGAGTTCCTCTGCTAAATTTTCTAAATCGCTTGGAGAAACGCTCACATTCTTCATCGACAGGACAACTGCTAAAGCGTCTTCTGCTGGAAGCTCCTTGAGAATACTTGCCATATCTCCTGGATCCATTTGACTGAAAACCATGGCTTGCTGAGCAGGTTCAATTTGCTGAAGAAGATTAACACGAAGTTTTGCCGGCATCTTGCGCACAAAACCAAAATAATCAATTTTTTCTTCTTCGTCGCCTGCTTCCGCCTCATCTTCAGGAAGTTCCAGTTGCTCTTCCTCTTCCTCCTCTTCTGGTGCCATACTTTCAATTGCGGTGGCAACTTTACCTAATGTACCAAGTAGCGGATGTTCTTTTTCATCTTTTTCACGTGTGCTACGTGAGACAAAGAAAAACAATGCCAGAGTCAGCAGCAGTAAAACTCCAAGAGTTCCAATGATACCCCATTGCGCAGGTGTGATCGCGTCCGTACCTTCAGGAACATATTCCGGAATCAGTTGATCTACTCCGAGCATCTCATAACCTGCAGGAAATTCTGCACTGATTTCTGCCGCCAGTTTCAATTTTTCCTGTGCCGCAACAGGTTCATCACGATTCAAATCCGATCTTGCATCTACGAGCAATTTTACGTATTCAACAAGTTTTGCGGAAAAATCAGGACGTTCAATCTGTAATTTTTCCAGCACGATCGACTGCTCAAAACGATCCTGTGCGTTAAGTTCAGCTATTTCTGAGCGGATTCTCGCTTCAACTTGATTCAAATTAACTGACTTGTTAACTGTTAAATTTATAATGCGGTAATTTAACAGTTCCTGTACATCTCTATCTTCTGTCTTTATTTTGACTCCTGGTATCAGCTCACTGTCTTTTTCAACAGGGTTGTTATCGAGTACAGAATGCAGTATCACTGAAACATCAATATAATCCTCACGCAGTGTTTTTCTGAGTATTTTGTGTATACGTTCCCGAATTTCAGGTTCAGCACGGGTGCGGTTAATTATTTCAGCTTGTAATATATTGATATTAAATAATATTAATACAATAACGCATCCAACAATACTAAATATATATTTGTTCAATAGTCGAAAATTATTCATGGACAAGATATTATTAAATTCATAAAAAAAAGACATTAACAAAAATAGTAATAAATATGAAAATTTGTACATCGCATTAAATACACTTTAATCAACCAATAGTCAAGTATTAATACGGCTATTTAAACTGGTTTTTATGACTGAATTTAGTCGATTATCTTAACACTTATGAGTTAAATATTAAAAGAATTTAAAAGGATTTTTAATAATCTTTGCTTATGTCTATCTTCAAAATAACTTCTCAGCATGCTAGACATATTACTGTTTATGTCTGCAGTTCATCTTTTTTTTCAAACTTCCGCATAGATATACGTTGCAAAATGAGAGTAAGCGAGTTAGTCTGGGTTTGTTCTTATCTTGCAAAACTAATAATTTTCTTTGAAGTCTTTTTTCTAAAACCAGAAAAGCTCAGAACATACTAAATAATATGCAGATGCTTAAATATTTCATTGTCAGCTTTGCACTTCTTTCCCTCATTTTATCAGGTTGCGGTTCCAAAAGTCCGGAACCTCAGGTCATTGAAGAGAAAGAGGAAGTTGAAGTTACTCCGGAAGCAGAAGAGAAAACGGAAGTTGAAGTAGATAAAGATGATGAGGAAATACTGGACTTAGTACATGTTAAGAAAATTGAGGAAGAGGAACGTAAACAGGAAGAAATAGCGGCAGAATTTTTAGCACAGGAGGCTGCTTTGAAAGCTGCTGAAGCAAAAGCCGCAGCGGAAGCCGAAGCTCAAGAAAAACTGTTGGCACAAACTGAGCAGCAAACCGCGGAAACAACTCAAGCAGAAGCTTCAGCTACTGATGCCGGTTCCGCAGAAATAGTACAGCCGACGACTAAAGAAGTTTCAACTGAACTCTCTCAGGAAATTTTAACTTCCGCAACACAGGAAGTTAACGCGGAGAGTTCAAGCGATGATTCACAAAAAGTTGCTCAAGATAATACAAAAGAAACTGCTCAAGAGCTAATTCCGGAAGCCTCCTCTACGGAGCCGGAGCTATCAGCCGACACTTCAACTGCTAACATTCAGGAAACAGTAAAAGCTGCTGTCACTGTAAGTTCTGCAGATACTATTGCAGCAGATGAATCTCAAGTAACTCAAGTAGACAAACCCGCAGCAGTGGCAGTTATCGTAGCACCGGAGCAGGACGACAGCCCACCGATGTTTATGCCGATTTCCAGATTAGCCCTTGTTTCTGCTCTCAAATTAGTTGCCTGTAAAAATGTGCCTGCAAAAATGGAAGATGTGCATCAGCGACTGCTCAAAACAAAAGATTTGAACATTGCTGACAGGAGTCTGCGTGACGATAATAATGACCGTTTAATGCCGGTGATTCACTTCGACTTTGATCAGATAACAATAAAATCCGATTATCAAAAACTTATACGACAGCAGAGTGCATGTGTGATGAAGGCCCTGGAGGCACGAGGTGATATGATTGTGCAGATTGAAGGTCATGCAGATGAGCGTGGTAGTGATGAGTACAACCTTGCTTTGGGGCATCGCCGGGCCAATGCGATTGCTAACTCAATCATGGCGTACCTTCCCAACTCAAAACTTGCTCGTATCCTCAGTTATGGTGAAGAATTTCCGCTCGACAGTAATTCCGGCAAAAGTGCCTGGGACAAAAACAGGAGAGTAGAATTTACTTTACTGCTCAAACCATAAACAGCTGAATGGATTTTTTAGCTCTCCCATTTACTACAGATTTCAGTAGTATTGCCTTCAGTGTGCTTGCGGTACTTTTCGGTTGTTCTGTAGTTGTCTGGATCACACTGTTTATCAAGTTTTTCAGCCTCATTCGGGTGAAATACCTGCAGTCCCGTGCCTTAAAGTATCTGGAAAGTTCGAAACGCGTGGATGAGCTTCGCTTGCTCTTTAGCAAGATGCCGAAAAATCCACTCCAGGAAATGTTCACCCTGGGAGACCGTGAACTAAAACAGTTCCTGAAAGCTAATCCTGAATCAGATTACGGTCACCGCAGAGAATTGATGGACAGGCTGGAGCGCATGCTTGAAGCCCGTATTTTGATGGCTGAGAAAGATTTAAACGCTGGACAGGCCCTGCTTGCCACTATCGGTGTCACTTCACCGTTCATTGGTTTATTTGGTACAGTAATTGGGGTCATCAACACTTTCCTGAGCATTTCTGAACTCAATTCTGTTGAACTGTCTGTCATCAGTCCAGGCATTGCTGAGGCACTGGTTGCGACTGCCGCGGGGCTTTTCGCAGCGATTCCAGCGACTTTAGGTTATAATTTATTTCGTGCAACAATCCGTGGTATGACTGAGACAATGGACTATTTCGCGCTACAACTGCTGCACCACCTCCAACAACAATTATTACCTAAAAAATGAGAAAATTTAGACATGCCCGTCGACTGCGTGGGGAATTGATGTCTGAAATCAACATCACACCTTTTGTTGATGTGTTGCTGGTACTTCTCGTTTCCTTTCTCATTTCAGCACCACTGTTGACACTTTCACTTCCTATTCAACTGCCGAAAGGTAAACTGGAAGCTCGTCTTCCGGATTACAAAGAATCAATACTGGCCGTTGTTAATAAAGAAATGCAGATTGCTATTCGTGATGAGGTTTACTCTCTCAAAAGCCTGTCAGTATCTTTGACAAATAATTCAAAACTTTGGGAACAGAAACTGCCTGTATACTTACAAATGGATGAACAGGTGCCTTATGGAATTTTGATGGAACTGATGCTGTTATTCAAAAACGCGGGGTTCCAACAGGTCGGACTCGTTTTTAAAAAAGATTCCCTGTAAATTTTTCACCGACCGGCAGAAAGATAAAACAGCCTCCACACTGATATACCCGATGAAAATAATGATGATTGCCGGAGAAGTTTCCGGAGATGTTCATGGAGCAGGTTTGATCCGTTGTTTAAGACAGAACAATGACAATATCGATTTTTTCGGCATCGGCGGTTTGAAGATGTTAAGAGAAAATTTTCGTCCGTATTACATGCTGGATACTTTGCAGACGCATGGATTAGTTGAAGTTGTACGGCATCTTCCCCGGCTGTACCAGACACTCTGGAGAATGCGTGATGCGCTGGAGGAGGAACGACCGGACGTCTTGATCCTGATTGATTATCCTGGATTCAACCTCAAACTCGCAGCCTATGCAAAAGCAAAAGGAATACCGGTAATTTTTTTCAACAGTCCTCAAATCTGGGCCTGGCGAAAAGGCCGATTAAAAACCATCAAACGTGTGGTGGACAAAATGATTGTGCTTTTTCCTTTTGAAGAAGTAATTTATCAACAGGCGGGAGTTGATGTAAGTTGGGTTGGACATCCACTGCTGGATCAAATAAGTAATGAAATAGACAACACCTCATTTCTCAAACAGTACGGACTGCAGAACGGTCTACCGCTGCTAGCGATTGCACCAGGCAGCCGGCCGAGTGAAATGAGAAGGCATTTACCGACTCTGCTGGAGAGCCTGCCACATATTCAAGAGCAAGTCGGTGAGCTAAACTGCATTATGCCTGTTGCCGAATCACTTGAATTAACTGAAGTTAAAGAGTTAATTGAATCCTCAATTGTTCCTGTCACTTTGATAGCGGAACAGTTTATTGAAACTATCCAAGCCTGTGATGCTGCAGTTGTTGCCTCCGGAACAGCTTCATTGCAAACCGGACTTGCATTAAAACCTTTTGCCATAGTTTATCAGGTAGCTCCGCTTACTTTCCGGATCGCACGTTATCTGGCAGATACAAAATTTATTGGACTGGTCAACATATTAGCAGAAAAAGAAATTGTACCTGAATTATTACAAAATGACTTCACTGCCGAAAAAGTAGCGGAAACGGCAGTTCGACTCTTGCAGGATAAAGACTATCGTGAAAGAATGATCAGCGAATTACAAAATATCCGTGCAAAACTCGGAGAACCTGGAGCATATGAAAAAGCAGCTAGATGTATTGAAAACACCTTCTTTAATTGCTAAACGCTGTAAGACAAGAAACAAAAACTGAAACCGGAAAAATAATAATTCTATAAATCAATGAATAGCACCAATATTTCACTGGAAACAAAAAATATCGCTCACCACCTGACTCAGACTTTGTCTGCAGTAGAAGCCGTCAAACAATTGTTTGAAGGGCAAATGGGCATTGATCAGGCTGTTGTACGGCAGTTATTAAATGCCGCACTGCACCGTGGAGGAGATTTTGCTGATATCCACTTTGAGTACAGTACCCGAAATTCAGTGGTCATGGAAGATGGTATTATCAAGAATTCTGCTGTCGCTGTGGTCTCAGGAGTTGGCATTAGAGTAGTGCAGAATGATCAAACGGGATATGCCTACAGTGAAGATTTCGAGTTAAAACCCATGCTGCATGCGGCACGAACTGCTGCGGCCATTGCGTCCAGTGGTGAAGTTTCGCTGGCGGAAGGTTTCCGCTTTAACGAACTTGTACCGAAAAATTATTATCCTGTTCTTGAAACAGTTACTGATCTGGAACTTGTCCAAAAAATTGAAATACTCAAACGTACGGAAGCAGTTGCCAAAGACTACGATGAGAGAATTAATCGAGTAACAGTAGCCATGATGGATGCTCTCAATCTGACACAGGTTGTGACTTCAGACGGCGACATTTTACGGGACACACGTCCAATGTTCAGGATGAATGTACATTGCGTTTCCCAGGATGGAGACAATATTCAAAATGGCTCTTCCGGAATTGGAGGACGAGTTGGTCTGGATTATTTAAAGCAGGCAGATCACGCACAAATTTTAGGAGAACGGGCTGCAGCTGAAGCAATTTTACTTTTAGGCGCAGAGCAGGCACCTTCAGGTTTACTACCTGTTATTTTAGGACCTGCGCAATCCGGAATATTGCTGCATGAAGCCGTAGGACATCCCTTGGAGGCAGATTTCAACCGCAAAGGAACTTCCGCATACAGTGGCAGGATTGGCGAAAAAGTCGCTTCTGATTTGTGTACAATTTATGATTCAGGAACTATAGCAAACGAACGTGGGGCGATAAATTTTGACGATGAAGGAATTCCTTCTGCTGAAAATTTACTAATCGAAAAAGGAATCCTGCGGAACTATATGCATGATCGGATCAGCGCTAAACACTTCCACACAAATCCCACCGGAAACGGCAGACGTGAATCCTATGCACATTATCCGATACCACGTATGACATCTACTTACCTCGCTAATGGTGAAGCTGATCCTGAGGAAATTATCAGTTCAGTTAAAAAAGGGGTTTATTGTCAAGAGTTCAGCGGTGGTCAAGTTGATATTTCCAATGGTGATTTTGTCTTCGTCCCGACTGTTGCATGGCTGGTGGAAGATGGTAAAAAAACCGTGCCGATAAAGAATTTCACCTTAATCGGAAACGGTCCGGATGCAATGTCAAAAATCAGTATGGTTGGTAACGATTTCGCAATGAGCGAAGGTATCTGGACTTGTGGAAAAGATGGTCAGAGTGTTCCAGTCGGAGTAGGGCTACCGACAGTGCTGGTTGCTGAAATGACTGTAGGAGGCATGTAAACACTTAATATAAAAAGATATTATTATAATTTATTTTTATACCTGCTCGCCTTTGGCTTCAGCTAAATTGGAAATTTCACAACTTAAGGCAGCTAGTTCGAGGCAGTCCAGAATATGTTCATCCAGCAACGGCTGATATTTTACTGCACCTGCTGGAACTGAACTTCCAGCTGTTCCAGTTAATTCATTTTTTTCTACAAACTGATCCAGTTGTTCTGCTAATTTAGTTGTTTGTGAAGTAATTTTATTTAGTTGGGTCGAAGCTTTTATCCAGTCTTTTGAATAACGTGCCATTTCAGCAAGTTTTTCAAAACTGGTATGCTTTTCACCCTCGTTCATACCTAATAGACTTCCGAATCCCAAAGAATTTGCTTTATCCGCCATACGCTCCATAAATGACTGCTTGCTTTTAAAGATCTCAAACAAATCAAACGTGATAATCTTTTCCTCGCCACCTGCTTTTACAGGTCGTTTCAGATCCTTTAAATGCAGTTCACGGCGTTTAATATCTTTCAATAACCTTCGTCTTAAGTTGTTCTGTGCCTCATAAGCACTTTCGTCGTCAAAATGAAATTTTTCCATTTTGTTTATTTCACGCATTACATTTTTGTATTTATGTTTAACTTTTGCTAATGCTTTCTCTTCTTTCTCAATTTTAGCAGGAGTCTCGCCTTTTTGTTTTACTTTGCGTTCCTCCTGCTTGCTGATAATAGTTTTTTTACGTAAAGCAACTCTGATCGGAAAAGAATCTTCAGTGAATTTCCAGGAGTTAAAAAAGACAATATCCACTTTCTCAAAGTCTGCGGCATTAAAGACGAAATCGCTTATATTTGCTTTTGCGAACTCATCATCTGCATGTTCCTTACGGAACTCCAGCAGTTTAGTTGAAAGATCACTTGTAGACATATACGAAAGTACCTTCCTGCTGAAATCAATATCAACCAAACCATCCTGTGTACGTTTATCAAGATCATCAACAATCATTACGTAAATCAGGCCCTTCATCAAATTGTCTAAAACCGCGACTCCAGTAATTTTCTCAATTGCTGTGCTGAGAATATAACCGATACCCAGATAGTATGATTTTTCGACCTGAGAAATTTTTTCATCCAGTTTAGTGACAAGTTCTTTGTACTTTAAAATCATTTCCCCTCTGCTGCGCAAAACAGCGTCGGTCACCGCCAACTTAACAAATTTTGGATTTTTTTCTCGTTCAGAGCATGATTGTTGAACTTCCTTGTAACGCTCAATAATTTTTGTCAGCCGCTCAGAATCAGCGGAATCAAGTTTGTCCTGCTCTAGTTCAGCCTTTCCCGGAACACGGAAAATCAGTTTGCTGCTGTTAGAATCAGGAGTTTTCCCTTTGGGAATATCACCTGGAAAATTCAAAATCCAGTCATATTTATCTTTTTTTTCTTCAGGATAACTGGTTTCTTCAATAGCAACTACTACATCTGCTTTTATTAAACGATTAACTAAAATCTTCATATAACGATTACGCAAATCCGGACTTAGAAGCAGCAAAATCAAATTTTCGTCTTCCGTACCTTCATCAGAGGTATCTTCGTGCTGTGCTAGTTCAACCATTTTCGTTTCACGCATCATCGAGGTGAAAATGCTTCATTTTTTCTTTGGTCAATATTTCACGGTCATCGAATGTTGCTTTGAGTTTAGCAGCACCTAATTTAAGCTGCTTATACTCATCTGTTCCCTCTACAAGCTTACCGTCAGGATCATAATTATCCATGAATTTCATATACTGTGCGGCGGACTGTAGGTCATTGAAGTAGATTTTGATCTGGAATAATAGTAAACAAACATTAATCATTACAGTACCTTTTAGATTGTCAAAAATAGGTACCCAAAGATCAACAACTTTGTTCAGGTTTGTTTCTGCAGCATCCCTTTCCTTGTTTTCCATCTGCAGTTCTGAGAGAGTCAGCAGCATTGAAGACTGCTTACGCAGCACCTGTGCTTTTTTCTGTACATCAGGACTGATACTCGCCAGTTGTTCAAAGGTTGCAATTGCTAATTCATATGAGAGCATTCCAAGAGTTGCATCTCGATCTTCAGCATAATATTGATCTGCCGATTCTTGCGCTTTTTCGAGTAAAGGTGAAATTTTTTCATCCCAACTTGCTGAAAATTTCTCTACTGAAAACGTTGGCTCATCTGTCTTTAAACGCTTAAAGTGTTCTTTGTCATTACTCGAAAATCCGCATTTTGAGCAAGATGCAACTTGGATCAAATTAAAATCACAATATTCCAACTTGCCTGCAGATCTGATATAACTTGGTACCCCAAATATATTTTGCTCAATTATCATACTCTTGGAGTGTAGGACAAAGAATTTTATTTCTGGATTATCACAGACATAACAACGAACATAACTCCCTAAAAGCGAATTTTTTTCCGCTTTAAAAAATCCTCCATCTGAAACAACTGCATAATTTTCGGGATGTATAACCTGTAAGATTCCATGGTAATCAGCCAATTTTTGCTCAAAAGTTGCTCTCACCATGTAACGGCCTTCATCAAATTTAACTGGTACCTGCTTTAACATTTGACAACTAATCACCTCCCAGAATGCATCATCACCTTGCAAAGGATGTTCTGACTGAAAGGGCTTACAGACCTTGAGTCTGATTTTAACTTTTGGCATCAGAGCTTTACCCAGACGGAAAGTAAAACCCGTATCATCAATTTTCATCAAACTTACTTTTACTTTCAAATTAGCAGTTTCAATGATACCTTGAGGTAGATCCTTCTCCAACAGAGCACGGGCGCTTTTCCAGAATTTTGTTAGAATTTCATTATTAAACCCCAGCAGCTTGCCGGACAAGAGGAAAAAACTGATTTCTTTTGTTGCTAAATCCGCATCAGCAACCATTAACTGAGCCAGATATTTAAGCATCAGAAAAGCTTGTTTTGGATCAATATCCAAAGGCCCCATTTCCGGAATTTTACCCTCTTTGATCACAGTCATGATATTGCTGATTTCTTCTTTGTCGTGCAAAAAATTTATCGCTTCACGCAGAAAATTCATTTCTGACTGATCAGTATGTCCATCTGCAACGACCATTCCGGCAATTGAATGGGCAAACCAAGTTTTTTCGGCCTCTGACATTTCTTCTAAATTTGGTAACTGCATAATTTTCTAAACTAAATAATTAGTGTGCTGACTGCTGTTTAAAATCCGTAACTCATGCCTATCAAATAAGCTGTAGAGCCCAGTCGCTGATCTCCGGAACCACTACCGCTGGCACTGTCAATGGTCAATATACCTGCTTCCGTCCAAAAATCGGCTGAAAATTCAAATCCAATCCTGAATTCACTGACCAGCGAATTTCCAAGTTTACGTTGACTCTCTAGGACAAACTCTGTTTTTGCCAGCCCCAATCCGGCACTTATTTTCCAGGATTCTGCGATAGACTGCTGGGTCTTTGCCAAAAGTCCGAGATGGCTCGTGTTGGCCTGCGGACGGTTCCCGCTTGCCCCAAACATCGTGAATGATTGTTCTGCTAACAATCCTTTTACTCCCCAGCGGTCACTATACCACCACTCTCCCCAATAAACACGATTGCTGAGTTCAAGCTGATTTCTGAAAGCACTGTAATGCGGACTGCTGAAGATGAGCAAGTCTAATCCGGCTTGAAATGTAGGAAACTTCCGACCGACTCCACCAAATACGGTAGCGGGGGCAGTATACTGTTCTTCAGACAATACTGAGCTAAGTTCGTCAAGTTGATTGTTCTTAACCTGTGCAGACACATCAACAGGACTTGCCAGAATTATACTGGTAATTGCTAGCAGGAATCCTCCGTATTTTAGCACAATTTTGATTTTCATTTTTTCTTGGTCTTTATGAAATATAATTTTCTTAAAACAGTTCTCTGTGGTCTCTGTAGTCCTTGAAGATAAAAAGCTTTTGCGATCCTTGATTAATTTTTTACATTTTCAGCATAATTAATCAAGACTGAGGATTCCAGGCAGGTTTACGTTTACTAAAAAAAGCATCAATTCCTTCCTTGATTGATTCAGACTCCCAGGCATTTGCCAGTTTTTCTATAGTTGCACTACGCACATCATCCGGTTCTTTCCCGCGAACTTCCGCAATGAGACGTTTCGCTGCGGAAACAGCTTCCGGAGCACAACGCAGCAGTTCCGAAATTTCTTCTTCAACAGCTTCATCAAGTTTTTCCTTAGAGACGCTTTTGGAGATTAAACCTAAACTTACTGCTTCTTCGGCAGCAAATCGATGTGCATTGAGCATCACCCTCCGTGCGTTTGACGCGCCGATGCGTCGCAAAACATATGGTGAAATAGTTGCCGGAAGCAAGCCCAGCAAAACTTCTGTCAGAGAAAATAGTGCGTCTTCAACAGCAACCGCAATGTCACAACACGCGATCAAACCTACAGCTCCTCCAAAAGAGAGTCCGTTGACTCTTCCAATTAGCGGCATTTTAAGCTGGTCCAACTCACCCAGCATTTCAGATAATTCGGTAGCTTCCGCAATTCTATGCTCACGTTTTTGAGTAGCGATTTTCTCCATCCAGCGTAAATCAGCACCAGCGCAGAAAGACTTTCCGGAACCGGTAAGTATAACCGCACGTACATCCGGTTTTTTATTTAAATCCTCGACTACCTGCCGTAGTTCCCGGATCATTTCCAGACTCATGGCATTATGTACATCGGGACGGTTAAGCGTCAGGGTGGCGATTTGGCGTTCGTCAATCGTTAAAATTAATGTGTTAAATTTCATCTGGGCTATACTGAAAAAAGTTAAACTTAAAAAAAGCTATTATCCACAATCCG
>Ga0233434_1002585_pt1 | contig 15650 bp, 18 predicted proteins | sample SI_122_August201_4_FD_182738 | JGI IMG/M metagenome (GOLD analysis project Ga0233434, IMG submission 182738) | Seawater microbial communities from Saanich Inlet, British Columbia, Canada - SI_122_August2016_120_MG | ecosystem: Environmental > Aquatic > Marine > Inlet | place: Canada: British... | reverse complement strand
TTCTAAAAGAAAACCTTCATATACAAATTCCTTAATCTACTTAGCAAAAAAAATGCACAAAACTCTCAAAAAATAAGGTGTATTTTATTTAAACCATCTATATTTATCATCCCAAAATCTTTGAAAAATTATATCTATATATAAAACTAATTAAACACAACTTTTTTAGAGAAAATAAAGTTTAACATCATTCCCGATAGAATTCCTAATAATTGAGCCTGAATATGGAATTCTAATCCAAAATTATAAATCAACAGATTAAGAATAATAAGGTTAACAATAAGGCCAATAATATTGACCGAAATATATTGAAAAAAACCTTTTATACTTGAAGGCCTTCCTCTTGTTACTTCAATAAAGGTCCAATAATGATTTAATAGATAATTATTGCCTACTGCTATAAAAAATGACAATATTGAAGCAGAATTAACATTGAAATTATAAATATTTGTAAATATAAAATACGTAGAAATATTAACTACTGTTCCAGAAATCCCAACTAGCCCAAAACGAAATAATAATTTTAAATTTCTTCGTATGAGAGAATATACAATCATTTATAATTAATCCATCAGCCGCAATTTAACTATTGTATACACATAAGTAATTACAAACATAAATAAATTTCTTTTTGTCTTTCCAAACATTCTTTTTTGAAAAGCATACGGGACTTCTTTAATTTTAAATATTTTTTTACTTCGGTAAAGCTTAAAGATTATTTCTTCAACAATGTCAAAATTATTACATGTTAAATTAATACTTTTTAGTTGGTTCTTATGATAAATCTTGTAACTATTTGACACATCTTTACATGGCAATCCCAATACAAAAGAATATGTAATATTTAATATTTTGCTCATTAATGTCAAAATTAAGCTGTTTTCAGTGCTTCCATTGCTAACATAACGAGATGCAATTACAATATCATAACTATTTATATACTTGAATAAATTTTGGATAAATTCTGGAGAATGTGATCCGTCCGCATCCATAAATAATATAAATTCTCCATTAGACTCATCTATACCTGTTCTTACAGCGTCACCATAATTATTCCCACCATGTCTAGCGACGTATCTGCAGTCGTATTTCCTGCATAAACCTTGCGTGTTATCCATTTCATTCTCAGTGTCCACCACAATAATTTCCGCTTCTACATTTATAGAATCAAGAGCACTTCTAATTCTTGGTAGTAAATTACTCAGATTTTCTTCCTCTTGATAAGATGGAAGGACAATACTTAATATCACATCACTCATAAAGTGACTCTATCCATCGTATCATTTTTATAATTCCTTCTTTTTTATTAACCTTAGGGGTCCATAAAAAATCACTGTATGCCTTTCTAATATCAGCTATAAATACTTTTTGATCGTTAGCCCTCCACGGTATTTTGTGATATAAAAGATTAACATTTAACTCACTCTCCAATATATTAAAGAGTTCAATAAGTGAAAGGCTATTGGATAACCCACCACCGATGTTGTAACTCTTCCCACAACAAATTTTAATATTTTTAACAGCTAAAAAATAACAGTTAATAAGGTCCGATGTGAATAAAATATCACGAACTTGCTTGCCATCTCCAGAAATGGAAAAAGAGTCGACTGAAAGATTTTTTTTTCTCAAAACTGCTTTCTCAACGAACCACCCAATCCAACCTTGATCATATGTACTAAACTGTCGGCCACCAAAAATAGTTGAATGCCTAAAAACAACTGTTCTAATGTTAAAATTACGTGCATAATCAAGCATATACTGATCGGCAGCTCCTTTCGAACATCCGTAAGGCGACCTAAAATCTAAACTGGTTTTTTCGTCAATACCATAACTCAAATTTTTTATTTCATATCTTGTTTTAGTTTCTATATATTCTAGATACTCCAGATCTCCATATACTTTATTAGTTGATGAATATACTACTATGGAATTTGGAGAGTATTTACGGACAGATTCAAGTAGGTTCAAACTTCCCATTGTATTTATTTCAAAATCTTTTCTTGGATTTTCTAAGGATAATGTCATAGCAACTTGTCCTGCCAAGTGAAATATTATATCTGGTTTAATATCCTTTATAAAAAATTCAATATCATTAGAAACTCTTATATCTCCATGATAAAATCTGAACTCCCCCAATGTTTTTAACCATAAAAGATTCTCTTCACTGCCAGTACGAGATAAATTATCGAATATAAATAGATCACCCCCTATTCTTAAAACTTCACTTGCTAAATTAGAACCTAAAAATCCACATCCACCAGTAATTAAGTACCTCATACTATCTAATTAACCTTTTTATTAATTTCATAATCAATAGTTCTTTTCAACCCATCCTCCAATAAAACCTCAGGCATCCAACCAAAAGAAGACAACTTTTTAATATCTGCATCTACTGGCGACATTATTTCGTTACTCCTATATGGTAAGGCCCCAAAATCTAAAAAAGTATTCTTATTAGAACATAATTTTTTTACTAATTCCAAAAACTCTCTAATTGTAATTGTATAGTTAGTTCCAATATTAAAATGATTATAAGACCTATCAAGTCTTTTATAATTATTAATTAAAGCAATAAAAACATTAACTACATCATCAATATAAATAAAATTTCTTCTCTGTAAGCCAGGAGTAAGCTTGATAACATTACCAACCGTATCATCTAATAATTTATTTATCATATATGAGACAAATTTTGATAAATTATCTCCTTGACCAAAAAAATGCTCTAAAGATAAATTGATTATTAAAATATTATCTGAATATCTTTTAAGCCACTCGACAAATTGTTTTTTTGAAAGGCTATAAATGTTAATTCTTTTGTCTAAAATAGTATCTGTATTAATAAATATGCCTACATTGTATTTAATAGCAGTACTTAGAAGCTTAAGTGGAAGTATTAAATTAGCCTCAATAGTTTCGATGGGATTTTTCTCGTCTTTACCGTAATTTGTAGCACAGTGGATAACACATTCAATTTTTTTCTGTAAAAAAAGAGAATCAATATCAAGTGTTTCTATATCACACCAAACAACACTTCCCTTAATTTCATCTATACGAAAAGTCAAGGATTTTTTACGCTTAACACAAAAAAGCTCGTGCCCTTCGTTCAGGAGCTTTTTCAATAAATTGCTCCCTAAAAATCCTGTTGCACCAGTTAATAGTATCCTCATAGGGAAGCTACTTGTTTTCTAAAAAAACTATATAGTAGTATTCTCTCATTCATTACCCTGTACCTGGCATTCATTTATTAAAATAAATTATGTGTATTTTTAAAAAACTAATTACTGCCACATTTTCCATGGCGCATTGCCAGCTGTCCACAACTCCTCAAGATAATTCTTATCACGCAATGTATCCATTGGCTGCCAAAATCCATTATGTTCAAATGCTGATATTTCCCCTTGACGTGCCAAAGTTTGCATTGGAGCCTGTTCCCAAATTGTTGAACTATCCTCAATTAACTCAATCACTTTGGGCGAAAGGACAAAAAAACCTCCATTAATTCGATTACCGTCACCTTTTGGCTTCTCTTTAAAAGATACAACTTTTCCACCAAGTATATTTAGAGCGCCAAAACGTCCTGGAGGATAAACTGCAGTGAGCGTAGCTAGAGTTTTCTGTTTCTTATGATAATCAATAAGGTTGGTGATATTAATATCACTTACTCCGTCTCCATAGGTAAGGCAAAAACTCTCTTCGTCTTTTACATACTCTTCTATTCTTTGAATTCTACCGCCAGTCATAGTACTTTCACCAGTATCCACCAATGTAACTGTCCAGGGTTCAGAACGCTTATGATGGATTTCCATCTTATTATTTTTCATGCAAAAAGTAACATCGGACATATGTAAAAAATAATTAGAAAAGTACTCCTTAATTACATACCCTTTATAACCACAGCAAATTATAAAATCTGTTACGCCATGGGTGGAATACATCTTCATAATATGCCAAAGAATCGGCTTATGTCCAATTTTAATCATTGGTTTTGGAATATTATCGGTTTCCTCACTAATACGAGTCCCAAATCCTCCCGCCAAAATAACTGCCTTCACAATAACTCCTGTAAATTAATATAAAATAACTTTACAATTATTTCATGTAATACATAAATTTATATCTCGCAACAAGATATTTAATAATGTATTTGATAAAGGAAATAGGATTTCTCAAAAATTTTATCGCTAACACCATTGACAAATTTTCAATCAATTCTGGTTTTTCTTTTTTAATTCCAGATTCAATTCTATAATAGAATTCAAGATTATGCATTATTAATAATTGAGATGCTTGTTTTTTCCAATTGTCTTTAGTGGTTTTGTATATATGCTGGTATATATCTCCAAATGATTTTTGTTCGTTCCACCTGCCCTCCATACTAACCCAACTCATATCGCCATTATATCTAAGATTTGATGGCAATGCTCCAAGAGGCCTATACCCACCAACAACTTCTTTAAACCACCAACATTTATTGTTTGAAAATGCTAACAACAATGCTAATACAGCAATCGGAAATATTGTTGTTGCATAGCAGCCTTCTTCAATTCTTTTTTTAACTTCTGGTACATGCTTAGAAACTTCAAAAGTATTAAAAACAACCCCTGGAGCATGGTCTGATGCAGCTCTAATATCTTTAAATTTAATTTTTTCATTAGAATTTTTAGTTCTCATTGTGTTCTTCCACATAATATCCTCATCCCACATGCCCCATGCAGTTGAAACAAAATCTGGTTTTATACGTGCAAGAAATGGGATCAATTCCATAATCCCCTCTTCTCTTAACATATCATCATCAGCCATATAAAAAAAAATAATCAGTCTGGCATATTGGTATAAACTCCAACAATCCTTTTACTATTCCTATGTTTTCTTTACGCCCGTTAATTATTATATTTTTTCCATAATTTCTGGATTTTAATTTTTCATCAAATGGAGTAGCCATAGTCAAAAAACCTTGATTACGTATTTCTTTAACTAAAGTATCAAGATCACCCCGTGTCAAACGAGTTTCAGAAAAACGCTTTATGTATGGAACATCATCACGTCCCTTCATATCAGGATGAATAAATGAGTCTAACTCTCGATATTGAAGCTTAAATGCAAAAGGAAAAGAATATTTTTTACATATCTCACCAAATGTTCTGATCACATGAAGTCCGTGATCCAAATCACCCATATGATTATTTGCCATCTCAAGAGTAAACAGATCTTCAGGTATTTTTTTTATCAAAATTGTTCTCCAACATAATTAAATAAGGGTCTCATTATCTAGTTTTTAACATTTCTATTACATCATCATATATAGATTTATCCTCAAGCAAGTTCTGAATAATTTCCATTTCTGACGGCCATAATAGTGCTCTTTTATTAATTGGATAAACAGACCCCAAGGTATCTAAATGAGTACCCCACAAAGTAATGGGTATCAGACCCATATTAAGTGCCTCACACAAAGATGTACTACCCCAACTAATAACAAAATTAGGTTTTAATTTATTAATAACAGACGCTGCATCAGATCCATCAACATATTTTAAATTAGAAAGATCAAATATTTCATCCCAATTATGTGGTTGTACATTATATTCTTTAGAAAACTTTTTGGAAACTCTGGCTAATGGATGGAGTTTTATATATACATCGTAATCAAAATTTTTAAACAATTTAGTTAGACTAGAAAAACTCTCTGAGAATGTATTCCAGTCAATTTCAGCCCTTACAGTAGAAGGCATAAAGAAAATAGCAATATTTTTATGATTTTTTGTCTTTATCATTGGATAAGTTAGTACTTTAGATTTTATTCCAGCATCTATCAAGTACTTTCTTTCATCATAACTATAAACATAAACTGAATCATATTCTGGAAAAGTACTTAAATTAATTTTGCCAATCAAGCCGTGGTACATATTAATCGTTCTATGTTCGGACAATATTGCCGCATGAGAAGGAAGTGCCGCACCAGCTGAATAAACTGTACAATCTGGATACTTTTCTTTAAGTTGCTGAAAAAACGAAATTAAATACGTAAAAACTGAAATATTTTTCGTATTACCATACAAAATATCTAGAATTTCGTCTGGAAAATTTTTCTCCAAGATAGACTTATAATCAGAAATAGAAATAAATAGGTTTCTTAGAAGAATATAAGCACTCAACTTCTCATACTTCATATAATCAGACAGACTAAAGGCATAAATCAAATACATTTCGTTAGTATTGATCTGAAAAACTTTTTCAATATTATTGGTATCATATCCACGACCTGAATCTAGAACTAACGCTGTTATCGTTTTTTTATTTTTATTACCGCTAATAAAAAACTGCTTTAAATAATAAAAAATAACCATAAAAAATGGAATTACATAAATGTAAAAAATCCAAGAAAGAAAGAAAAAATTTTTCTTAATAAGCTTTTCTGAGGGATTCTCGTTAAGCAATTCATCAATTCTAATATCAGTCAGCACCCATTTCTGAATAGAAGATACAGATGGGAAATTAGATATCTCAACCTGAAGTTTTTTTTCATTAACCATTATCTAATTTGATATATTACAGTCTTGAACAAAGTTTTCATAAAAACTAGTTAATGCATAACTATCTGCAACATAAGCAATAAAACTAAACCCCATATTTTGATAACTTCTACAAGCCTCAACCTCCCTAGAAAATGTGCCTGCCAGTTTTCCTGCAGAAACTATTACCTCCAAACATTCTTTCAACTGTTTCATTACCTTTGGGTGCTCCAGTTGTCCAGGAAGACCAACAGATTGTGAAATATCATACATACCTAGATAGATTAAATCGATTCCATCTATCTGGGTGATCTCTGGTAAATTTTCGATCCCCTCTTTGCCTTCGACAAGTACGCCTACTAATGTATCTTCAGCATGTCTGGACATACTCCTATCTAACTCTACATGTGTATAGCCATGGCAACGTGTGTAAGGAGATAAGCCACGAGCCCCTTTTGGAGAATAAAGGGCTGCATTAACAATTTTTTGGGCGGCCTCTGGAGTAGAGACATGAGGTACCATTAATGCTTTACAGCCAGTCTCTAATGCATGTAGAATCGTATTTTCTTGATCATCCCCCACTCTTATTATTGGCTGACAATTATGAAGCTGTGCAGCTCGAACCATCTCTTCTGCTGTCTCCCAACTCAATGTTCCATGTTCCATGTCAAGCACAATAAAGTCTATCCCTGTACGTGCTATTACATCAACTACAAAACTCGATGGTAGCATGCACCAAGTGCCAAAAACAGTTTCTCCATTTTGCATTCTTTTTTTAATAGAATATTTCATCAAAAATCCTTATATTGTTTATATACAGAATCATCCTGCATTAACTGTTCAACTTCTATACGATCGTCGTTAGTATCAACTGATTTGGATATGTAGGGAGAAGGCACCATCCGAACTTTATATCCATGCTGAATTGCACGATTCATTTCTATGGACTCTTGTAACTCTAATGGTGTTGGTTCTAACTTATGATTAAACTTCTTCATAAAGTGCCAACGAAAAGGCATAATACATACCTGTTTGTACCATATAGCACGACGTTCTTCATGATCAATTGAGGGCATGGGTGCACGTGACATATACATCGCATTCATTTGAAGATCGCAAACAACTTTTATTTCTCCGGGATCTTTCCATTCCTCTTCACTAAGCTCCGCTGTCAGGTTCGAAACATAAACATCTTTTTCGTTAAGCAAAGGTTGAATAGCCAAATCAATCATATCTGGGTGCACAAGGGGTTCATCACCTTGCACTACAACTACGATATCATTATCATCCAAATTCAAGGTCTCTGCTGCCGATGCAACTCTTAATCCTGGTCTTTGAATATTAGGGTCAGTCATAATTACGTTCCCCCCAAAACCCTCAACTGTTTGTTTGATCTCTTTATCACAAGCGGCTACGAATAAACTGGTTGTATATTTACTCAGTGCACATCGTTTATAACAATGTTCAATCATTGTTTTTCCTAATATATCACAAAGTGGCTTTCCAGGAAAACGAGTAGATCCCATTCTAGCTGGAATTCCTACAACTATTCTCATAGTGGCTTCTCTGCCGTAATAAATAAGTGACTAGAAATACCCAACCGTTCAATTTCAGCTTTGTAATGTTCATTAAAAATACGATCAAATACCCCATCAACTTCTTTCACAACTCCTACAGACCCATATTTTGCCCAACGAATCATATTTTCTATACTATATTTATGTAAAAAGTCTACTTCAATGTTAACAAATTCAGTATCGTTAAATAACTCTGGAATCGCTTCTTTGCTAAAATAATTGAGATGCGCAGTTTGATAAAAAAATTGCTCAAACTTATCTTGTTCTACTTTTTTAATAACATCGTTCAAATTTGGCATAGATAGCACTAACTTACCTCCTGGCTTCAACAATTCATACGCATAACTTAGAAACTCTTTTGGTTTTTCCACATGCTCTATCACATCAAAACTAGTAATTATGTCAACTTTTTCATTTTCTGCAACTGCGTCTTCTGGATACGGGTAGTAAGCATGTCCTTGTGATTGTAAATACTCCTTATACATTCCTGCAGGCTCTATAGCAATAGTCCTTGATGCACTACTTGATATTGCATCCAAAAATACTCCTGCTGATGCGCCTAAATCCAATATAGACTTTCCCCGTATATTTTCTATACCTATTCTACTGATCCTCTCGTTTTGTTCATGATCATATTTAGCATGAATAGAGTCTGGAGTAAACTCATAGTCCCACTGTTTACGATATTCATGTGACTCGTAGAAGTCATTTAACTGCTCAGGAATAGGTGACAAATAAACGAAACTACAATCTTCACACCTTAAAATAGAATAATCATAAGCTCTTTCCACACCCCCTCCTATTCTAATTGGTGAACTGTATATTGTTTTCGACTCCCTAGATGAGCACAATCTACATTTAGACATTAATAACTCCTTTTTTCTAACACAACAGAAATATTATTCCCTTTATGTATTTTTTCTATCATATCAATAAAAGTATTATTTAATTGTTCAATATTTTTATTAACCTTTGTTCCACTCTCTATATCTTTGCTTCTGGCTCCATTAATATACCAATTAAAGTAATTTACTATAGAGTAGTCTTGAACTGTTGATATTTGGCTTATTTTCCATGGAGTGCTCCCTTCAATAAGATTAGAAAATGTCTCAACAGTGTAATAGTAAGGATGTGCTAAATGAAAATTGAATGTAAGGTACTTATCTTTTTGCTCACTACTTAACGTATGTGAATAAAAATCATTAAAATTAGGTAGGGAGAAATACACTTTGCAATCCTCCGATGCAATTTCATAAATTTCATTCAAGACATGTATTGGATTTATAAAATGTTCAAATACATGATGACCGTAAATTACGTGATACTTTTTTTCTACATCTAAAATATTGCTATATACCTTTACGTCAAATTCCTTTTCAAGATGTCTTTTATCATTATCATTAAGTTCTACACAGTCTATTGTCGATGTGCCAATCAATCCATTCAAACCATATATTGATGCACCGTTACCAGCGCCAATTTCTAAAACATTGCAATTATTTTTATCAAGAATTAAGTCTGCTACTATTCTATTAAATCTTTTCAAGCTTTCACTTCGCTTAATTAATGCGTCTTGATTACTCCACTCGTTAGATAGTGCAAGACCACCATAACTAGATGAATAGTCAATAGCTTGATAATCCTGTAAAAAAATAAAACTACAGTCATTACACATCATAACATTGCTTGCTTTTTCCCTAATTTCTGTATGTATTATTTGATGTGAATCACTACCACATAACATGCAATTTTTCATATTATTATTTTTCATGGTCTATCAATTTCGTGCAATTATCTAATAATTGTATATTTTGTATTTTTGCAATATGCAAATATTCATCAATAGTCTCACCCCATACAGTAAGGAACACATCATATCCTGCATTTTTAGGTTCTAGCAAGTGTGTTACATTATCATCAATAAAAATCATATCTTTTTTATCGCAACCTATTTGTTTTCTATATCTATCTAGTGCTTGTAGTTTTGATGTTATTTGCGCCTGATCAAGCAATCTATCTTTTTTTATATCAAGGCCTTTATTTTCTAATATTAACCTCACTGATTTAGCATCTTTAAGTGTTGCTATATATAATCTATTCTGATTATTAAGAGTTTTCATAACTTCTACTACACCATTAAATACCGGGTGCAAATCTATCCATGCATTAACATCATCTCGTCTTAGTTTTTCTCGCGCTTTAAAAAAAATAGTCTTGAATGGTTCAATATTTTCTTGCCATTGCTCTTCTAATTCATCGTAGACTTCTTGATTATCAATACTAATCCCTTCCGAAAAAGCCCTGCGCAAAATATAATATTCACCAGCTCCTCGCACTCTTGGGCGTACTTTACGAAAATTTAACTTGTCATCTTCAGTAAATTCCGACAAATCATCACGGAAATTGTCTCGTGTCTCCCACTCTTCCCATGCATTCCATGATGTAACCATGCATTCATCTGTACTATCACACACTACGCCATCAAAATCAAAAACGATAATTTTCTTATTTTTAATCATACAGCTAATTTAAATGGGTTTGATAGCTCTCCTAAACCTTCTATCACACAACGAAAATTATCGCCATTCTTCAGATATTCACGATCTCTAACTCTAGAAGGTGCGCCTGTTAGAACAACATCACCTGGCTCTAGGGTAATCCATGTAGAAAGCCACTTTATAAGCTCTACCTCCTTCCACAATCTTTCATTAAGATGCCCCTCTCTCAAGAGTGACTCGTTATGATATCCACTAATCATCTGTTGGTCTGGGCTAAACTCTGTATCAATCCATGGACCAAGAACACAAAATGTATCCGCAGCTTTTGATCGAGCCAAGTGGTGATCCCGTTCAAGTACATTTTCACAAGAGACATCATTTCCTATGGTGTACCCAAAAATAGCAGATTGAGCCTCTTCTGTGGTTGCTTTTGACAATTTATTTCCAATTACTATACCTAACTCACACTCACCCCATACAAGCACATCATTAAAAGGCGAAACTATTGTTTCATCAGGACCAATCACTGAAGAAGATGGCTTAATAAACACCAAAGGTTCATTAGTTTTTTCTGTCAACCCAGTTATACCTGGGTAATTGATCGCCGCAGCAATTACCTTTCCTGGCTGACATGGAGATAGTAGAACTGCATCATTTATTGAGACCAACTGATCTAATGGCTTACCACCGTTCCATGGTGCATCCGAATATACTCTAACCTGTTGATTATGCAATAAACCATAATATTCATTTTTTAAAAACCTAAATCTTATAAATTTCATATCTATGGAGTAGTCTCTATTTTTTTTTGTAATTGGCTTTAGTTAACTCATTAATCACTTGCAATATTCCTTGACCCAAATCAACATGCATAGGTGGTATGTACTTTCTACCTAGTTTTGACTGGTAAGCATAAGGAGTTCTTATATAATGACCTGCGTATTTATTTTCAATAAACTTTACCGATTGTGGTGAAAGTCCCAGTATTTCTGATAGCATTTTTAGCATATCAATTACTCGCATAGGTTCTTGCCCTGTCAACACAACACTTTCATTGACAAAATCATCGTTTATTGCATCAACACTGGCACGGGCAGCATCTTCCACATGAATATACTCACGCATTGCATCAATATCTCCCTCGTAGCTAACTATCCCATTCTCTAGCGCTGATCTTATAATTCGATATAGCCCATTAGTATGGTCCGCTCTTGGCCCATAGAGTGATCCATAACGGAGGATTGTATAATCAAGCCCATAAATTTTTTGATACTCTTCCACATAAGCCTCGGATGCTTGTTTACTGCAGCGATAAAAGCCACCTTCACGACTGTGAACATAAACTGTGCTGGCGTAAATAAAGCGCTTAATCCCGTGGGCAAGACAGGCTTCCATTACATTCAGGTTTCCAAGAATATTAATGTTAACGGTTTTAAGAGGTTGCTCTAATGCTTGATTGAGATCTGCTAGGGCGGCAAAATTATAAACTACATCTGCACCAATAATAGTTTGGTTGAGCTTTTCTCCATCCTGAACATTGCCAATCACCATTTCTTGCTCATCTCGCAACCACAGTGACCTAGTTTGGTCGTAGATGGTTACTTGATATCCTGTATCACTAAGATGGTCAGCCACATGGGAGCCGATAAATCCACTGCCACCAACAACTACTGCTTTTTTCATCACAAGCCCTCTCTCTGCACTGCATACTCTTCTTCCGGTACAACGCCTTCAAGTGGTTGATTAGTCAAGAAGCGCACCGCCTCTTCTGTCGCTTCTATCTCCATACGAGTACGACAATCAACCGACATAGAACCCATATGTGCGGTTAGGATACAGCGTTGAATCTCACGCAACTTTCCAACATAAGGCTCAAAATCAAATACATCAATTGCTGCACCACTTAAATGGTCTGACTGCATTACATCATATAGATCCTGCTCATTAATTATTCCACCCCTAGCAGTGTTGATAATGATTGCATCCTCTTTCATACTGAGTAGTTGTTCTTTTTTAACCATATTTTTTGTTTGTGCAGTTAGTGGAGTGTGAATGGTTATTATGTCCGCCTGTTGATAGATTGTGCCTTTATCCACCCATTCAATATTAAATTTCTTTTCTAAATTATTATCAGGTGTAATATCGTTAACCAATATTTTTGGTGAGCCAAAGCCTTGTAGATGTTGCAATACTCCAGTCCCAATACGACCAACCCCAATGATACCAATGGTAATCTCTGATAATCTCCTGCCAAAGAATCGATGCCATTTTGCATCATGCATCCACATATTAGAGAGCTGTACTGAACGCAACAGAGTCAGCATTAACCCTATGGTTAACTCTGCAACTGCTGGAGCTGGCGCATCTGGAGTATAAGATACTATAATTCCTCGTTTTTTTGCCTCTAATAAATCAACGCTATCTAGGCCAATTCCTACCCGAGAAATCATTTTCAGATTTGATGCGATACCCATGACTTTTTTTGTTATCAGCTCTGTGCCTGCGATTATCACATCAAAATCCTTCACCATTTCTGCTAATTCATCTTCAGTAAGTTTTCTGTTTAATGGGTTGACTAAATATTCAACCCCAGCACTTTCTAACAAATCAAATGGCAATCTATTTTGATTGCCAAATGGAACGGTTGTAATTAATACCTTGAACATTTTTTGTTAATTTGGGATATGTATAGTGAAGATTTTTTTTAAATTAGAAAACTACATGTTATATCTATTAATATAATCAGCAGTAATACTTTCTAATAATGACATTGCATTTGTTGGCATGACTTTTTTTAATTCGCTCCTAACTCTATCAATTTCTTCAGCGAAAGACAAATATTTTTCTGGTTTTTTCCAGCCGATTTTTGCGTAGTTGTTATTATATGGAGCATCAGTTATTGATCTTCTTGGGACACCTTGTTTTATTAATTCCTTCTTTGTAATATGATCTGGTGTAGTATTTATAGCGTCTGATATCTTTTTAACATATGGATTTGGATTCATTACAAATTTTTCGAAAGGTATTTCGATAATTTTAGATAACGATTTGTTTTTCATATCGTCGATGATAACATTACCGTCAGTTTGCCATCTATCTATCATCATAACTGCTCTCTCTTGGCCGGATGATTCATAGTATTCAATTTCATCCCCAAGCATAAAAAACGGTGTTATATACTTATTATTAGAGTCGATTTTTTCATGGAGTACCATTCCACTACGAACGTCGGAGCCCCAGCGTTGAGACCAGTTTGAAAGATGATTTATCATATAGTCTGACATAGGGCACCTCACAATTCTGATGTACACTAATCGATCACTAAAGGCTTTAAATATTGGTTCTGAATACGCTGAATTAGCATGAGTCATAAGATTTATCACCCTATTTTCTTCAATAACTCTCTTTTTAGCGCTTTCACCACCATGCTGAAATAGACGACTCCAATATCTATAACGCCTTGGATCTTTAAAAATACTTGATTCATCTGACGGCCTAAAATTTGTGTTTCGACTCATTGATAAATTAATAAACTCTTCGTCTACCCATGTATTAATAAGCGACGAAGCACCATTTAATGTAATATTTTTTAAATGATGCATAGCACAAATTTGCTCTATATTTGGACGATGAATCCACATTTCAACACTGGGGATAGAGCTAATAACGGAACACATCAAACCCTTACCTCCACCAACCAGCCCATCAACAACAATAACTTTATTGTCCAATGAAACGGGTCGGACCGGTTTAACTACCTTCTCTGGCTCGTTGTTATTCATTTTTTACAATATAATGGGGGGCGCCATCAAAAAGACGTGGCTCTATTGATACATTTTTTCCTAAAAAATATTCATCTACAGCATTTGTCTCGCCTGGAAAAGTACCGTAATCATCTAATATAATGATTCCATTTTTTGAAACTAATGGGTATAAATATTCCAGAATAGTCACTGTTGGCTCATAAATATCAACATCAATATTTAAAAGAGATATTTTTAGATTCTGATGGCTGTTAACAAACTCAGGAACTGTTTTTACTATATTACCCTGTATAAGGCTAACATTGCTATCACACTGCTTGTTTAATAGAACATCCATCAATTGCTGACATGAAATACTTTTGTTGCCAGCACCCTCAATGAATTTTTCTCTTAACTCTTTATCTTTTTCATATTCAGTTTCAGGGAAATCCCCGAATGTATCAAATCCAATAAGCTTCTTCTCTTCAAGATCGTGAACTTGCCTAAACATAGCGAACCTTGAAAAAGAAGCGCCTTTGAAAACCCCGCACTCTATAATGTCTCCCTCAATCTGTAAAGTTTTTTCAAACAACTTATATTGGGCAATAATTTTCGCCATTCTTTTGCTATCACACGAAAGATAAAAATTATTTTCATATTCAAATGCTTTTTCTAGTTTAGGTAAATCTATCATTCTTACTTCCTCTTTCAACAAATTTACAACGTCCATCCATCGTCAATTATGACATTTTGTCCATTGATATATTGAGACATTTCTGACAATAAGAAAATTATTGTTCCATTCAAATCTGGTGCATCCATCATTCCTTTACTTGAACATATAGAGTTATATTTCTCTAAAAACGAGGCCGGCTGATTATCTAGAATTCCTCCAGGACTGATACAATTCACTCGGATAGATTGACCACTACAGTACCTGGCAAGGTATCGTGTTATAGATATGATACCTGACTTGATTGCACTATACTCGATAGGTGATACCATTGATGTACCATCATAGTGCTCAAATTTAGGGGCAGCTACTCCCTGAATTGATGCAACATGCACCAAATTTCCATGCCCTTGTTTCTTAAAAAATGAAATTATTCGTTGGGAAAAAAGAATTGCACCACCTAATTGATGAAACAGATCTTCTTTTAATCCTTCAGCTTCTATATTTTCAAAACTAGAGCCCCATTGCTCCGAACGTGGATAAGCACAATGAATAGCGGAATCGATTTTACCAAAATGATTTTCACCCAATTCTAAGAATTTGTCAATAGAATTTGTATCTGATGTATTTACTTTAATAAATAG
>Ga0233434_1002582_pt1 | contig 15663 bp, 12 predicted proteins | sample SI_122_August201_4_FD_182738 | JGI IMG/M metagenome (GOLD analysis project Ga0233434, IMG submission 182738) | Seawater microbial communities from Saanich Inlet, British Columbia, Canada - SI_122_August2016_120_MG | ecosystem: Environmental > Aquatic > Marine > Inlet | place: Canada: British... | reverse complement strand
ACGTTGAGGTGTTTCACGTGAAACATCGCCCGAAAACCTTTGACAGGGTTAAATCAAGGGGGTAAGCCCGCAACCATGACACAATTACATGACAAATATGACGTGGTGGTCATAGGCGGTGGCCATGCCGGGTGCGAGGCTGCGGCTTCCGCTGCCCGTATGGGTGCATCGACGCTTCTTGTCACCCATCGCATTGAAAGCGTTGGCGAGATGTCGTGCAATCCTGCAATTGGCGGCCTTGGTAAGGGCCATTTGGTGCGCGAAATTGATGCGTTGGATGGCCTTATGGGCCGGGCCATTGATCGCGCCGGCATCCAGTTTCGCATCCTAAACCGGTCAAAAGGCCCAGCGGTCCGGGGGCCTCGGGCTCAGGCGGATCGGGCGCTTTATCGCAATGCCATTCAGGATTTGCTGGGGGAGCTGGAAAACCTGGATATTATGGGTGAAGCGGTTGATGACTTGATTTTGGATCAGGGCCGTATTGCGGGGGTTCGGACCGAAAAGGGCCGCGACATTGCCGCAGGCGCGGTTATTTTGACCACCGGGACGTTTCTTCGGGGTTTGATCCATCTGGGTGAAGAAACAACCCCCGGCGGCCGGGTAGGCGATGCACCCGCGCTTGGCCTTTCAAAGACGCTGTTGCGTTTCGGGTTTGCTTTGGGGCGCCTTAAAACAGGGACGCCACCGCGCCTTGATAAGCGAACCATTGATTTTTCAGGGCTTGATGTTCAGCCAGGCGATCACCCGCCAGAGCCATTTTCTTCCCTGACTGATCGGATCACGACGCCGCAAATCCCCTGCCATATCACCACGACAACCCCTGAAACCCATGATTTGATCCGGGCCAACCTTGATCGCGCACCCATTTATTCCGGCCAAATTCTAAGCAAAGGCCCAAGGTATTGCCCGTCTATAGAAGATAAGGTGGTTCGCTTTGCCGATCGTGAGCACCATCAGATTTTTCTGGAGCCAGAAGGGCTGGATGATCCCACAATCTATCCAAATGGCATTTCCACATCTCTGCCGAGAGACGTCCAAGAGGGCCTTTTGAAAACCATTCCGGGTTTGGAGCGGGTTGAAATGTTCCGCCCCGGTTACGCCATTGAATATGATTATGTTGATCCAAGAGAACTATCCCATAGCCTTGAAACCCGCAGAATTCCTGGGCTTTTTCTAGCAGGGCAAATTAATGGCACAACCGGGTATGAAGAAGCCGGAGCACAGGGGCTGGTTGCTGGAATCAATGCGGCGCGCAAGGTTTCCAATGATGGACTGAGCCCTGAAAGTGCGTTCATTCTTGATCGGGCAGAAGCCTACACCGGGGTCATGATCGACGATTTGGTGACCAAGGGCGTGAGCGAGCCGTACCGAATGTTTACGTCCCGAGCCGAATACAGGCTGCATCTTCGGGCTGATAATGCCGACCAGCGCCTGACGGAAAAGGGCAATGCCATTGGCTGTGTTGGCCCAATTCGCGCAGAAGCCTATCGGTTCAGGGCATCTCATTTGGCGGATGCACGGGCTTTACTGGAAACGCTTTCTGCTTCTCCGAAGGTGCTTGAAAGCCACGGCATTCATGTTGCTGGCGATGGCGTTCGCCGTACCGCGGCCAGATTGCTGGCCAACGGTGATATCAGCCTTGATCGATTGAAAGGCCTGTGGCCTGAGCTTTCCAAGATTGATCCAAAGGTAACGGCTCAGGTGGAGACAGATTGCCGGTATGCGGTTTATCTGGATCGCCAAAACGCTGATGTTGCTGCGTTCCGCCGTGACGAAGCCCTTGGAATCCCGGCCGATCTTGACTATGGAACAATTGGCAGCCTGTCTAATGAAGTGCGCGAAAAATTGGAACGGGTCCGCCCCGAAACTCTTGGCCATGCATCCCGGATTCCCGGGATAACGCCCGCAGCCCTGACCGCACTTTTGGGCCATGTCCGCCGCTTGAAAGCGACGGGTCGCGGCACTTCTGCTGCTTCGGCATAGTGGGGGCCTTCTTAAATGGCCAATAACCCAATCGACACCCCATACGGTGAGAATGATTTTTCCCGAGATGTAAATGTTTCACGTGAAACATTGGATGCTTTGATCCGGTATCACGATCACGTCGTAAAATGGCAAAAAGTCGTAAATTTGGTGGGTCCTGAGAGTTTGGGCTACATCTGGCACCGCCATATTCTGGATTCAGCACAGCTTTTGCCCTTGCTGCCAAAGAAAGATAAACCCGTTATCCTTCTTGATTTGGGCAGTGGTGGTGGATTTCCAGGACTGGTTCTGGCGATTTTAGCGGCGGGGCAGGGTCTGGATTTGGCGGTTCATTTGGTGGAATCAAATGGTCGAAAATGTTCTTTTTTGCGGGAAACAGCGCGGGTTTGTGGGGTTAATGTTGAAATCCATCGCCAACGCCTCGAACAAATTTCACCTTTTGAAGTAGATGTCATCACAGCACGGGGGTTTGCGCCCTTGCCAAAACTCCTTGATTTGGCAGAACCCTTTCTGACCTTGTCTGATCCTTTGGCATTGCTGCTTAAAGGGCGAACCTGTGATCAGGAATTGACCGCAGCGCGAAAAAATTGGAAGATAGAGGCTGACACAATCCCCAGCGAAAGCGACCCAGAGGGGGTCGTCCTGAGGATTAAAGGCATAAAACGTGGATGAATCCACCGAAAATACACAGAATATAGAAAATCCAGAGCCTAAAGAGCCTCATGGAGCGGGGGACAGTGCGGAATCCGTTCTGACATCGGTGTCCAGGGCACGGATCATGATTATTGCCAACCAAAAAGGCGGGGTTGGTAAAACAACCACGGCTATAAATCTGGCAACGGCGCTTGCAGCAGTGGGTTCCCGGGTTTTGGTACTCGATCTTGATCCTCAGGGCAATGCCTCAACAGGGCTTGGAATTCCCCATAATCGGCGGAAAAAGGGCACGTATGACCTTCTGACCGGAGAGGCGAAAGTCTTCGATGCCGCAATTTCAACCGATGTCCCGGGCCTGGATGTGGTGCCCAGCACCGTGGATCTGGCGGGCATTGAATTGGAGCTGATTGATATGGAGCGCAGGGAATATCGCCTGCGCGATGCCCTGGCAGGGGGTGGCGGGGATTATGACTACATTCTGGTCGATTGCCCGCCGTCTCTTAGTCTTTTGACCCTGAACGGACTTGTTGCAGCGGATGCCGTGCTGGTTCCCTTGCAGTGTGAATTCTTCGCCCTTGAAGGGCTGACCCATCTATTGAAAACCATTGAGCGGGTGCGTCAAAGTCTGAACCCAACCCTTGAACTACAAGGAGTGGTATTGACCATGGCTGATACACGCAACAACTTGACAAATATGGTGGCATCCGATGTTCGGGACTTTTTGGGGAGCAAAGTTTATGACACCATCATTCCCCGCAATGTTCGGGTTTCAGAGGCGCCATCCCATGGCAAGCCAGTGCTGCTTTATGATTTTAAGTGTCCGGGGTCCCAAGCCTATATTCAGCTTGCCCGGGAAGTTATCAAGCGCGAGGAGGCGCGGGTTGCATGAGTAGCGATGATCCAGAATTGGGCTCAGAAACGGGTCCCGAAGCTGGGAACAATCCTCAGTCTGAACCCATTCCCGGGGCAAAACCCGCAAAGCGCAATCTTGGCCGGGGGCTGGCTGCGTTGTTTGGTGAAGAAGAAGCGGATTATGCAGAGATTGACAAGCTCCGGACGTCACGGCGCATGCCTGTTTCCCAGTTACAACCAAGCCCCTTGCAGCCACGGCGCAATTTCCGCGCAGAAGATTTGCAGGCACTGGTTAATTCCGTTCGTGAAAAAGGCGTGCTTCAGCCACTTTTGGTGCGACGCGTTGCAGGCGATAGCGAACGATTTGAAATCATTGCGGGTGAGCGCCGCTGGCGGGCGGCCCAGCTGGCCCAGGTCCATGATGTTCCTGTCGTGGTGCGCGACATGGATGATGCAGAAGCGTTGGAAATTGCCCTTGTGGAAAATATCCAACGCCAGGATTTGTCGCCCCTTGAAGAAGCCGATGGCTATCAGCGTCTGATGAATGATTTTTCCCACACCCAGGAAGATTTGGCGCGTGCGGTTGGAAAAAGCCGCCCCCATATTGCGAACATGCTTCGCTTGCTTGGGTTGCCAGACCCGGTGAAAGAAATGGTGGATGATGGCAGGCTGAGTGCGGGCCATGCCCGGGCGCTATTGAGCGCACATAATCCCATAGCGCTTGCCCATGATGTTTTGAAGCGCGGACTTAATGTTCGCCAAACTGAAAAACTGGCATCTCAGGAAAAATCATCGAAAGCGACGGTGCCAAAAAAAGCAGCGGCGAAATCTGGTGGGAAAGATGCCGATACATTGGCGCTGGAACATGATCTATCGACCCTTCTGGGCCTTAAGGTCGCGATATCCCTGAAGGGTGAAGCAGGCGATATCTCCATACATTTTGAAACCCTTGAACAGTTGGATGATGTTTTGCATCGTCTCAAACGCACCCCACCCAGTTCCTAAAATATCAATAAGTAATTGATATTAAACGATAATTATGACCTTTGACCGTGCCGTGCTGCATTGGCGATCTGCATGAGAACGCGCGCTGAGATCAGGTGAGCGGGCTGGCCCGTAGATTTGCACCGTATTTCGGCATCTGTTAACAGGCCCAACGCCGCGGTTAGGCGAGGAAGGGTCCAGGTCCGCGTCTGTGCTCTAAAACGATCCGCGAGCTTGAAAAAAACAGGGGGTCTCAGGGATTTCATGGCGCTTCCAATGTCAGACCCTTTGTGGGCCTGGCTGCACACTAAATGGAGGCGTTGAAAATGACGCTGCGCTGCGCGGAGAATTGCAATGGGGCTTTGGCCTTCCTGGGATGCACGCGCCAGGGCCTGATCAAGCGCTCCAAGGTCACCACTGGCAGCAGCATAAATTGCCTCATCAATATCTGAACTGCCACCGCTGCCAACCACGGCCAGACAATCTTCTAACGTGACGTCTAATTTCCCGGCGCAGTATAGGGCAAGCTTTTCCAGCTCGCGGCGGGTGAGCTGTCGATCTGTACCAAGATGGCCAGCTAACCATGATCGGGCATCGCCATCGAGCTTCAGTCCGTGATCGCGCAAAGCATCCGTGATAACGCGTTCAAGCCCGGCACCTTCATCCAGGTAGCAGGCAATTGCAGCACAGGATTCATTTCCTTCAAACAAACGCCGAAGGCTGGAACGCGGAGAAAGCTCTGCGGCCTCTACGATTAAAAGAGAAGGGGCCGGCGCGGGACATTCAGAAAGCCGATTAACGGTTTCAGTGATAATGGTGGAAAGGCCATCGACGGCATTCTTTAGATGCACGGCACGGCGACCACCACCAAAGGGAAGAGCCAGGGCTTCGTCGGCAAGCCGGGCGGGATCATTGCGCAACTCTGGCGGGGTGAGTTCAGAAATAAGAAAAGGATCGTTTACGACATTGGTAATTTTAAGAATGGCAAATCTGGCGCGTTCCCGGATCAACCCTGAATCGGGACCGTAAAGAAGAATGGCCCGGGTGTCATCGCCAAGGGTATTGATAAAATCATCAGCACGGGCGGGTGAAATTTTCATGGATTTTGTGGGGTTCCATATCCGGGTTGGGCGGGGAAATTTAGATTGCCATAGGAATCAAGAGCCGGGTTATTGCTTGGCCCGGCTGGCGCTGGTTTTGCCCTTGCCGCATTTGCCTTGTTCAAATGGACTAGAAAAACAGCCGTCCGATTTTTGATGTTGTTACTAAGGTCTTTCGTGCCACGTTGAACAGCATTTTGTTCAGAGACAATTGAGGCAAATCGGGATTCAAGAACATTGTAGCTATTGGTGCTGACGGCCTGGCCTGAATGAATCACCTTGCCAGATTTTTTATCATAGAGCTCAAACTGTGCATTAAGGATCAGGTTGTTGCGGGTAGTGGTTTCGTCTTTCCGGATGCCAAGACCCTGGATGCTTTTTGTTAAATTAATTTTAAGCCGCCATCGTGGGTTTGCAGATTTGCCACGCATGTGCATTTTCTTTGTAAGATACTGATATAAAAGCTGCCCTTCGCGTTCCTTGATGGGATCAATTTGTATGGCCGCCAAAAGGGCATTATTGGCAGCATTCTGGCGCTCACCATAAAGGGGTTGAAACCCACAGGCGGCAACAAACAAACAGGCAGTGATTACCGTTGGCCATTGCAGGCCTGTCACAAAAAAACGAATTGGTTTTTGGGGTTTAAACCACGACATTGATAACCCGATTTGGAACGACAATAATTTTACGCACTGTTTTATCACCGATTGCGGTGCGGACATTTTCCAGTGCCATGGCCCCATCTTCTGCCAGTTTTTGATCTGCATCCAGTGGTAATTCCAAAGTGCCGCGAAGCTTTCCATTGACCTGAACAGAAATGGTTACGCTTTCATCAATGACCAGAGCGTTATCCGCAACGGGCCAGGGCGTTTCTACCAACGGCGTTGTGTGGCCAAGGTTGGACCATAATTCTTCGGCAATATGGGGAATGAACGGTGCCGCCAATTGCACGAGAACTTCAAGCCCTTCACGGCGCACAGCGCGGGTAGGATCATCTTCACCCTTCAAGTCACCAATGACATTTGAAAATTCACGGATGTGGGCAACGGCGCGGTTGAACCGCAATTTTTCAAGATCCCCTGTGACATCAACGATTGCCTTGTGGGTTGCGCGCCGTGCTTCAAGGGCATCGCCCTTACAAGCTTCAAGGGCGGATGATTCCCCGGGTTTGGTGATGATCGCTTCATCAACCATGCGCCAGAGACGGTTCAGATAACGCCATGCGCCATCAATACCAGAATCGGTCCAGTCAAGATCACGTTCAGGGGGAGAATCTGAAACGATGAACAACCGCACGGTATCGGCACCATAGGATTTTATAATGGCTTCGGGGTCCACCACATTCTTGCGTGACTTGGACATCTTTTCCGATCGGCCAATGGTAACCGGTGTTCCGTCACTGGTCGTGGGATTTTTGTCATTGCCGTCACGCTGCACCTCTTCGGGGTATAACCAGCGGCCATCTTGGGCACGATAGGTTTCATGGCAGACCATGCCCTGGGTCAAAAGACCGTCAAAGGGTTCATCGATAGAAAGATAGCCACAATGCTTCAAGGCTCGGGTGAAAAACCGTGAATAAAGTAGATGCAAGACAGCGTGCTCAATGCCCCCGACATATTGATCAACAGGCAGCCAGTATTCGGCGGCTTCTTTGTCGATAGGGTCTTGGGCCTTTGGCGCACAATAGCGGGCAAAATACCACGATGATTCAAAGAAGGTATCAAAGGTATCTGTTTCGCGTTCACTGTCATGGCCGCATTTTGGGCAGGCCACATTTTTCCATGTTGGATGACGCAAAAGTGGATTGCCCGGGGAATCGAAATCCACATCTTCGGGCAAGGTTACGGGCAGGTCCTTATCCGGCACACCGACAGGTCCGCAATCGGGGCAATGAATAATGGGGATGGGACATCCCCAATACCGCTGGCGTGAAACCCCCCAATCGCGCAGGCGATAGGTGGTTTCCAACGCGCCCATTCCTTTTTCAGAAAGCGTTTTTGCGGCCAGGGTTTTTGCCGCTTCGACGCCCAACCCATCCAGAAAATCAGAATGGGCAAGAATGCCATCCCCGGTATAGGCCTCGCTATCAACGACAAACGCATTTGCATCTGTATCTTCGGGGATAACCACCGGCAGGATGGGAAGGTCATATTTCCGCGCGAAATCAAGATCACGCTGGTCGTGGGCGGGGCAGCCAAAAATGGCCCCGGTGCCATAATCCATCAAGACAAAATTGGCGACATAGACCGGCAATGTTTCCCCAGCCTTGAAGGGGTGGTGCACGGAAAGCCCGGTATTAAAGCCCTGTTTTTCTGCCGTTTCTACGGCAGCTTCCGATGTGCCCATGCGGTTGCATTCCGCAATAAAGGCCGCCAGTTCGGTATTATCGGTGCTTAAGGTGTCGGCCAGGGGATGGTTGGGGGAAATGGCAACGAAGGCGGCCCCAAAAAGGGTGTCGGGCCGGGTGGTGAAGACTTCCAGGGTTTCATCGCGCTCTCGCAGGCGGAATTTAACCCGGGCACCGTTGCTGCGCCCGATCCAGTTTTCTTGCATGATTTGGACCCGATCGGGCCAGCGTTCCAGCTTGGCCAGATCATCCAGTAATTCATCTGCAAAGGCGGTAATGCGTAGAAACCATTGATTTAATTTACGTTTTTCTACTTCTGCACCGCTGCGCCAGCCTTTGCCATCAATCACCTGTTCGTTGGCAAGCACTGTGTTGTCCACAGGATCCCAATTGACCCAGGATTCCCTGCGATAGGCCAGCCCTGCTTCCATGAAGGCCAGAAACATTTTCTGTTCGTGGACGTAATAATCGGGGTCACAGGTGGCAATTTCACGGTCCCAATCAATGGATAACCCCATGGATTTCAGCTGATCTCGCATGGTGGCGATGTTTTCATGGGTCCACTTGGCTGGATGAACGTTGTTTTCGATGGCGGCATTTTCGGCAGGAAGGCCAAAGGCGTCCCATCCCATGGGATGAAGGATGGCGTGTCCCTGGGCCTTTTTGAAACGCGCGATGACATCGCCCAGCGTATAGACCCGGACGTGGCCCACATGAATGCGCCCCGATGGATAGGGAAACATTTCCAGAACGTAACATTTATTGCCAGCTTGGGGCCGGGATGAAACATCGGGTGTAGAGAAAACCCCTGATGTGTTCCAGGCGGCCTGCCATTTGGCTTCGATGATTTTTGCGTTATAACGTGGCATGTTGATCGCGGGTGTCGGTGGGAATAAAATTGAATGAAATCAGGTGCAGATTGTCTATTGTCAGGGGGTCTAGCGCAAGGCCTGCTTGTTTGGAAAAATGCTCAACGGCGTGTCGTCTGATTAGAAATTTGGGCATGATGGTGTCCGTTGTACCAATCGGTGGTTAGGGTATTGGGTAAAAACATTTAGAAACGGGATTTGGGCCTTTGAAAAAGAGAGTTTTATACGTTCTTCAGGAATATCCCCAGCTTTCTGAGACATATATTTACAACGAAATTGAACATGTTTCCCATCTTTATGAGCTGGAAATATTTGCGCTTAACCACGCGAATCTGCCCTACAAAAATCACCGCGCCTTTACGGTGGGCGGCGATGAGATTGAGCAAAAACTGGATGAAATTAACACCGCTTTCAAACCGGATGTTGTGCATTTTCACTACCTGACCGTCGCATCCAGGATTTTCCCATTTTGCCAACACTACAATCTTCCCTTCACAATTCGCGCCCACAGCTTTGATGTTATGGGGGCAAGTCACAAAGGCAGGGAAGCCCATGTCGCCGATATTGCCAACTATGCTGAGATGTTTAATTCCCCGCTTTGTCAGGGCGTTCTGATTTTTCCCTTTATGAAGGAATTGTTTCTGGAAGCGGGCGTGGGGGAAGAAAAAATTGTGACAACCTTTCCTGTTGCCGATATCGCCCGGTTCTATGACACCTCAGAAAATGGCGACCAAATCATCAACATGGGGGCTGCTTTGGGGAAAAAAGATATGGAAAGCTTTCTTCGCCTTGCCGCCCTTAAACCCGATCTGACCCTCAACCTGCATGCCATTGGGTATTCAAAAACGGCATTGGAGGAAAAAAATGAGGCGCTGGGCGGGCATTGCAATATTATTGACCCGGTGGAACCCGAAGCCATGCCGGCCGTCTATAAAAAACATCGCTGGCTGGTCTATACGGCAAATGATGTCATGAAAACCGTTGGCTGGCCGGTGGCCGTGGCGGAAGCGCAAGCCTCGGGGGTTGGGGTCTGTGTTGCCAATATCCGCCCGGATATGGCGGATTACATCGGTGAAGGCGGCGGTGTTCTGTTTGATGATGTAGAAGAAATCAAAGATTTGATCGCAGGCCCGGTTCCAGAAGAAATGCGCGCGCGTGGCTTTGAATTGTGTTGGCGATCAGACATTGCCACCAATATTGGGCAACTGAGCGATTTGTGGGACGGGGCTTGATCAGGCTTTTACGGGGGTTACGGAAAACCCTTGGGCCGGCGCGCCTTCCTGATGTTTTTGCCACATGGTTTCATAGGCGGCCTCTACATGACGGCGCGTTAAATCCGTGTCAAACAGGGGGCAGGAATTCAGGTTTTGTTGCAGGCGCGTGCGAACGTCCTGAAGGGCGGCATCATCTGTTGCCAGTTTCAGGGCCAGCGCTTCGTAATCTTCCAATGAATTGGTAATCAAATCGGGCATATTTGCGGCATTGAGCAGGCTTGCCGCCACCCTTCCAGCAAAGGTGGTGCCTGCGCAGGTTACAACAGGCAGCCCCGTCCACAGCGCATCACTGGCCGTGGTGTGGGCATTAAAGGGCAGGGTATCAAGAAACAGATCGGCCAGCCGGTGGCGCGCCAAATGATCGGCATGTTTGATGCGGGACGCAAAAACCAGCCTTTGGGGGTCCACACCACGGGCGGCAGCTTCTTTTTGAAGATTTTCAATGGCCTTGGGGTGACCCACCCAAAGCCAGAAAACGCTGCCTTCCACCTGTTTTAACAGACGCATCCAGATATCAAACATGGCGGGTAGAATTTTATAATTCTGGTTGAAGGAACAAAAAACAAACCCGTCATCGGGAAGCCCTGCTTCGGCCCGGGTTGGGGTGTGATCAGCAATGGATCGTTTTGAATCATTGACCTGATAGGAATCGGGTAGATAAACAACATTTTCTGAATAATAGTTTTGCTGGTCTTCGGGGATCACAAAGCGATCGGCAACAATGTAATCCATATAGCTGGCCCCAAAAGTTCCGGGATATGCCAACCAGGCGGCCTGGATGGGCGCAGGCCTGAGAGCAAATATTTTTGGCCGGCTATCACGGGTATGCCCTTTGCGATCAATGGCGATATCGATTTCGTGATGGCGGATCAATTGTGCAATTTCTTCAGGTGTTTTTTCAGGCACATTGATAAAATGATCAAATGCCTTTTCCAGTCGGGTTCGCGCATGCCCCGGGCGATCCGGCCCGAAGGAAAAAGCATAGGTTTCAAAACGGCTTAGGTCATGGCTTTCGAACAAGCCTGACATTAAAATGGCCATGGGATGATCGTGGAAATCTGCTGACACATACGCGATGCGAATCCGGTCATGGTTATAGGTTTCCCCTTGCCATAACGGGGCGGGCGCTTCGGGACAGTCCTGTTGAACAAAGGTTTCCGTGCACCGCAACTGGTTTTCGGGAGAAGCGGAAAGGCCAAGGAAGGTAAAGGGCTGGACAGCGGGTTTCCCTGAGCGAACCAGTTCTCCTAGAATTTCTATATCCTCATCCAGCGCGTTCCAGTGACAGATGTACATTTTGGTGCTGACCATGGCCCCGGCATTGAAGGGGTGATCGGGCTTGCGCTTATGAACCTCGGTAAAGTTGTCCAGCGCTTCATCGTAACGGCCAATTCGTTTTAAAATATTGCCACGATTGGCATAAGCCTCGACCAGATCGGGATTAATGGCCAATGCTTGGCCATAACTTTCAAGGGCTTCTTCAAACCGCTCCAAGCTTTTCAGGGCATTGCCACGGTTGTTGAGTGCAGGAACAAGCATCGGATCAAGGGCCAGCGCCTGATCCAGACTTTCAAGGGCTTCTTCATATCGGCCAAGGCTTTGCAAAGCATTGGCCCGGTTGTTAAAGGCTTCGAACAGTTGGGGATTAAGGGAAAGTGCTGTGTCAAAACTTTTTAATGCATCATCGAAACGATTTAAATCCCACAGAACATTGCCCCGATTGTTATGCCCGCCTGCAGAATCAGGTTTTAACAATAGGGCTTGATCGTAACTGGCCAATGCCTCTTCAAAGCGCGTTAACGCCACCAGAACATCACCAAGGCCATTATGGGCAATGGCCATATCGGGGACTTCATTGATCAGGCCGCGGTATTTCTGCTCGGCCAATTCAGGATTGCCGCCAAGATAGATATGTTCAGCCTCTTCCCGCTTTGCATCGAGGTCGCGGGCCAATTGTTCAGGGCTAATTTGTTTGGCGCGTTTTGGCCCAGCGACCTTCCAGCCACCGGGTGCAGGGGTATGGTCATTCATGAAAACGTGGCCTTTTTCTACCCAAAATCCTGACTTCGTATGATTTTAGCGGGATCAGGGCTTGTCGGAAAGGCGCGATTTTGAGCGGGATGTTATTTGAACTGGGTCGCGCGGATGGTGCGGGCTTTGGACAGAATGACATTTTCGAGCTTGGCTTCCGCGACAGCCGATGCGCGGTGGGGGTCCATTTTTGCTTTTCCGGTGCCTTTGGGGCGGACATAAAGGGCAATTTTGATGTTATCTGTGCGCAATTGGCGGCCCAGAATATAAGCCGTGACCCGGTATTGGCTGCCAGGTTCTTCTTCCAGGGTAAACCAATCGGTAATAATGACACCGCCAAAGGGGTCCGCACTTTCAAGCGGGCCTAAAGACAGGGTCTCCAGCGTTGCACGCCATAGATAATAATTGACGGTGGCGAATCCTTCGCCGGCCGCTGCTCCACCCCGCTTTTTGGGCCCTCCGATAGAAAGTTCCCCAAACACCGTTTCATCCCCACCTTCTAATTCCTCCAGACGCTGGCGCTGGAATTTGTCAGAACTGACGGTTGGATAATCATATTCGTAGTTTGCACCCTCATTTCCGGAACAAGCGGAAAGCCCGGCCAGAACTCCGGCGAGCACCCCGGCCAAAATAAAGGGGGCCAGAAAAGAGGTGGCGCAGGTTTTAAATCGATGGAGTGTCATGAAACGCTGTTCCAATAAAGAAATGGCAGGCTAGATATTCTAGCCTGCCACTCTCTCTAGGTCCAGAAGGACCAGAAGGTATTAAAAGACGCCTAGAACTTGGCGCCAATCTTGACGAGGGCAACGGTGCCGTCGTTGGAGTTGGTTGTAGCAGTTGCATCCGCATCCATATCAAACTTGGCAATACCTGCAGCAATCTTAAGACCGCCACCAAGGTTGTAGCCAACGCTCAACGAAGTCTGCTTGTAATCATCATTAAAAGCAGTTTCGGTTGCCGTGAGTTCTGATTGGAGATGGGTCAAGGCAATGGTCATACGGCCAGTTTTGTATGCCGCACCAACCATAAAGGCCTTTTCATCGCTGCCCTTTGCATAGTCATGCTGATTACGATCAACATAAGACGCTGCAACTGACCATGGGCCTGTAGAGACCCGGCCACTGATACGGTAGGACTGGTTAGGATCGGTACCTGTGCTTTCGCCTTCGCCGCGGGTGAAGTTGCCGACGACTTCAAACTTTGCACCACCAGCTTTACCCTTGTAGCCGATACTGGCTTCATGGAATTCAGCTTCGGTCGCAGAATTACGTTCTACTTCGGAACCGGCAGCTGCCGTGTTTGGCACGTAGGAATAACCAGCCTGGAAGCCATTTACACGGGGGGTGTAATAGGTGATCTTCGTGGCATCGGATGAATCCGTTGCGTTATCCTTGTCTTTGCCACCATCAAGCCGTTCGCCTGAAGTATCAGCATAGATGCCGAAATCAGCCGTGCCGATGGCTTCGATTTTGCCTGGGCCAGCATACATCTTGTCGGCGGCGCCATCTTGGCCACCAATTTCAAGCTTGCCCCAAGAACCGGAGAGCCAGATGTTGACTTCGTCAGTAGCAACCTTGGAAGCATTGATTTTTTGGCTATCGGAGGTGGTGTCAGAATTCTGCTTGGCAGATGAATCGTTCATGATGTCTTCAAAATAGGCGCCCCACTTCAGGCCGCTATCGGTCTTACCCGATACTTTGTAGCGAATTTCGCCATACTGAACGATATTGAAGCCATCGGCCCCTGATGTTCCGCCTGAGCCACCAAAGGTTGGTGTGCCGGTCGTGCCCTGTGAGGCATTCTGGTCGCCGAAACCCATGTAGGTGTTAACATAGCCCGAGATCTTGAGCTTAGGCTTGTCAGCCGCATCAGCGGTCGTGGCAGCAATGGCGCCAACGGCGCAGATCGCGGTTGACGCGATAAGTGCTTTCTTAAAATCCATTGTTTATTACCCCTAATTAGGTTTTTGTTTAAGACAGTTCTGTCATTAGGCCGCGCATACAGAGCGGCCCTATTGATTAACTATCCCGGAAGCGCTTGTAATGCAAAGATAAGATGTCCTTTGTGGTAAAAATTCACAGAACAGTTGCATAAATGCCACAATTACAAACCGGCGGATTTTAGGAAAAAGCCAGGTAAAATGTTGTAAAAATATCACATATCACTAGATGTGGTTAATTTTCATGCCAAGACCACAATAAATTGAAGGCCAAGGCATTTTCCCACGTTTGCTGTTGCGACATTGACGCGTGCAGGGGGAAATGAGGGATAATTTGGCGGAAATTAGGTGAAAGCGGTTGCGGGTTTAGTTTTCTCCTGCTGTTATCAGTGACCAACAGGATAAAATGGCCGATAGATCCGGCAGGTTTGGCAGATTTTATAGGTTTTATAGGTTTATTTGATATGCCAATTTCTGATTCAGACGCTTTGCCCCCAAATCAGTCCGCACCCTCGGTCGAGGCGATGGGGGAACAAGCCGCCACGCATCATGGGGCGGGGCATCTGGATCAGGCAAAAGAAGCCTATGGCAAGCTGCTGCTTGCGTATCCAGACCATGCCCTTTCCCATAATAACCTTGGCGATGTTTTGCTGGCATTGAACCAACCCCAAGAGGCCCTGAACAGCTATGATCGGGCGCTTGCACTTAAACCAACATCGGCGGGGGGCCACAGCAACCGCGGCAATGCGCTCATGGACCTTGAACGTGTTGAGGACGCCCTTGCCAGCTTTGATACAGCCCTTTCCCATGACCCCGATCTGGTTGCAGCCCTGATTAATCGCGGCAACGCGTTGATGGCGCTGGAGCAATATGAAGCAGCGGTAGAAAGTTGTGAAAAAGCGCTGGCACTGGCACCAAATTTTCCCGAAGCCCTGCACTGCCTTGGCTCCGCATTGCTAAAACTTATGCGATACGAAGCGGCGGTGGAAAAACTCAACGCGCTCGTTACGCTGGCCCCGGAAAACACGGCTGCTAAAAAAGATCTAAAGCAGGCATGTTTTTTACTTAGCCTGTCCTATCTGTATCAGGGGAATTTCAAAGAGGGCTGGCCCTTGTATGAAGCCCGCCCCAAAACGTTAGAGCTTGCCGACAGCGACTGGACAAAAAAGATGTCTGTTCCGCAATTTGATGGCGAGAATTTGGATAGCCTTGCGGGTAAAAATATACTGATCCAGACGGAACAGGGCCTTGGTGATGAAATCATGCACGCTTCCATCCTCCCTGATTTTTTGGCGCAGCATAAAAGGGTCACCCTGGCCGTCGATATTCGGTTGGCAGGATTGTTTCAGCGGTCCTTCCCGGATTGCCGCGTTTGTGGCCGTCGGGGGGGCATCCCTTATGGAATTTTGACCTCCGAATTTGATACCCGCATCCTTATCGGTTCGCTTGATCGTTTCTTCCGCAATCGCGCAGAAGACTTTCCGCAACGCACGTATTTGGTGGCAGATCCGGTTCGTCGTGCAACCGTGCGCGCGCGCCTTGATGCGCTTGGGCCGGGGCGTAAGATCGGCGTTATGTGGCGTGGCGGGGTTGGTGGCGCCGAAGAGGGGCGACGATCAATGGATTTGGC
>Ga0233434_1002580_pt1 | contig 15673 bp, 12 predicted proteins | sample SI_122_August201_4_FD_182738 | JGI IMG/M metagenome (GOLD analysis project Ga0233434, IMG submission 182738) | Seawater microbial communities from Saanich Inlet, British Columbia, Canada - SI_122_August2016_120_MG | ecosystem: Environmental > Aquatic > Marine > Inlet | place: Canada: British... | reverse complement strand
AACTCAATTAATTTTAGATTCAAATTAAATAGGACCTTCATTGTTATTGTTACGTTTTATAATTACAAATTTATTAGGTTGAATAAATGTATATTTTAATTTTTCTTGTAATTTTTTTAAAAATTTGATTTTTGCATTAATTTTATTTAATTTATAACTTTTATTTTTATTTTCTTTTTTCTTTTGATAATCATTAATATTATTCTTAATATAATCAAGACTATCATCAAAACATTCTCTAAAATTATTTTTATATTGTTCATTAAAAAAATTATTTGAAAAATATTTATAATATAAATAATATTGATATAAATCTGCATCTGAATTGATTAACGGTACTTTATGTCCAAAATGCCAAGTTGATATTAAATGACTACTTGTTCCAATATATTTTTCTGTTTCACGTGTTACTTGTTTTAAATATTTTTTTGAAGGTGATAATGTTCTTCGACTACAATGGAAATTTTTTGTTAAATTATTACGATTTGTTATGGATAAATCAAAATCAATAAATTTTACAATTACATTACCATTATTATTATTTTTACCATTATTATATTTAGGCAATTTAATAAAAATATTACCTGGGTGAAGATCTCTATGACATCCAACATTTTTTATATAATGAATTAATTTTAATAATGAAACACATAATTCATACATAATTTTTATTTTCATCATATCAGAAATATTTTTAGGATTTATGTTTTTTAATTCTGTATATCCATTACTAAATGCTTCCATCACTATAAAAGGTCTTAATCCTGTTAAATTTTCATTCTCAATACTAAAATCATCTATAAAACCAAATAAATAAACATCAGGTGATATTTTTTCATTTTCACTTAAATCTTTTTGTTTTATGTATAACGTAACATTTAAATAAATATCTCTTAATCCACGAATAAAATGTAAATCACCATTATAATATTCTTGATTACTACTATTTGAATGATTTGTTTTATTTGAAATATTGCTTGATGTTGATGATCGGTTATATGTTTTATTTGAGGTATTACTTGATATTGATAATCGGTTATTTGTTTTATTTGAGGTATTACTTGATATTGATAATCGGTTATTTGTTTTATTAAGTTTTTTATATTCTTCATTCTTTTCATGATAAATTTTTAAAATTTTTTCTAATTTATTATTTTCTTTATTAAATAATAAAAATACAGGAGCGCCACTTGCTCCATCAGATGTTACTTTTTTAATAGAATAATTTTGAAGATATTCATTTAAGTCATTATTTTTTATATTTATTTTATTTAAACCATTATTTTTATTTGATTGAGTTAAAAATTTATTCAATTGATAATTATTTATATTCATATTATTTAATAATATATATTATTTTTTTTTTATTATGCAGAATAATTGATTTAAAAATCTAATTATAAAATTAAATATAAATGTATAGACGTATTTTAGGTTTCAGTAAAAAATTTGTTCCAAAAATATCTGAAACAGAATTAATTGCTTTAAAAAGTGGAACAATTTCAATTGAACGCCATTTTTTTAAAGGGAATTTTGATAAAAATCATTTAATAAAAACATATCCTTATCCAAAATTATTAGAAAGTTCAAAAAGTCTACATGAATCTGTGGAACATTTTTGTAGTGGTTTAGATGATAACTATTTATATAAAATTAAACAAATACCAAAATCTATTTTTAAAGAAATCAATGAACATAAATTATTAGGCATGATTATACCAAAAAAATATGGTGGTTTAGAATTAAATCACCATGAACAATCTCAAATTGTACAAAAAATATCAACTGCCTCAAGTGCTGTTGGTGTAACTGTGATGGTACCTAATTCATTAGGACCAGCAGAATTATTATTAAAATATGGTACTGAAAAAGAAAAAGATAAATATTTGCCTAAATTAGCTGACGGAACATTTGTACCATGTTTTGGATTAACTGGACAACACAGTGGTTCAGATGCTGCATCAATGTTAGACACAGGTGTTTTAATGGAAAAGGATGGTAAAAAAATAATTAGAATTAATATATCTAAGCGATATATTACATTAGCACCTATAAGTAATTTAGTAGGTATATCATTTAAATTAAGTGATCCAGATAGATTATTACAAGAAGGAAAAGAAGGAATTACATTAGCTCTTTTAGAACCAAAAAAAGCAGGTTTAATTACAGGACCTCGTCATAATCCAATGGATGTTCCTTTTCCAAATGGTACAATTGAGGCAAATGATTTAGATATACCATTAGAATCAATTATTGGTGGTGAAAAAAATGCTGGAAATGGATGGAAAATGTTAATGGAATGTTTGGCAGTAGGACGTTCTATTTCTTTACCTGCGTGTGCAATTGGAAGTGCGAAATTATCTTTAAATTATGCGGGAGCATATTCAATTTATCGAAAACAATTTAAAACCATGTTAGCCGATATGGAAGGAGTACAAGATAAATTAGCCAAGGTTGCTTCTGAAACATTTAAAATTACTTCTCTTCAATATTTAACAAATGCAATTTTAGATGCAGGTGAAAAACCATCAGTAATAAGTGCAATTATGAAATATGAAACAACTGAAAGAGCACGAGATGTAGTAAATCATAGTATGGATATTGTTGCAGGTGCGGGTATTTGTAAAGGTCCAAATAATATTTTAGGTAATTCTTATCAAGCAATTCCTGTTGGTATTACTGTTGAAGGTTCAAATACATTAACAAAAAATTTAATTATATTTGGTCAAGGGTTAATGAAAAGCCATCCTTATTTATTTAATGTGGTTAATAGTATTCAAGAGAACAATGAAAAAGAATTTAAAGATAATTTAAATGGAATGGTAAGTTCAACTATTCAACACATATTAAATTCAATTTACTATAAATTAATTACAAATATAATGTTTTTATCACATGATCAAGATATAATTGAAAAAAAATATATTAATAACTTTGCTTTGACTTCAAATTTGGTATTATTAATGGGTAAAAAATTTAAATCAAATGAATTTACATCAGGGAGAAATGCTGAAATATTAGGTTCAATGTACATGATTGAAGCCATGGATTGGTTTAATCATCATCATGAAGGTAAATTTGATAAATTAGTTAAATTTGCTAAATTCGAAGAATATCAAAAAATTCAAAATAATTTTGAAATGATTTCAGATAATTATCCAATTGCATTGATTCGATATTTTTTAAAATGTATTCATAAAAAATCAATGATAGAAAAAAATATGAAAATTAATGATGAATTAATTAAAGATGTGTCAAATATTATCTCAAAAAATAATGAATTAAGAAAAATATTAAGTGAAAATTCATTTGAACCAGAAAAGTTAAAATTAATGAATAAAAATTTTGAAGAAATATTAAAATATCAACAATTAAATGAAAAAGATAAAATTAAAAACAAAGAATACGAAGAAATAATAAATGAAATTACAAAAGTAGATGTTTTTCAAGAATTATAATAAAATAAAAATAAGTTTTTCATATTGATGAAATAAAAATAATTTGAATTGGTAATATTTTTTTGACATAAAAAATATATTTTTTATATAATATTTTTTATATTTTTTTTGTATTGGTTGTTTTACAATCAATTGAATACTTTTATTATGAAATTTAAGTAATTGAGTTGTAAATAAATGAACATTTAGAGATTGATTTGAAATAAAATCAATACATTTTAATTTATTAAAAAAAATAAAATGATAATAAAAATGTAAAAAATATAAATAAATTAAAAAATATATGAATATTTTCATATTGATTTATATATATTTAAAAAATAATATTTAAATTAAAATTAATAAAAATCACCAAAAAATTAAATTAATGTAAATCATGGAAATACCTGTTAAGTATTTAATATCTGACATTCGAACACCTAAAGAATTTAATCAAGGAACAATTAGTGGATATAAAAAAAGAGATGTTATTAAAGCCTTTGAAAATGCAATCATTAATTCAAAATTAGAAGAAGCCATTCATTGGTGTGTTGAACTACATATTTCAACATATGATAAAGAAATATGGAAATCAATATTTGAAACTTATTTTAAATATATACATGTAAATAATCCTAAATTATTTTTTTATATATTACAAATCAAAGAAGAATATGATAAAATTTTAATTTATTATCCAAAACATTATTATTTATTTAGTAGAAATAATCAACAAATACGTAATTTATTTTGTAATTTAGTATGTATATCCTGTTTATCCAAGAAGAATAATTTATTTTTAGATAAATCTTTACCAAAAGTTAATTTAAATAAAATAACAAAAGAAGAATTAAAAAAAAGAATAATACAAGATAATTATCATATAATTAAAGATTTAAATTATGATGATTTAAATCAAACAGAAATATTATGTTTAAATCAGATATTTACAAATTTAAGTAATCACAATGGCACTCTAAAAAATTGTTTATATTGGTATATTTTATTAGAAAAATCAATAAAACAAAGAAATAAAGATAAAAAAATAGATATAAAAGATAATTTATATAAAAATTATGATGTTTCAAAAAATTCAATGTTAAATTACGTTGATAAACATAAAATAATAGATAAACAACATTGGACAAATTTAATATGGGAGATGTTTTTCAAAATACTCACACCAAATCATAAAAATACTTTATTAATAAATAAATTAAAAAATTATTATAATCAAGAATTTAAAGAATCGAAAATTTCTTCTTTAAAATATTGTATATTTATTGTTTTTTATATTTATAAATCTAATTTAGATTGGAATACTGCTTTAATTTTAAAATATAATTTTTATATACAGTGTTGTGCTGCAATAAATACAATGTATTTTAATATATATAATAATGTATTAAATGAGTTAGATCAACAAACAAAAGAATTATTAATAAAAAAATTTTATCATTTAAAACAAGATATAATAAATAAACATTTAAAAGAACCTAAAAAGATAAAACAAAATAAACAAAATATAAATTTAAATAAGATTATACATGGTAATCCATTAAATCCTGAATTAATTAATGATGAAGAAGAAAATAGTGAAGATGAAAAAGTATTAATTAATAAAAATAAAACAAAAAAAGATATAATAAGTGCAAAAGAGGAAAAAGTTAATAAAAAATTAGATTTTTTTAATCAAATGATTTCAAAAAAAAGTAATGAAAAGAAAAAATATAATAGTCAGCCAAGTAATGAAATAAAAGAATTATTTATAATAAAAAAAAGAAAAAGTTAAAATAGATAATTTAAATATTGCAATATTATAGTATTAATGAAAATAGAAAGTTCATTATCATATTTAGATTCTATTAAAAATAAATATCTTAGTATATTAAATTATTTAAAAGATCGTAAATTAAAATTTTACATTATTTATTTTATTTTATTTTATTTTTTATATTTTAATTTAACAGCAAAATACACTTATAATTTATATGAAAAATCATTTAATAAAAATACGAAAAATGTGTGGTATTTAATTACTATTTATGGAGGATTATTTATATATTTAATCACACTTTGTTATTATTTTTATAAAAATAATTATATTCTTCAAAATAAAGAAAATAAAGATTATCAATTTATAAGTTTTATTTTAATGGGTTTTACTTTTATTTTTATTTATTTATTTTTCTACTTTATGCAAGTATTTTTTAAATATATTACTATATATTTATCAGATTTTGTTTTGAAAATATTATTAGGTTTGTTTTATGTGATGAATGGATTATTTTTATTATTTTATATTGGTTTATATACTCAAAATTTAAATGCATATTATAATGTTGAAGTTTTAATTAGTATTTTATTTTTAATCATATTTTATAGTTTTACTTCAATAAATATATCTTACAATAAAGATAAAATATTTAAAATGTTGAAAAAAAATGATTATGATTTTCTTACATTAAATTGTTTGTTATCAAAAAATAGGGAAAAATATCAAGACACTAATGATAAATCAATACAAAATAAAATAATTCAAGATAAATATGGTATAGATTATTTAGAATTAAAAGATAATATTCCGGTACGATATTTAAATAAAAAAACAAAAAAATATGAAAATTTAAAATTATGTGATTTTTATTATCCTGGATCATATTATTCATATTTAGGAAATAGTCCATTAAATGGAACACCAAATTTAGAAGCATTAAAATTAGGTTTAGAAAAATTTAAATTAAGAATTATTGTATTAGATATTTATAGTGATTTAAAAGATCCAAATGATCCAAAAAGTGAGCCTGTTGTTCGTTGTAAATTTATAAAAAAAGGTTCAACTCCTTTAAAATTAGGTGATTGTTTTCGTATTATAAATGAATATGCATGGATTCAAAATAATGGAAATAGTAATAGTTATCCTTTCATATGTGTTTTAAATTTTCATTTTGGAAATGTTCAACATTTATATTTAAAAATATATAACATTTATATTGAATATTTTTCAAAATATTTAGTTGATAAGAAATATGGTTTTTCAGGAAGAAATAGTGATTTACCAATATCAAAAGCACCTATGAATGAATGCTTAGGTAAAATTATTTTAATTACAAATACTTACCCAACTTATTCATTATTAGATGAATTAATAAATGCATCTTCTACAACTAATAGTTTTGATTTTCAATTATTACAATATAAAAAATCATATATTGATTATGAAAAAATTGGAATTTCACAAGATTTTAATAAAAATGAATTAGTTAAAATGGGTAAAAATAATATGCGATTTTTTTATACATTGCCAAATGAAGAATATAAAAATAATGAAGAATCTAAAGCAGGATTATATAACCCAAGATTTCAAGATATAGCACAATATGGTCTTCAAGGAACTTTAATGTATATTTTTGTTCCAGATTCTAATTTAAATGATTGGTATTTATTTTTTAAAAATAAAAGTAATTTTGATCCTGTTTTGAAAGATGAATTATTAAGAAATACTAAAATAATTAATAAAGAATTAAAACAACCTAAGCAAATTGTTGGATTACAAAAGAATCAAAAATATTGTTTAATTCCTGGATTATTAGATACTGAAAAAGGAAATATATCAAATAGTACTGAAAATAATTCATGTAAAAAATAATAAAAATAAAAAATATTTATAATATGTATATATGAGTTCAAATAATAGAATGAATAAAAATAATTTTTTATTAGGAATAATAAATAATAATAATAAAAATAATAGTGTCCAAAAATCAGAATCAGAATCAAATATCTTAAACTTTTTAAAAAATTTAGAATCAAATAATAATAATAATTTTAAAGAAGTACATAATAATGGTAATGATATTAATAAAATTCAAAATGAATATATTCAAATGAATGAAAAATTAAATTTAAATCAAAAAAGTAAAACAAATAATTTATTAAACCAAATAAGAAGAGTTGAAGTAAATATAAAAAATTCAAATGAGTCATCTCAAGGTAAATCAAAAAATATTTTATTAAACTTAGTTAAAAAAATGGAAAATGAAATTATTGACGTAAATACTAAAATTCAAAATTATAATGAACAATCTAAAAGAAATAAAGAAATAAGTAAAAATGAAATAAGTAAATTAAAAATGATTATTAAAAAATTATATTCAGTTTTATTAAAAGTTAATAAATCATTTAATTTAAATAAAAATAAACGATTAAATCTATTAAATTCAATAAAATCAAATATTAAAAATAATAATAATTTTTTAAAATCTATTAATAATATTTTAAATAATAAAGTTGAAAATGTTTTAAAAGTTAATCAATCTATTAAAATGTTATCTAATATAAAATCAAATAATAAAAAAAATAATAATAATAATAATAATAAATTAAATAATAATAATAATAATAATAATAATAATAATAATAATAATAATAATAAATTAAATAATAATAATAGTAATACAAAATTAAATAATAATAATAATAATACTAATTTAAATAATGCCAATAATAATCAAACAAATAATGAATTAAATACTTCAAATAATAAAAATACAGGTTTTTTTGGTAATTTATTTAAATCAAATGACAAAATAAAAATGAAAAAAGATAAAATAAAAAGCAATGAATTAATATCGAAAATTAGAAATAAAAAGATAAATCAATCTCAAGCCAATTCTAATTTAAACAAATTTTTATCATAAATATACAATACAATTTTTTTATAATGAATAAATTATATAATGTTTATTAAATAATTTAATTATATTTCGTGTAATGTTTTTATTTTAAATCTAAAAAATCAATATGACTATTAATAAAGTTGATATTTGTTGTGGATTAAATTGGGGTGATGAAGCAAAAGGAAAATTAGTTGCTTATTTAGTTAAAAATAATAAATATGATTATGTTTGCCGTTGGGCAGGAGGAAATAATGCAGGTCACACTATATATGTTGATGGTAAAAAATATAAAACACACTTAATACCAAGTGGTATATTTTATAATGTCAAATCAATTATAGGACCTGATTGTGTTATAAATGAAGAAGGATTTTATAGAGAAATAAATTACCTAAAAGAAAATGGATTTGATACTTCTTTAATAAAAATATCACCAAAAGCCCACGTTGTATTAAATCATCATATATATGAAGATCAAGAAAAATATAAGCATCAAGGAACAACAGCAAATGGAATTGCACCTTGTTATCGAGATAAATATGGTAGAACAGGAACACAAGTAAGTAATATAGAAGCATTTAAAAATTATTTATGGGATGAAAAATTAGAAGGAAATATTTTATGTGAAGGTGCACAAGGTTTTTGGCTTGATATCAATTACGGTAATTATCCATATGTAACATCAAGTACTACTTTACCCTACGGTGCATGTTCTTTGGGTTTTCCGACACAAAAAATAAATAAAATTTATGGTGCAAGTAAAATATATGACACACGATCTGGAACAGACCCACTTTTTCCAGAATCATTATTAGAAGATGAAAATTTAATGAAAATCATAAAAATAGGTGGTGAAATAGGAACAACTACAGGCCGAATTCGAAAAACGAATTGGTTAAATTTAGATAAATTAATAATTTCTACTCAAATAAGTGGTGTTACAGATATTATTATATCAAAAATAGACGTGTTAGAAAAAGTAAAAATATTTAAATTATATTATAAAAATGAATTAATTAATTTTGATAATCTTGAAAATATGAAATTATATATAAAAAATATATTATTAAAAAAATGTGAATACTTAGAATCAGTGTTATATTCTGAAAAAGTTGAAGGAATATAAAATTGATTTTTTATATATTTATTTTATAACTTATATAAAATAATAATGAAGAAAATAATAATCAAGAAAACAATAATCAAGAAAATAATAATCAAGAAAACAATAATCAAGAAAATAATAATGAAGATAACAGAGGCAGAGATTGTCGTGCTAATCTATTTGCAATGATTTTTGTTTTAACATGGTTTTTTATTGCTTCATAATTATAAATTATAAATTATAATTATTTATTATAAAAAGAATTATATTCGTTTCTTATTATTTAAACAGGATATTGATCATTATTTTTATCAAAACCAATAGGATAATTTAATCCTTGAGCATTCATTTCACCTTGGTAAGTTGCTACTGGATCACAAACATTATTTACTTCCATATTTTTAGGAGAATAATTATTCAAGCATTCTTTCATATTTAAATTACTCATATTTGATGTTTCTTTAATATTTGAATCTTTAGTAACCATTGGTACAGACATGAATGATTCAACAGTGTCATCTTTCATCATATTATCTTTCATCATATCATCTTTCATCATATCATCTTTCATCATATCATCTTTCATCATATCATCTTCTTCTTGATCCATCATATCGGTATTATCAACAGATTTATAATTATCCATATTCATAGATTCAAAATTTTCATTTAAAGAATTAAAATATAAAGAAATAACATATGCCATTGCTAATAAAATTGCTAAGCAAGTACTTTTTCTTGACACATAAATAATAAGTAATAATACAACTACTCGAACAACTGAATAATCATAAAGAGAACTTACATAAGAATTAATATTTTTGAATAAACATGTATTGTATAAAAATAATATAAATAATAAACTTACATATACATTGGTGTCATCTAATACTTTTAAAGAATTATTTATACAATTATCTAACTTGCCTAATGATTGATTTAAGTTAGCCATTTTCATTATAAAATTAAATGAGATTTTTTTTTTAAAATAAATAATTTAATTTCTTATTAAATATCAATAATGAATCAAAATATCTGGGGTTCAAGTTTATGGTTTTCATTACACACAATATCAATGAATTATCCAAATTATCCAAGTAATGAAGATAAAATGAATTACAAAGATTTTTTCATAAGTTTAAAAAATGTTATTCCTTGTACAGTTTGTAAAAAAAATTACATACGTCATTTAAAAGAAAATCCAATAGATGGAAAACTAAATACTCGTAAAGATTTAGTATATTGGTTAATTGATATGCATAATATGGTAAATGCTGAAATAGGAAAAAAACAAATGAGTTATGATGCTGTGATTCAAAAATATGAAAGTATTTATAGCAAAAAAATATTTAGTCCAAATAACATTGAAAATTTTGAATCTAATCTAAAAAAAAATAATAAAATGAATTATTTATTAGTACTTTTACTTATATTTATTTTAATAGTTGTTTATTATTATTATTTACGTAAAAAATTATAAAAATTCTAAAAATTCATTCAAAATGTCTTTAAAATTTAAAATAGTATTTTTAATCATATGATGTAAATAAACTAATTTTGTTTTTTTATCAATATGATAATCTCTAATAATATTTAATGCATCATTTATTTTTAACCATTTAATATCACCAATTTCAGTTTTCATATTTTCATTCTCCTCATCAATTAATAATTTTAAGTTTTTATTTTGACATTGAGATATATAATAAATATGTTTATATTTACTTGAATTTGTCGATAAATATGTTTCTTCTAAAGGACTCATATTTAAAATATGATAATCATTTGATTTTAAATTTGTTTCCTCCTCAAACTCACGTTTCGCACAATCAATATTTTTTTCCTTATAATTTCGTCGTCCTTTTGGAAATCCCCATTCTGGATCTTCATAAGTAATTAAATTATTCGTTAATAAATCATGTAAATTAATTTTTATATTAATATCATTTTTCTTTATAATAGTTCCTTTTTTTAATAAATTAAATTTATTTTGAGCATCTTTATATTCATTTGATTTTTTTTTATTATCATTCCATAAATCATTCCATAATTCATTAAATTCTTTATTTAATAATAATTCTTTTTCTTCTTTACTCAATAAGTTAATTATATTTTCTAAATATTCAATATTATTAAAATCATATTTTCCTCTTATAAATTCAATATAATTTAAACTATTTTTTCTTCTAATCATTAAATATTCAATATTATCATCAAAATTTTTTAAATCTAAATTAATAATAATTTGTTTTAATATCTTTAATTTATTAATTTCTTCTATTGAAAATAAATAATTATTTTGAATTTTTTTTGAATAATTTATAATTTGATTTAAATTAATATTTAAATTTTCTTTATTAAATTTTAAACATATTATACCAATACTAATAATTGGATATAGACACTTTTTATAATAATGACCTTTTTTTCCACAATTTATACAATAAGTATAATCTTGTTCAGGTAAATTTGTACTATATTCAATATTATTTTTTATTTCATTATTATATATTTTATTTGTTTTATCAATATTCATATTTTATCTTTAATTTATAATATTAATATTACTTTAAGTTTTTTTTTTATATTGTAAAATATTAAAATGACTTCTAAAAAAAAAATAAAAATAAAAAAAGAAGATAAAGACAGTTTTATGTATTATCCAATAATATCAAGTCCTTCTTTTAATGAAGATATATATTTAAAAAGAGAATTTAGATCAAATGAAATAAAACATGAAATTGATCTTGATAAAAACATAAATAATGATAAAACAAAAATAAAAGAATTTGAATTAGAACCTCATCAAAATTTTTTAAAAAATTATATATCACCCGATACACCTTATAATGGAATTTTAGTTTTTCATGGTACAGGAGTCGGTAAAACATGTAGTGCTATTTCAATTGCTGAAGGATTCAAAAAAACATTAAAAAATATTAATAAAAAAGTATTGATCATATGCAATCCAGGTATTGATAAAAATTTTAAAAAAGAAATTTATGATTTTAGTAAAGAATTATCCATGAAACAATATCAAAATATAAATTTACAATGTACTGGAAGTGATTATAGTTTAGGTCCAGAAAGTATATATTTAACTAAAAAACAAAGAAAAAAAGAAGTACGAAAAATGATAAATTCATATTATGAATTTATTGGATATATAAAATTTGCCAATAGTATTCGTAAAAAAACAAATAATTGGGATGGGAGTGAAGAAAATATAAATGAAGAAATTAAAAAATTTATATCAGATAATTTTGATGATCGTGTAATTATAATTGATGAAATTCAAAATATGAAAACAGCACAAAGTGAAAAATTAGAAAAAACAATTCAAACCATGTTATTTTCTATTATAAAATATGCTAAAAACATTAAATTAGTTTTAATGAGTGCAACACCTATGTTTGATCGTGCTGATGAAATAATTTTTTACTTAAACTTATTATTAGAAAATGATAAACGACCTCAAATTAAAAAAAATGACTTATTTTTAAAAAATGGTACTTTAAAAAAAGGTGCTGAAAAAATATTAAAAGAAAACTTAAATGGTTATGTCAGTTATATTAGAGCAGAAAAACCATATATATTTCCTTTTAAAATTTATCCTTCAAATATTGAAATACCAAAAATTAAATATGATTTTAAAGGTCAATTAATTGATCCTTCTAAAAAAATTAAATATTTAAAAATAATTAACCTTAAAATGAATGATATTCAAAATAATACATATATTCATTATTACGAAGCACAAACACATAAAACAAATAAAGATTCAAATAGAAATAATATAGATTCAAATGAAAATAATAATTACTATAATCAAAATAGTAATGGTTTTGAAGAAGTAAATATAAATAACTATGATAATCAAAAAATTCATCATTTTAATTTAACAAAAATTTCTAATATTGTTTTTCCTAAAAAAAGTAACTCAAAACAAAATAGTAATTTATCAAAAATTGGAAGTTTTGGATCTGAAGATATGAATTATTCAAGTGATAATGGTAAAGCAGGATTTTGGAAGAAAACAAGTTATTCTATTTCAAAAAAAAAAAGTATAAAATATTATTTTCAAAAACATGCCATCTTCAATATTAATAAATCCAATGAAGCACCCTTTATCGACGAAACACATCTTAAAAATTATTCTATTAAATTTTATGAAATATTACAAAATATAAAATCATCAAAAGGACTTGCTTTAATATATTCAAATTTTATTTATCAAGGTGTATTACCATTTTGTTTAATGTTAGAGCAAAATGGTTTTACGCGAGAATGTGCTCCAGGAGAAGAACAATTATTGGATTATTCCGCAAATAAAAATGGATATGGGGGCAAAAGAAAACCAATATGTTATTTATGTGGAAAACATTTAAAAGATGACATTCATCAAAATGAAAAATTAAAAGATTTTCATTTATTTAAACGAGCTAAATATATATTATATTTTGGAGAATCAAAAGATATTATTAAAATTAAAAAAGAAAATGCTCTTGAAAAATTTGCTAATAAAAATAATGCTTTCGGCGAAGATATTAAAATTTTTATTGGAACAAGTGCAATTAGTGAAGGACTTGATTTTAAAAATATTAGACAAGTTCATATTATTGATCCGTGGTATAATTTATCAAAACATGCTCAAATTATTGGACGTGCTGTCAGAAAAAATTCTCATACATTATTACCATTTGATGAACATAATGTTGAAATATATGAATATGCTTCTTTAATGAATAAATCTGGTAAATTAGGTCAAACCGAATCCATTGATCTCAGAAATTATCGTATTGCTGAAAATAAAGACATTGTTATAAAAAAAATTAATCGTATTATGAAAGAATCAAGTGTTGATTGTAATTTATTTAAAAAAGCAAATGTTATATTAAAAAATAAAAAAGTAAAACAAATAACTTCAAATAGAAAAATAATTGAAGTTAATATTGGAGATACACCTTATTCATCAATGTGTGATTATGAAAAAAATTGTGATTATACATGTAATTGGACACCAAAAAAAAATAAACACTATGAAATAAATAATGACACATTTAAAATTTCATTTGGAGTAAATGAAATCAATAAGTGTAAAAAAATAATAATGAATTTATTTCGAGAAAATTCTGCTTATCCAGGAAAATTAATTGAAATTGAAATAAAAACCAAATATCCAGATATGGATAATATTTTTATATATCAAGCATTAGAAAATATAATTGAAGATAAAATAATAATTTTAGATAAATGGAATATTAAAGGTTATATTATTTATACTGGGGAATTTTATATATTTCAACAATTAGATAATGAAAATGAACAATTACCTCTTATTTATCGTACTAATCCAATACCAAAAAGAAAAGAATTTGTAGAATTAGATAAATTTGAATATGATTATCCAAAAAATTTAAATGAAAAAACAAGTAATTTTGATAAAAAGAAAATATATCAAGATATGTTTAAACAATTATCAAATATGTATAATACACATTTACTTTTATCAAATAAAAATGATAAAATATATATTGAATCAGTTGTTGGAACCTTTTTAGATAAAATAAATTTTAAAGATGAACCTATTTTCATTTCAATATTTTTAGAACATTTTTATTCAAAAAATACTAATAGTACAACTAATCAATTTAATAAATATATTATTCAATATTATCAAAATAATAATACATTAATAAATTATTTTAAAGATATTAATAATATAAAAAATAAAATAAAAGATGATATATTTGTAGGATTTTGTAGTTTTGGTGAATATTATGTTTTAAGAGAAATTAATAAAAATCAAAATATTAAAAATATTTCATTTAAATCTTTTATTTTTGAAAAAGCAAATGAAAAAATTAAAAATAAGATCATTATATATCGTAAAATTTATAATTCAAAAAAAAATACTAAAAATAAAAATGTTATTTATGGTGAAATGGAAATTAAAAATGAAAAAAAAGAAAGAAATTTTAAAATTATTGATAAATCTGAACAAGGTGTTATTTATACAAAACAAGAAACATTATCACGAAGAACAATCGTAAGTGGACGAACATGCAAAACATTCGATAAAAAAGATTTACTAAAAATATATGAAAAATTAAATATTCAATTTGATAAAATGAATAAATTTAAAAAAGACTTTTTATGTAATCAATTAGAAATATATTTAAGAATGAATCAAATAAAACATGAAAATAATAAAACATGGTTTATTTTTACAAAATAAATTATATTTTTTTATAAATTATTATTTAAAATCAATTTAAGTAAAATATATATGGAAGAAAATAATAAACAATTCTCTATATTAAGTTATAATATTACTAAATATCTTAATTCAGATATTATAAAAAATAATGGTATTTATTTTACACCTCGAGATGTTATTGAAATTTGTATAGAAAAAATCATTAGTATTCAAAAAAAAATAAAATAATTAT
>Ga0233434_1002579_pt1 | contig 15677 bp, 13 predicted proteins | sample SI_122_August201_4_FD_182738 | JGI IMG/M metagenome (GOLD analysis project Ga0233434, IMG submission 182738) | Seawater microbial communities from Saanich Inlet, British Columbia, Canada - SI_122_August2016_120_MG | ecosystem: Environmental > Aquatic > Marine > Inlet | place: Canada: British... | reverse complement strand
AGAATCAACTCCCGAAGGTCATCGGTGATAACCAGAACTTCAAAAATTCCCATTCGCCCTGAGTATCCGCTTTTCATGCAGGCTTTACATCCTTCTCCGTGGTAAAGCGTAACAGAGGATGGGGCATTCCCGTTGGGAAAAAGTATACTCAGTTCTTTTTCTGAGGCTTCATGCTGAACCTTGCATTGCTTGCAAATTTTACGTACCAGCCTTTGGGCCAATACCCCTACAATAGAAGAGGCCAACAAAAACGGCTCGACTTTTAAATCCGATAGTCGGGACAATGCACCAGGTGTATCATTCGTATGCAGGGTGCTCAAAACAAGGTGACCCGTCAGCGCCGCCTGAATAGCAATCTCCGCCGTCTCGGTATCCCGGATTTCACCCACCATAATTATATCGGGATCCTGACGCATTAATGAACGTAACCCTGTCGCGAAAGTAATATTCGCTTTAGGGTTGACTTGTGTCTGGCGAATTCCTTCCAGCCGGTATTCCACCGGGTCTTCAATGGTCTTGATGTTTCTCGTTGGCGAATTCACTTTTGCCAGAGAACCATATAGAGTCGTTGTTTTTCCGCTACCCGTTGGCCCTGTTACCAGTATAACGCCATAAGGCTTATCAAGCAGTTCATTATATTTTTCCAAACTTGGACCCATCAAGCCGGAGGCTTCCAAGTCGACCATCAGCTTGCTCTTATCGAGAATACGAAGCACCATGTTTTCGCCATAAATAGTAGGACAGGTAGAAACACGAAGCTCAATTTCTTTCAGGCCCAGCTTTGCTGAAAAACCCCCATCCTGAGGGGAGCGGGTTTCAGCAATATCCATATTCGACAATACCTTGATTCGGGAAATCAAAGCCGACTCAACAGATTTTGGCGGCCGGGACGCTCCAAACAAAACCCCATCAATCCGGTAACGAATATTCAAACCTTCCTCAGTCGGCTCAATATGGATATCACTGGCCCCATCATCAAGAGCTTGCTTAAGAATCATTTCCACCAGCTTGGCCACTGGCGTATCTGTGTCCAGTTTCACAGCCCCCGTTCCACCAGACACTACTTGCTGAGCTTCATCTTTTTTCTCTTCCTGGGCACCCAGACTTTTAACTGCGGCCTTAATAGAAGCCGCAACCCCATATTCTTCCTGAATGGCCTTTTCAATATCCGATAACGCCGCCAATACCGGGGTCACATCCATCCCCGTTTGAATCGTTACCTCGTCAACAGCAAAAATATTCAGTGGGTCTGCCATTGCCAGCTTCAATGAACCGTTTTCGATTTCTATCGGGATGATTTGGTGCTTCCGGGCAATCGCTTCCGGAACCTTTTGAATCGCATCCTGAGAAATATCTAAACCTTGCATGTCCAAGTAGGGGATTTTCAATTGTTCTGCCAGATTACTCAAGAATTTTTCTTCGGTCAAAAATCCCAATTGCACCAGTGCTTTTCCCAATGGGATATTTTTTTGCTTTTGTTCGACCAAAGCCCGATGTAACTGGTCTTCGGTGATGGCCCCGGCTTTCACCAGAACATCCCCTAATTTAATTTTTTGCCGGATAGCCATATAACATTCTTCCTTGAATAAACACAGGATATTAACGAATTGTAATAACTGATTTTACACCCAAATGAGGCAATTTAATAGTGCCTCCATCCGACCAATGTAAATCTTAACAAAGTTGTTACTTTGGCAAATTTATACTGTTCGGAACTGTTTACCTCTTCCAAAAAAAGGATGGAAATCATCATAGGGAAACCGGGATTATTTTTCTCATGAAGGCAGATTTTTCCTAGTCATAAAGGTTTAGTTCCTCCACCCTGAATCATTTAAACCTATATGCATAAAGCTTTTAAGGGCTTCTTTAATTTTTTGGCATCGGTTTTGCTCAAGTAACATGTGAATGAGTTCTATTTATAACTTGAACGGAAAAATAATATGCCCGGTAACACATTAGCCGTATTCGCCGCCAAGGCACCCATAGAACCAACTGCCCCTAACCAGGATCAGGCGAATGATAACGGATCAGACTTTAAAGACTTCATGGACACGGCCACCCATAAGGTGGATTCGCCGCAAAAACCGTCCAAAGAAGACTCTCCTCAAAACCAAAATGACAATAATGCAAAAAAAGGTCAGGCCAAATCCAAAACACGCACCAATGAAAACCGGGAACAGCAGGAGGTTTCTGCATCCAAAGAAAATCAACCTCAGTCAGCACCCGAACCCGTGACCAAAGATTCCTTGATAGAAGATACGGAAGCTCTGGCAACACAATTACAAAATTTGGATATTAACCAGGATCAATTTGAAGCGTTGCTGGACCTGCTCGGGTTGAATGGCGATACTGATATAGATACTTTGCTCCAATCTTTTTCTCAGGCTTTAAATTTAAGCCAGCAAGGCTCGGGTGATAAAACCGGTGCCGCAGACCTGATCGCTAATATCCAACAAAATAAAGGGGAAGCGGTCAACCTTCTGAAACAGGCTGGGTTGTCGGAAGCAGAAGCAAAAAAGTTCCTCGAGCAATTACAGTCTCTTCAAAAATCTTCTGCTCAAAATGAACTCAATAAGAATGCCAACCTTCAAGCCAAATCAGGTTCTCAGGTAAATCAATCGGAAGAAGTAACCACCCAAAAGTCTACTAATGAAAATGGCCCGGATGAAAATATTGAAGAACCTGATTTCTTAACCCAGTTTAAGGATGCCAAAAAAGGAACCGCAAAAACCGAAAGTTCTGCCTCTACAGACAAGCTCAGCGAAGCCCCTAAACAAAATGAGGCACCAAGAATTACTTCGCCGGAACCAGGAAAAGAAAGCGCAACCAAAGATTCAAACCTCGGCGAACTGCTGAAGGATAAAAATGGTCAGGCAAACCTAATCCAAACAGAAAGTTTAAACGATGGCAAAGGGTTTAAAGGTTTGGAAGCCACTAAGACCAGTCCGGACCCACAAATACAATCGCCAACCGTTGCCGCCAATAACGCTACGAAAGCCGTAGAGGCAAGTAAACCTATTTTGCCAGAGAACCTTTTAGCGCGTGGGGCTACAGAATCAAAAATAATCAATCAAATTACCGACAAATTGAACGTGCGCACCAATGGAAATCAAAATGAGGTCCATGTAAAGCTGGATCCGCCTTCTTTGGGAACGGTAAGAATGAAAATAGTCACTTCCGGTGAATCGGTGAGAACCGTGATCGTGGCTGAAAATCAAGCTGTAAAGCAAGTCATCGAAAATAACTTTAACCAGTTGCGCGATGCCATGGGCGAACAAGGCCTTAAATTGGATAGTTTCAGCGTTACTGTGGGCGGTGAGTCAGGGAGTCAAAACCCATCCCAGGAATCTTTGGGAGAAGAAAACCGCAATCCAGTATCTGAGCAAACAGCTTCCAATGATGCAGATGAAAATACGGGGGCTGGAAACACGGTATCCCTATTTTTTGGTGATGATCAATCCATCAGCGTCATCGCTTAATGAATTATTAATAATCACTCATTAAAATTTAATCAGGACGACAACATGCCAATTATCAATCCGATTTCGACGACCAGTACAACAGAAGGTATCGCAGCAACTGGCGACAGTTCTCTGGGAAAAAATGATTTCCTACAAATACTGGTTGCGCAATTAGAAGCCCAGGATCCACTTTCTCCCATGGAAGGCCAGGAGTTTGCCTCCCAGTTGGCACAGTTCAGCAGTCTTGAGCAGTTGACCAATGTGAACACTAATTTGGAAACCAGCCAGGCTTTCGACATCGCTTTGAGTAATAACTCCAGCATTTCCCTGATTGGTAAAACCGTAGACGCACCTGGAAATACCATTGACTTAGAATCTGGTGAGGTCGAATCTTTAAGCTTTTCACTTGATAACGATGCCACGAGTACAACCATCGATATTTTTGACAGTACCGGTGCCAAAGTCTCTACCGTTGATCTTGGGGCACAAGCCTCAGGACTTCATCAGTTTGTGTGGAACGGAACAAATACTTCCGGCGAATTGCTTCCTGCCGGGAACTATACCTTTAATGTCACTGCATCAGATTCTACCGGGAATTTTGTTTCTACGAATACATTCAGTGCTGGTCTGGTAACCGATATCATCTTTGAAGAAGGACAGGCCTTTGCCATTGTTAATGGACAAAAACTCGCGGTAAACCAAATTTCAAAAGTAAGCATATAATTAAGCAATAGAAATAGGAGATCACACATGTCGTTAATCAGTTCATTATTCACCGGAGTCACAGGCCTATCGGGAAATTCCGAGGCCATGGGAATCATTGGTGACAATATTTCCAATGTCAATACCGTAGGCTTTAAAGGTAGTAAAGCTGTATTCAGTGATATTTTCAGCACTATTCTTTCTAACGGATCCACAACCAGTCAGTTAGGACGTGGTACGCAATTGCAGGGGACCATTCAGGAATTCAGCCAGGGTTCGTTTGAGTCTTCTTCAAATGCCCTGGATCTGGCTATTGACGGCTCTGGTTTCTTTGTGGTCAGCCCAGCGACCAGCACGGGAAACTTTTTTACCCGCGCCGGGCAATTCAGATTAAATGAAAATGGTTTAGTACAGGCCATTACCGGTGAAATATTACAAGGCTCATCGATTTCCAATGGCGTTGTCGCCGCGGCCACTACAGATATTGATCTGGCTGGAGTGCAATCTTCGCCACAGGCCTCAACATCGTTTACGCTGGGAGCAAATCTTGATGCCTCCTCCACGGCCACTACCACATTTACTTCACCCATCACCATTTTTAACTCGGTGGGAACTTCGGATACTCTTAGTATTCAATTCACCAAAGTCGCTAATGCAAATCAATGGACTTATGCCGTCTCTTCCGCAGAAGGCACCCTAACCTCAGGCGCATCGGGTTCGGTCACCTTTGACAGCTCGGGGCAATTGACCCAGGTTGGTGGAGCCACCGTTGCAGACCAAACCATAGTGATCGATTACTCTGCGGCCTCCGCACCTGCCGCAACACTTTCTCTCAATTGGGATCTGGCCAACGCCGCTAACACCACCACCAACGGCAAGTTGACGGGATTCGCGGCAGAATCCAATAACAACTCCGTGGTTCAGGATGGATTCACAACAGGTACTCTTGTGGGACTAAGCACTACCAGTGACGGTAAAATTTCAGGTTTGTTTAGTAACGGGCAAACAAATGAGCTGTTCCAGGTCGCTCTTGCAGATTTTCTCGCTCCATCAGGATTGACCCGTCAGGGGCAGAACCTGTTTGCGGAATCTGCTGAATCCGGGCAACCCACTCAGGGGTTTGCTGAAACCGGCGGGTTTGGAGCCATTGTCGGCCAGTCACTGGAGCTTTCCAACGTTGATCTGGCGGAACAATTCGTTACCATGATTCAAACTCAACAGGCCTTCCAGGCCAGTGCCAGAATAATCACCACCACGGATGACTTGCTTACGGAAGCCGTGAACCTGGTACGGTAATAGTTGACTTGATCTCCTCAAAGACCCGGGCTTTTAGCCCGGGTCTTTTTTTTCAACGATTACTTGTCGGTAGAACCCAGACTTTGCTACATTAGGCGCATGAGTCGTGATGAACAAATCCGCGAAGTAAAGTCTGCCACTCTTCTCCGCTTCAACCAACTTTGGCAACGAAATTTTCAAGCAAACCTGAGTGCCATCCAAAGAAATCCTGGAGTCATTGCCTTAAAAAATAAATTGCGCGACCTGCCCTGTATCGTGGTGGGTGCCGGTCCCTCACTGGATAAAAATATCTGCTTTCTTCACCGTGCTCAAAATAAAGCAGTCATTATTTCCTGTGATGCAGCATTGAAGCCATTGATGGGACACGGAATCGTTCCAGACTTTGTGGTTTGCCTGGACCCGCAGGAAGAAATCTCCCGTTTTCTTATTAATGTTCCTCAGGGGGAAATAACCCTGGTAGTTCCTTCTATCGTGCATCCTCATATTCTTGAGCTTTGGGAAAGCAATATTCTTTTCTTTAATAAATTCGCGCCTGATATCCCCACTTTGGTCGAAATTCAAAAAAAGGTTCCCCACCTTGGTATATTGACCCCGGGGGGAACAGTTTTATCGGTAACTTATGACCTGGCTTTTCAAGCCGGAGCCAACCCGATTGTGTTCGTTGGTCAGGATCTTTCTTATCCCAAAAAGAAATCTCACAGTCATGGTAGCGATGCGGCAGGAAAAGGCTTGAAATTCATGATGGATAAACTGAAAAACGAGTTGGTTCTGGAAACAGATATCAACGGTCAAAATTTACGCACCTTAAAATCTATGGCTGTTTCCAAACAGTGGTTTCATTGGGCATTCACAACTTTTAAACGGGACAACCCATTAATGGTGGTCAATAGTAGTGAAGCCGGGATATTGACCGATCACTGTTCTCTTCAACCTCTGACCGAATCAATTTTTAAACATTGCACTCGCAAATTGAATATTCCCTGGATTTTGAAAAAAGCTCTGAAGAAAAAACCCCGTCGTTAACCTGACAACAACGCTTTTCCCAAAAACAAGAAACCCCAATCCCCCACATTCCCCCCCTACCAGGTGGGAAGTTTTTTTGCCGCTAGCGGTCGCTGGACCGGGCACAACGGAAGCCTTGCCAGATATTGAATTGATCGGGGCGTTCGTTAAAACGGTAGGTGGTTCTCATATAATAGGCCTTGTAATACCAGTTGCCCCCTCTTAGAACTCTGCTAATTCCGGTTTCAGGCCCTTTAGGATCTTTTTGCTCGTGACCCTCGTAAACCCCGCCATCAAACCAGTCAGCGACCCATTCCCAAACATTCCCTGCCATATGATGAAGGCCGTAAGGAGACACTCCTTTTTTCATACTATTTACAGGCTCCATCACTTCGAAACCCATTTGGGAAAATTTGCGCCGGAAGGTCACTCGTTCGTTATCGGGAAACTCATTTCCCCATGGAAAAATTCTCTGGTCGGTTCCTCGGGCGGCCTTTTCCCATTCCGCTTCTGTAGGCAGGCGTTGACCTTTCCACTGACAATAGGCATCGGCACCATACCAGGAGACACGGTTAACCGGAAAATTTTCCAGACCAGCTCTTGATTGATATTTTCCATCCACAAACTCAACCGTAACGCTTGGAGTAATTTCTATAAACCGTTCCGCAGAGTTCTTGTGGGAGTTTAGAAATTCGGCGAAATTGAAACTCGTTACTTCATATTTATCCATCCAGTAAGAGCTGAGGAAGACTTCATGAACGGGGTCTTCATCCAAATCTCCCCATTCGTTATCATTTTCTATTTCAAACCCCATGGTAAAGGGTCCTTCGGGAATGAAAACCATATTTTCATGAGTATTGCTTTGTAGACTTGTGGCACATCCCGTTGCAACAAGAATCAATATCAATCCAAAAAGAATTTTAAAAAATTTAAAGATGCTGTTTTTCATGGAATTATTTTGGAAATACCGCAAAGGGAGAGCATAGTTTTAACTTGATGTGGCAGGTATTTTTCTGAGGGTTAGTGACTTTTCCAGCTCATTATAAAATTGCAGGAGTCAGCTTTTTTTTATTTTTTCGTGCGACCCATCGCAGAAGGGCCGGTTTTTTGTTCTGAAGCAACCACATAGGAAATAAGTTTTATTTTTATCCAGCTTTACGATTTCCGGCTCTCCGCCAGTGGTATGATGCGTGGCATCACAAAAGGGCCAGTGGTTGGACTGCATACAGGTGCAAACAGCAATTTCCTCAGTATCAGTTATTTTTATAGGTCCCTCTTCTGACATTTTAAGTATCCTTATGGACTTTTATTATTAATGAGTAAGCAAAGGGGAAGATATTGCGCTTTCCTGATCTGGAAGAAAAACGGTGAATAAAGTTCCTTTACCTACTTTGCTTTTAACATCCATTACCCCTCCGTTTCGATTAATGATTTGATAAACGGTTGCCAGCCCTAAGCCTACCCCGTCTTTCTTGCTGGAATAAAAAGGGTCATAAATATTATTGATCTTATCCTGGGCAATTCCGCAACCCTCATCCTGAACTTCAAGGACCATGCCTCGATGATTTGATTTAAAATCTCCGCTCTGGAAAGATAAAACTTCCTTGAGTTTCAAAGTCAAGGTTCCCTGAGACATAGCCTCTAAGGCATTGATACACAAATTCCACACAACTTGTTTAATTTGTTCTTCATCCCCATTCCAAATCAAATGGTCGGTCATTCCTTTGAAAACAATTTGTTTTCTGGAACTAAAATCCTCTTTATTTTTTAACAAGATGATTACATCCTGAATGAGTTGAGTCAAATCTATAATGGTATTATTGTTTTTTTTGGGTTGAGAATAATTGAGGAAATCAGAAAGAATGACATTTAGCCTATCTGTTTCTTTAATAACTATTTCCATGAGTTTTTTATAGGAATTTTCGAGCTTAAGACCTCTGGCCAAGACCTGAATGGAGCCGCTCAATGAAGTAAGTGGATTTCTGATTTCATGAGCCAGGCCAGCCGAAAATCTTCCTACTGCCGCTAACTGCTCTGTTCTCAAAACCTTTTCCTGCATTTCTTTTACTTCGGTGAGATCTTCGAAAACCAAAATATATCCCGGCACATTGAGATCGGCAAGATGGCTGATTTTAATTCTTATAAAAATAATCTTTCCGTCTTTTCTTTGGTATTCCCCTTCAATTTGTTTTGAAAGAATAAGTGTTTTATCCTCGGAGAACAGGTTTTTTAATTTAGCTAAAGGTACTAAGTTTTCGATAGGTTTTTCCAGACTCTCTTCTATGGAATAGCCTGTTAATATTCTTGCGGCAGGGTTGATGGATGTGATCACGCCACCCGGGTCGATAGTTATCAATCCATTTCCCATGCTCTGTACAATATTCCTGTTAAAGGCCCTTTGTTCTTCTAAATTGAAACTTGCGCGAACCAGTTCCTCTTTGACCATCCGTAATCGGTGCGAGAGAAAACTGCTTAGGTAGGCCACCGTATAATAGGAAACAATATTCAGAAAAATTACATAAAATACGTAACCGCTTTCAAAAGATACTTTAGATTCTGGAAACAAGTAAACGGGAGTGATGATGCCAAAATATTCCAGATCGACCAGAACCCCATAAATGATAATTGCGCCGGATGCAGCCAGATAGGCGGCGGCTCGGGGGAGGGTTACGCTGGATGCAATAATTACAAATAAAAAAAGGAAGGAAATGGGGCTATCAATACCCCCTGTGGTGAAAAGAATGCCTCCTACCAGAAGCAGATCTCCGGCAACTTGAATCGAAGCATTTTCTGTTAAGGTCAAAAATCTGAAAAGAACCGCATAAACAAGGGACAAAAAATATCCTGCCCCAATAATCGTGCAGAGTGGCCCAATTGGTGCGGTGATTCCCAACCGCTCTTGAAAGGTAAGCAAAAGACCTAAAAAGCCGGTCAAAAAGAAAACCCTCAAGAGCATGATTCTTCGAACTCGATGCTCTAATTCCTGATCATGATTGTGGATTTCGCGTTTCATATAGCGCGACCGGATCTGTCAGCGAATTCATTCCTCGTCTAAACAGCGTCCCCCATTTTAAATATGGGAAGATACATGGCAACAACAATAAAGCCAACTATACACCCCAGGAAGACCATGAGCATGGGCTCCAGCAAGGCTGTTAAACCTTCCACAGCGGCATCAACTTCCTCATCATAAAAGTCTGCAATTTTAGACAACATTTTATCCAAAGAACCCGAGGCTTCTCCCACATCAATCATTTGAATAACCATGGGAGGAAAAACATCTTCTCGCGAAAGGGGAGCGGCAATAGATTCGCCTTCTTTTATGGCGTTAATTGTTTTGAACACGGCAATTTCTACAATTTTATTACCCGAAGTCCGCGCACAAATATCCAAGGCTTCGATCAAAGGCACTCCACTTGATATCAGTGTACCCAGTGTCCTTGAAAACTTTGCCACTGAAACCTTGCGAATCAAAATTCCAAACACGGGAAGTTTTAACGCAAGCCGGTCTATCTCAATATTTCCACGCTCAGTGGCATAAACTTTTTTGAAGATAAAAACAAAAGCAACCGTGCCGCCTAGCATGACGTACCATTGGTGTTGAAAGAAGTTACTGACATCCATCACAATTTGAGTTGGCCCCGGCAATTCCTGGCCTCCCCCTTCAAACATCGTGGCAAATGCCGGAATTACAAAGATCATTAAAAAAGCCACAACGACAAAAGCTACCGTCATAATAGCTCCAGGATAAACCATTGCTGATTTCACCTTCTTCTTTAATGCTTCAGCTTTTTCAATATACTCTGCCAGACGCCTGAGAATAATATCCAGAATTCCACCCACCTCTCCCGCTTCCACCAAGTTACAATAAAGCGAGTCCCAAACTTCTGGGAACTTCTTCAAGGACTCTGAAAGGTTATTCCCGATTTCAATATGTCCTTTGACCTTTAAAATCTTTTCTCCAAAAGTTGGGTTGTCCGACTGTTTCCCAAGAATATCCAGACATTGAACCAGAGGAAGTCCCGCATCAACCATAGTGGAAAACTGACGAGTAAAAATGACCACATCACGGCTGGTTATTTTATGAACCTTTGGTCCAAATAAAGCACTTCCACCTCCTTTTTCCTTAATAGTGGTAACGCGGATGTTCTGCTGTTTCAGTTTTGAGACGGCAGACTTTTCATCCTCCGCTTCCACTTCTCCGGTTTTCATTTTTCCCCGGACCCGTGATTTGTAGGTAAAAGTAGGCATGGTTTGGCCGCGATTATTCCTGTTGTTTCAAGGTATAAGAATTAATTTTATTTTTAGTGTTTTCAAGTTCCAAGCCGATACGTGTTAACAAGTGTGTTGTGATACGCAGGCGCTCCACCAACGAAAGGATAATGGGTTTCATACCATCCTGCAGTTGGTCCATGGATTTATCAAAAAATTCCTTATAAATTACACCCACCGTCACATCCCCTATGGCCGTAATGTTGGCGCTCCGCACGGTCTCTGAGATCAGACCCATCTCTCCGAAAACTTCTCCCTCTTTGAGGGTCCCTACAGATACAACTTTTTTATCAATTTTTTTGGTAATGCGAACCTGACCTTTTAAGATCACGTAAGCATTGTTGCTCATTATCCCTTCGGTGATGATGGTGTCTCCATCGCCATAATGTTGGTGAATTGGTGTATCTTGCAGACTCATGCTTTCCCCATAGAGTGAAGAGTTTCTTTAAATACTTTATAAAAAATTTCATTTTCTGAAACGGACTTCTTTAATACGTCTTCCATCTTATCCAAATCTTTTTCATTGATCACAACATTAACGCTTTTTTGAAAGGCCTGCATATTATTCAGGGTTTTAAATTTCGAACCCATTAATGCAACAAAAATGTTTCTCCGAGTGACCATGGGCATTTGGATCAAGGTTTTGTATACGGGATTGTTTCCCAAATCCTTGTCGCCAAAGTTTTCATGAAGGGCAACAAAATGGAAGTGAGTGAATTTCATTTTATGAACGGCGTGTTCCGGAGATTTTGCGTATTGAATTTTAAAATCCCTGTTCTCCAGTGCTTGAGTCCAGGCAGACTGATTGGTATCGTCTAATATCAATGCAAGCTGATCGTTTTCATCATAAATGACCAGTTCATCATCGTCTTCAAATTCTTCCTGATTCATAACCATACCCACGGTATCCAAAGCTTCTTCCTGTTGGGGTACTGAGGGTGGGGGTGAATTGGGGGTTTTCAGGTGTTGATCCACCTTGATTTTGTTTTTGCAACCCGGACAAGTGATGGAGAAGGCCTGATCCTTCGGCAGTTTGTCCTCTGGAATATTTATAGACTTCTGGCATTCATTACACGTTACTTGCATCTTGGTTTACCCTTTCTTGTGGGTGTCCCTAATCATTAAAAAATTTAAGTGATGCATTTATTTTTTAATTTGAGCACCATACTCATCGTCCATATTTAGATCATCAATATCTGTGGTTTTTTCCCCTTTAGCTGATTTGAGGGTGTCAATACCCCGACCCACCACGGCCTTACGGGAAGCATATGCGAGAGCAGTTTCTTCTGTGATGAGACCCTTCTCATACAGTTTCATTATATGCTGGTCAAAGGTCCACATACCGTAGGCATCACCGTTGGTAATGATTTCGTAATAGGTTTTGCCTTCCGATTCTCCATTAATGATGGTGTCCTTAACTCGCATATTAGAAGACATGATTTCAAGCAGGGCAACCCGCCCCCCGCCCACTTTTGGAAGCAGACGTTGACAAATAATATAACGGACGGTATCTGCAAGACGTATGCGAATTTGCTGTTCCTCTTCCTGGGAAAACATTCCTACAATACGGTTAATGGTTTGTCCCGCATCAACCGTATGCAAGGTACTCATGACTAAATGACCGGTTTCCGCCGCACTCAGGCCAATCTCTACCGTTTCTCGATCACGCATTTCACCAACCAGAATTACTTTGGGAGCCTGGCGCAGAGCCGCCCGGAGGCCGCTGGAAAACGCATCGTAATCACTGCCCAATTCCCTCTGGTTAAAAGTAGATTTTTTATGAGGATGCACAAATTCCACGGGATCTTCCAAAGTGATAATATGGATAGATTTTTCTTCGTTCATTTTATTTAACAAAGCCGCTAGCGTTGTCGATTTACCACTTCCGGTTGCCCCAGTAACCAGGATCAGGCCATTTTTTTCTTCTGCGGCTTTGGCAAACTGGTCCGGAAGTTTTAAGTCTTCAATGGAGGGTATTCGTGTCTCCAGTTTTCTCAATACAATCGTATAATTCCCTCGCTGTGAAAATATATTCACGCGAAACCGGGCCTTACCCACTAGAAAATAAGAACAGTCGCAGGAACCTTGACTTATTAAAATTTCTGTCAATCGTCTATCTGAGTTGATCAGGTTCAAGGCAAAAATTTCAGCTTGAAATGGAGTGAGTTCCTCAATAGGAGGATCAATAGGAACCCCTGTCAATTGCCCTGACGATTCCACTTGGCAGGGTTTGCCTACCGTGATATTGAGATCGGAAATATTTCCGAACGCTTCCAGCATAGTGGTCAATAGATGGTCGATTTCTGCTTTTCTCATAGATCCCTCATAAAAATTCTGGAGGTGTGCTTAAGAACTGAATAAACCGTTCTTTAACAATTGCCTTGTCGTATGCATCTTCCGGGCTGATTTTTTTTTCCTCCAAAGCCAGCAAAATGGCATCATCCAGAGACTGCATGCCATATTTTTTCCCAGTCTGGATAGCCGATGGAATTTGGAAGGTCTTGCCTTCACGAATAAGGTTGGAAACCGCCGGGGTTACCACCAGGATTTCCAGCACGGCCATTCTTCCTTTTTTATCAATACGCTTGAACAGGTTCTGAGCTACTACCCCTTTTAAGGATTCAGAAAGGGTGGTGCGAATTTGCGATTGCTGGTGCGCCGGGAACACATCTATGACGCGGTCAATGGTTTTTGCCGCACTCTGGGTGTGAAGGGTACCAAAAACCAAATGGCCCGTGGAAGCGGCCTCCAATGCAAGCTCAATGGTTTCGAGGTCCCGCATTTCACCAACAAGAATGATATCCGGGTCTTCCCGCAAGGCACCACGCAGGGCGGATTTGAACCCTTTGGTATGCACACCCACCTCCCGATGATTCACTATGCAACCTTGGCTTTTATGAACAAATTCGACCGGATCTTCAACGGTAATAATGTGACTTTTTTTGTTTTTGTTAACATAGTCCATCATTGCAGCTAGTGTCGTGGATTTACCGCTCCCCGTGGGACCGGTGACCAGAACCATGCCCTTGTGCAACATGGAAAGCTTGGTGATGACATTGGGAAGTCCCAAGTCCTCAGCAGTCAGGATGGTGCTAGGAATTTCTCTGAAAACGGCTCCCACACCCCATTTTTGCTGGAAATAATTTGCTCGATAACGGGCTAAATTTGGAATTTCATAGGCAAAATCTACATCTCCGGTTTCTTCAAAAACCTTGATTTTGTTTTCCGGAGCAATTTCATACAACATTGCTTTGAGTTCATCATTTTCCAGCGCTTTGTATTTGACCCGTTCCATATCACCATGAACCCTGAGTATGGGTTGCGAACCAGAAATAAGGTGAAGGTCAGAAGCACCCTGGTCATTCATCAGCTTGAAAAAGGCATCAATTTTAGCCACGGCTCAATCTACCAGTTTAGAGTTAATAAAAAAATCTTTAACTACTTTATCTTTGCTTTCCGGCAAAGCTATGGTCTCGCCATTTAAAAATAATTCTACCCCAGTTTTATTGCCCACCGTCAACCGAATCAACTCATTACCCCAAAAGGTTTTTGAAGTTCCCGCTGGGAGAATAAAATCTTCTTCCCTAAAATTATCGATGGTCATATTAAACCACGAAATTTCTTTTGCTCGAATCAATAGTTTTAAAGGTTTTTCAACTTCAACAGAGGTTTGAGAGTTCAGGTCAGTTAGAGGTATGCTTAAATCCTGCACCATTACCTCTGCCAGTGTTTGAGGAAATGAAATTTTTTCCTCGAGCACGTCTTCTTTGTTGACAGATGGGTCAAGCAGATTGCCGGGAACAAAATCTTCCTGTTCAGGGTTCACGGACTCGACAACATCTACTCCTGAGGCGTCAATAATTTCTTCATCCAGCGGATTTTCAGATAAGTCTGAGCTGGAATTTATTGGAGGTTCAGTCACCTCAGTCTGAGTTTCGTGTGAAGGAATTTTTAACTCCGGTTTTTCTAATGAATCTCCCATCCCATTTTTTATTAAATATCCCACACCAAACAAAAGACCGATCACCGCCAAAATTAACAAACCATATATCAAGAAGGTTTTATACCGTAAGGTAAAAGATGATGATGCTATAGGAATATCTGCCTGCTTTTTAAACTCTACAGATTCTTTATAGATATTGAGCATTTCCTCAACATCTGAACCAATGGTGTTAGCATAGGACCGGATATACCCTTTAATAAATACCTCGCCAGGGAGTTCGTCAAAGGAGTTCTCTTCAAGAGCCTTTAGATAACGAATATGAATTTTAGTAGCCCCGGAAATTTCTTCCAGAGGTACCCCTCTTAACTCCCGTTCATGTTTTAAATAGGACCCAAAGTTTTCAACCATCGATTTTATTTTCCGGACTAATCAATTTTATATACTCCTTAGATTGTTTTGCCAAATCCCCTCTTGGGGAATAAAGAATCACTTTCTGAAAATGCTCCCGAGCCTGGTCTTTTTTTTCCTCCCTCAAATATAATTGTGCCAACTCAAAATGGGCTTGATCAAAACGCGGTCGGAGAACCAGAGCTTTTCGCAAAGAATCTTTAGCTTGATCAAAACGCTCCTGATTAATATAAGCCAAGGCCAAGTTTAACCGAATTCCCGCGTTATCTTTTATTTCAAGAGCCTTTTTCCATTCGATTTCCGCTTCATTCTTTTTACCCAAATTATAAAAACAAAGCGCGATTAAATTATAAATCTGCTGAGGTCGTACCGTTCCGGGTCGCGCAAGGTCTTCCCTAAAGTAATGGATAGCCTTTTCCCAATTTCCCTGTTGCATGTAAATCAAACCCAATTGCTGATAGGAATCCTTTAAATTATTGTTTAATTTGATACTTGTCAAAAACTCCTGTTTGGCTTGTTCGAGGTCCCCTTTTTCTAAATAAGCCCGTCCAAGATAAAAACGGATATTAGGTTCTAGAGGATCCAACTCCAAA
>Ga0233434_1002578_pt1 | contig 15680 bp, 11 predicted proteins | sample SI_122_August201_4_FD_182738 | JGI IMG/M metagenome (GOLD analysis project Ga0233434, IMG submission 182738) | Seawater microbial communities from Saanich Inlet, British Columbia, Canada - SI_122_August2016_120_MG | ecosystem: Environmental > Aquatic > Marine > Inlet | place: Canada: British... | reverse complement strand
CTGAAACATGAATATTTGTATTTGACATTATTGAGTTAAACAAATCCCCTAAGGTACCAGAACCCCCCATACCTGCAAAAACAAAATGATCAATATTTTTAAAATTTACAGTTTTCTTTTTCTTTTCATACATTTTCCTAGCTAACATGGGCCATATTTCATATGCAGCACACATATTTTGAACATCAATTTTTTCTACATTTTTTATAGAAATCATTATCAGAGATAAAATTTTAATTACTTATAACACTGACTGTATTTAGTTGTGATGAATACTTTAATGCTCATTATTTTATTCTGAAATAATGCATCTTAAATTTCTTGATCAAGGTGGTGATTGTAGAGGAAAAATTCTTTTTTTTAATTATAATCAAATTAAAATAAATCTTTTTGAAATTAAAAAAGGGTATGCAAGAGGTGGTCATTATCATGATTATGATATTATTCACACATTGGTTATTGGCAAAATTGAACATCGAACTAAATCTTTAAACTCTAAAAAAGAAATAATTGAGATCATTTCTGCACCTGCAATTATAAAAATTCCCTCAAAAAGTGCTAATTTGATTATTGCTTTAGAACATTCACTTTTTTCTGAAATATTTGATACTGAATACAAATCAACTATATTTTCAGAATATAGAGAAATTGTCCTTCACAAAATGAACAATGTAAATTTTGAATCATCTAATACTCTAAACATTGAAAAATTTGTAAATGATCCGCGAGGAATACTTTTTTGTGGTAAATTTGGCAAAAATAATTTTAATTTAATTGAAATTAAAAAAGGATATGCGAGAGGGGGCCATTATCATAAATTCAAATCAGAACATATTGTATTATCTGGAAAAATAAAATATTTGGAAAAAAATCTTGAATCTTCTAAAGAAAGTGAAAAAATAATGATGGGTCCAAATATCATTTTAACAAGGCCAAAAATTGCCCATCTTTTTTTAGGATTAGAAAATTCTATATTTATTGAAAGTTTCACTGGGAATTATGAGGCTATATACTATCCTGGGTATCGAAAAATTGTAGAAAATAGAATCAAAAAATTGTCTTTAGTTTAAAATAGGGAATGTATTTTCAAAATACGATTTGTCTGAATATTCTCAAAATCAATTAAGAACTGTAGAATGGAAAGACAACAGAGTGATAATGATTGAGCAAACAAAGCTTCCTAACGAATTAATTTTTGTAGAATATGATGACTTTAACCAAGTTGCAAATGCTATCAAAACTTTGATAGTTAGAGGAGCACCTGCAATTGGAGTTTCTGGAGCATTTGGATTGGGATTAGCTGCTTTGCAAAGCAAGGCAACAACAAAAGAAGAATTACTCTCTGATTTAGAAGATGCAAGAAAAATCCTTTTTGCAACTAGACCAACTGCAGTAAACTTGGGGTGGGGATTAGAAAAAATAATGAATATTGCAAAGACTGGAGAAACGGCAGAACAAATTAGAGAAATGGTAATTTCTACTGCTAAAAAAATGGCAGAAGAAGATATTGAAATAAACAAATCCATGGGAAAGAATGGTTCAGTTTTGTTTGATGATAATGACACAATTATGACTCACTGCAATGCTGGTGCACTAGCAACTGTTGCATATGGAACTGCACTAGGTGTAATCAGAGCAACAAGGGAGAGTGGAAAAAATGTTAAAGTCATAGCAACTGAAACAAGACCAATTCAACAAGGTTCACGATTAACAGCATTTGAGTTAAAACATGATGGATTTGATGTTAGTTTGGTTCCTGATACTGCTGTAGGGTATTCAATGGCAAATGGGTTGGTAAACAAAGTTGTAGTTGGTGCTGATAGAATTGTAAAAACTGGCCACGTCTTTAATAAAATTGGAACTTATCAGGTGGCAACTATGGCAAAACAACATGGAATTCCCTTTTATGTCGCAGCACCATTATCTACGATTGATCTTAAAACAAAGGCTGAAGATGTAATTATTGAAATGCGAGATGGATCTGAGGTTACAGGAATAGGTGATAAAAAAACTGCACCTGACGATATCGGTGTAATCAACCCTGCATTTGATATGACTCCACCTGAACTAATTGCTGGAATAATCACTGAAAAAGGTGTGGCTACTGCACCTTATGAGGAATCTATCCCAAAATTATTTCAAACTAATAATTAGAAAGTTTTTATTGTTTTTTAAACTGCCGTATACAATATGAGTACTGTTTCTCCACAAGCAATTGAGGATTCATTAAAACAATGTATGGATCCTGAAGTTCCTCTAAATATTGTAGAAATGGGATTAATCTATGGAATTGATGTTACTGACAATAATGACGTTAATATCAAAATGACAATGACTACACAAGGTTGTCCTTTACATGAAACTTTGGTTGAGGATGCAACAAGATATGCTAAAAAAGTTCCTGGTGTTAATAATGTGAAAATTGACATTGTGTGGGAACCTGCATGGTCAATGGATAAAATGACAGAAGAAGGAAAATTAAAAATTAAAAATATGGGTGCCGCAATGAATACCCCTGCACCAATTAACTATGAAATTGCATTGCCTCAAGGAGTTGGAAAATTAGTCAAACAAGATGACGGTTCAATGGTATTAGCTAATGAACATGAACAAGGATTTATGGTTAATCAAGCAATTGTTGACTTTTGGAAATCTTGTAATGGAGAACGTAAAGTTACAGAATTGGTAGAAGTATTTGCTCAGCAAACAGGATTACAAAGAAAACAAGTTGAAAAAGAAGTCATGCAATTACTACAACAATTACGTGATGGCGGATTAATTGCAATTGCAGGTCAACCCGACACACCAAATGTCGAATTTAAAAAATAATTTTAAAAAATACTATTTGAATTTGCACCATCAAAGTTTATTGTAACACCTGATAGATATTTTATTTTATTTTCAATTATTGATTTTACAAAATTTCCAATTTCTTCAGGTTCTCCTAGTCTTTTCATAGGCAGTGTTTTTTCAAATTCTTGAATATTCTCTATTAGCTCTTGAGTTCTATCTGTGTTTATTGGACCTGGTGCAATGTTAACGCAACTAATGTTATTTTGAGCATATTCTTTACTTAAGACCTTGAAAATTTCAGAAAATGCTGCACGATATGCTGATGAAATTATTAATTTTGCATTTGGTTCTTTAATTACACTAGAACTAATCAAAAAGATATACCCTCCATCATTAATTTTGATGTTTTGCAAGATAGTAACAAATCCTAAAAATAATTGATTGTGATATAATTTCCAATCATCTTCTGTAATGCTATTGAATAGTTTTGGAGTGGGACCTCCTGTATTTAGAATTAGAATGTCTGTTTGAGTATTTTTTTCTAAAAATTCTTTTACACTATCTAAATTTGATGTATCAATATCTTTTTTTGATGTTGCAAAAACATCAATATCTATTGATTTTAGTGCATTTGAAATTGCTTTTCCAATTCCGCGTGAACCTCCAAGAACAATTGCTCTAGTCATACTATTCTCTAAAATCTTGATAATTAAATTTCTTTGATTTCTGTTATAGTTCCCAAGACTGAATCCATCTTAATTATTGCTTTTTTCTCACCACATCCCAATGCAACATACCAATCACCTGCATCATCATGATACTTTGTCTCTAGAGTTTTGATATCATCTGGTTTTACATCATATTTTTTGGCAATACCTGAAATTGCTAGTGCAATCGCATCTTTTTCCTTTTCTAGACGTCTTTTCATTAATCCTATTCCTGGACTCATATTTTTTCTACAATGTTTCATCTAATATAGTTAATTCATAAAATTACCCATAGATTGAATTTTCTTAATTGACACCTTTGCAATATTTCAAATAGTCCTATGATATTGTAGAAATAAAATGAAGCTAATTACAAGACTTTCCAATTCATCATTTACAAAATCTACCACACTTGTTTCTCTAGTTTCAATTTTAGCAGTAATTGGACCAATTGTAATTGTTTCAGCAGGATTTTGGGATGCTATATCTCATCTTCAAAAAGAACCAGAATTTTTCTGGAGTCCATCACACATTGTGGTATATTTTGGAGTTTCTATGACTACCTGTGCTGCAATTATGGGATCTATCTTAATGATTAGAAAATCAGTTCACGGTTCTCTTAAAACTGGAATTAAACTAGTCATTGTAGGTTCTGTTTTACAAATAGTTTCAGGTTTTGGAGATTCTTTATCTCATGATCTTTTTGGTATAGATGGATTAATTTCATGGTCGCATCAACCACTTGAATTAGGCCTAGTACTTGCATCATTAGGAGCAGTATTAATTTTAAAAAACAGAGAATATACAAAACTCAAAGTATTCCTGCCATTTTCAATTGTGGCCTTTTTGTTTTTTAGCACTTGGTTGATTTTTAATTTAGTATTATTTTTTGGACATACAATTCAATGTATTCAAATCTATGAGATATTTTCTTCTGGTTGCTCTATCTTATAATTTCTTATTTTCATATATGACATTATCATCATCATTAAAGCACCAACAAGAACCATTATTCCTGATGGAAGCATTTTCTGAGAGTTTGTATTTCCAAATTCTATCTGTATATCAATCTGATTTTTTGCAATATTTGTAATCTTAATTGTATGTTCACCATTTTCATTAAAATCAAAATATGCTACTGACAATTTTGTTTTGACTATTTGTTCTGCAATTACATTCTCTTTAGGATCTAATATTTGAACAAAAATCTCCTCACCTTCAAATCCAGGCATGTATAATTTGTAATATCCGATATCTATGCCAGAAAATTCCGATTTTATTTCAAAAGAATTTGATTCTTTTAACAGAATTGAATCATATTTTTTTTCAGTTTCATCAAAAATAAATGCCGTCCAAGCCATCCCTACTATTACTAACACTAATCCTAGTTTGAATGGAGATATTTTCATTTCATCATGCAGAGAAATAATTTACTTTATAAGATAATCTAAAGGGCTCGGAGGGCTTTGAACCTTATGACTAATCGGGTTCGTGTCAAGGTAAGGATGTAATGTTTTGTATACAACTCTAACATCCAAAGTTTGCCAAACTACCCCGACCATCACGACCGCCCGACCAAAGGTATATTTTGTGCCTAAAACAAGTAGTTTCTTGGTCGGTATGATGAAAAGGAATGGTTTTGTTGATATGTATAAACCCGACCACTTCTGGGATATTTTTATGTGATCCATCCTCTTTCAATCAGTTTTGGGATTGATTCTGGTTTTACGCAAGCAGGAGAACTGCTAGGTTGTAAGATTAACTCCAAGTGTTCTTTGCAAAGAATGTTTTGTGATTCTACTCCGTTTTGTGTCTGTTTTAGCGGTGGGAAGACGTAGTCATAATAAGTGAATCCTGCATCATCTTTGTTTTCGTTGAAAAAAGTTCCGTTAAAACTAGAGATAATCAAATTATGAGGGCGGATTTGAGGTATTGTGACATGTATATGTGTTTCATCTGAAATACTTGATGATTCTAACTGTTTGAGAAAAAATAAATCATGAGTAAACATTTTAAAATTGCCAAAATCAGGTAAAACATAACCAGAAATAACTACGCCGTCATGTTCTGTTTTATATACAATTTCTGATTCAGAGTTTTTTAAATTTGGAGAAAAATTATCTAGATCAAACATATCAGGAAATGATAAATTAATCATGTTTTTTTTTTCTGGAGAAAAGTAAAAAGAACTAACTTTAAATATTTTTGAATATATGGGATCGTTCTTATTGATTGGTGACACATACATGTATAATCCTTCGCTTGCTTCAACAATATCTAAAGGAGACCTTTTTTCGGTTTTTATCTCTAAATCATAGTTTCCATCTGTTGTTATTGGTACAACTATTTTCCCAAAATTGTCTGAGAATAAATACAGTGCAGAACGCTTGAATTTTTCCTGATTCCATCCAGTATTGTTTTGAAAATGTAGAGGAATATTGTTTCGGTCAAGAAAGTCTTTTGATTCACTACAATCATCCAACCCACACAAGAAGATTTTATTGACAATTTCAAAGACTGCGGAGTTTGAAAGATCCATCAAACCATCATCTCCTGTTAATCTGCTTGATACAGTCCAAATTCCGACATAGTCTGGACCTGCACACTCTGTATCTACAACAATCATCCTGTTTTCTCCAGATTCCAGATCTGTTGTATCATCTACAGTTGTGCATTGCTCTGGAAAAACCATCTTCTGGTCATTTGTTATTTCATAATTGAATACAGAAATAGAATTTGTTGGATTTGTGATATTGATGTTGATGAAGTCTCCTATCTCGTACTGACTATATTCTGTCAGAACTTTGAGTCCATCAGCGTTATCCAAGTTGGCAACAAATGCAACAAATATGAACAACGACAAAACTATTTGCCACCTTAACAAACTAGATTCACATCCATCTCCTGACTCAAACCACCTGAGAACAACGAATCAATCAAATCCGTATGTAGTTGCAAGAACAGGTTCACTATTCCCTGCTCTGGCACCACTCCCAAGTTTTGTGCAGACTCGCTCAATGGAACTTTGGAGTCATACGTGCCTGATGCAGTTGCAATTCTAGTTGCATTAGAACCCATCTGAGTTACATCTGCATCATCAACCCATGGTGCAGCAGATATTGATACGGTACCCTCAGTGTTTCCTGTATTTGTAATGGAGAGAGTCTGTTCTGCACTTGTAGCACCAGGATCTATTGTACCAAAGGATATGTTGCTTGATTGAATGTCAATGCCACAAGCGACTATGACATTTACAGTAATGGTAAACAACATCTCATCATAAAGGGACGGATTTCCATCATCTGCAACACGAACCGTAACAAAGTATACCGCAGAAGCCTGGTCTGAGTCAGGTGCAACACTCAACTGAGCAGTGCCATCATCGTTGTCCTGTAATGACACAAAGGAGGGAGGATTGTTCTGTTGTACAATGGAATATGTCAATCCATCTGAATCAGGATCAGAGGATGACAAGCTGATTGTCTGTGATGCTCCAGCATCAATTGTTATCTCTGTATCTGTTACATCATTTAACACAGGATGACGATTTACATTATTTACTGTTAGATTAAATGATTCTGAACCAGAATCGGTTCCATCTGATGCTGAAATTGTAACTGCATATGTATCAGCATCAGAGTATCCAGGACTAAATGATATGGTGCCAGTTCCATCACCATTATCAATCAATGTTGCAAATCCAGGTTTAGTTGCAGTTATTGTGATATCATCACCATCAGGATCAGTTACAGTAATGTCTACTGTAATGGAACCATTCTCATTTACTGTCTTGTCCGTTATCGGGTCAACTGATGGAGAATTGTTTGGCTCCTTTGCAGGTCCTATTGTCACATCATATGGTTTAGAGAGTCCTGATGCAAATATGCTTAACTGCATCTCTGTGGCAGTTGTTGGTATCATACCTGACAGTATGTTGTTATCACCAATATTTGCAACATACATTGTGCCATCATGAGTAATGTGAATTCCAGCTGGCTCATCCAGATCACGATCATCAGTCAATAAGGAATTGTACTGGTTCTGGGAATACCCGTACGGGTTTCCTGAAGAGTCAAAGCGGTATATCTCATCATCATTGTTACTTGAGACATAAAGATGCCCATCATACCATTCAATGTCGTATGGTTCTGACATGCCACCATCACCGTCTGATGCAAATACACCTAACGAACTACCAGATGATGAGAATTTCAAAATGTCTGTATTGTCTGATATTACATATACATTTCCAGACTCGTCTGTGGTTATTCCACTGGGATTGTCAATTCCTGATGCAAACGTACTTCTCTCAACCCATATGTTTATTGGGTTATCACTAAGATCATATTTGTAGATTATTCCTGTGCTAGTTGAAGCATAAAGGTCGGTTCCATCAGATTCCAAGTCATTTATTGCACCAGAGCGAATTTCTTCAATCTCTGAATTACTGGAGCTTCCACTATACCCATAAGGGTTGCCATCTACATCATACCTGTATATGTTCTCAGAGTTTGGAGAGACATACAGATATTCGTCATTTATCCATGCCAAGTACAATGGTGATGAGATTCCTCCTTCTCTGGCACCTACAAACCGTTCCACAAGGCTTCCAGATTCTGAGAATCGAAATACCTCATGCGTATTTCTGCTTGATGCAAAGGCATCAAAGGATTCACCAATGGTAAGAGTCACAAGACCTAGACTGCTGATATTTATTCCATCAGATACAGTATATGTAAAGGAATCAGATGTACAGTCTGCGCATGAAGCATAGTTGATTGACTTTGAATCAGATGATATTGATGGTGCTCCGAGAGTTTCCGAAGTTTCAATAGAGTATACAGTAAGGGAGTTTTTGTTCGGATGGTCATTGTGTAAAACATCAATGGAGTGAGTGCCAGAATTACTTGGAATTCTGAATGCGTCATTTCGTGCAATAGGATTGTCTGTGTTCTCTGGAATCGACTCTATCCAAATTAATTCACTTGTGGTATGTGACAAGTCACCTTCATCTTCAACTGTTAACTGTACAACGATGAACTCCTGTGTTGGGTGTGTTGGATATGATGGTGCCCTAAAGGTTATCATTGGTTCATCAGTTGAACTCAAAGATACTGGATCAATTGCAGAGTTTGTAGTTATTACCCACGTGTAATCCAGGGATGCAGTATCTGTCTCATGATCAGTAGATGCAGTTCCATCCAGCGTCACTATAGTTAGTTCATCAACTGTATCATCAGGAGATACTTCGATTCTGGCAACTGGAGGAAAGTTTGTTGTTGGGATATCTCCAGATGACACAAACCCTATCTTGACAAAATCAGAATCATATGTATCCTGTGCTGCAAAATTAATTCCAGAAAGACTCTGATCATCTGCAAAGTCAATCAGTGTTGCAACATTTGCATTTATCTGGACTCCTGATTCAGGACTAGCAAAAAAGAACAGGCTTCCAGATACGGATGATAGAATCCACAGACCAGATGATTCTGTCGCAGGAGAATCAAATGACGTGGTCTTTTGGTATTTGCTACGTCCTGGATTTTTGGTTTCGATCTCATCAGGTTCAGACTCTCCTGTCTTGATATCGCTTTCTGGCACAATGTGATGCTGAATTATCTCAACCCGCTTTGTAGAAGAGATTGACTTGCCATCATAAACACCAAACTCAAAATAGTCCTTTGTCGGATACTCTGGGAAATCTGAATCAGGTTGATATATGACGCGTCCGCTTATTCTGGTGTCTTTGAGAACTGTAGATAATGTCCCGTATTCTGGTTCTGTCTTGATATAAAATGAGAGAATGTCTCCATCTTGATCCGCTCCTGAAAGATAAATGTCAACTGGATAATAATCATTATCACAGATTTGTCCCAAAGAGATGCAGTTTCTAATTACTCCAGGCTTTGTAAACGCATCAGAAGGAATTGTAGGTTTTGAGTTAGTGTTGCCAGTATTGATTGGAATTGTACTTGCAAGTGTAAATCTTTCATTCTGAATAAATGTTGTGTTGACATCGGTTCCAATCACCTGTATGGTATATGTTCCGCTTGTTTGTGGGATGAACACTACAAACTCATTGTTCTGGTGTTGCGAGTCTGATGTTGCAACAATGTTGTTTTGTCCATCACGTAGTACAAAGTCAAGGTTGCTTATGGGAACTTCTTTTAGTTCGGTTGTAAAGCGTGGTTGGCTCAACCAAGATAAAATTATTTTTTGTATTTTTCCTATATGTTCTGGCTCTACAACGATATCATATTTCTCAGTTGTTGCGCCATTTGATACAGTGTCTCGTATTATGTGACTCTCAGTCAAGGATAATGAAGAGGAAGTTCCATGTCTTGGAGTGTATGCAAGGGATTTCTCCACATCCAGCAATCCAAAGCCATAAGAGTTTAGTGTTGTAGATATTGTATTTGTGGTTGATGTTGCAACTAGTTCATAGTTGCTTGCAGTAAGTGCCTTGTTTGTTCTGGAATCCAGATCGATATTTCCTGCAGGATCCCACTTTGCACCTAGCATTAGTGACGATTTTATCTCAAGTGGCGTGTAGTAAGGGTTTGCCTCCTTGAGTATTGCAGATGCACCAGATACAAATGGTGCTGCAAAGCTTGTTCCAGTAAATTGTTGTTTTACAGTATTTCTATCAAATGATGCCACATCTTTTGCAGGTGCAACGATTTCTGGTTTCAATCTTGCATTTGAAAGATCTCCCAATACATCTCTAAATATTGCAGGACCACGCATACTACGATCATTGATCCCATCATTCCAGAAAATCCCATCATCATCTACACCTCCAACAGAAATAGCATTATAGCCACATGAAACATCGGCAGGCTCTCTTAAAATAAATTCACTATCTTTGTTTCCTAAAGCAGATGAAATGAATACTCCTTGATCTACAGTTTCATCTAGCAATATTGCAAACACATCATATTGTATACACCCTCTGACTGGACTTGTAGACAAATTAACAAAATCTGCACCATAGCGAAGTGACCAATCAAGAGAAATTAGCATATTGGATACCATATAATCATGACGGTATGAATTTGCATTAGGATCATAATGACTAGATTCAAGACCATAAAAAACATCAAGAATTTTTGTATCTGGAGCAATACCTTCCATATCAAAATCATTCTGAGAGGCAATTATATTCGCTATAGCATTAGCATGATCTTTATCATAAACATCAGTACGTAATCGAACTAAATTTTCATGGCATCCAGAAGTATGACAAGACAAATAAGATATGATTGTTTGATCTTTCCCGTAGGGTAAATTATCATGAGAAATTACCGTGTTTGTAACATAATCAAAATCTATTATACCCCCATCAATTATTGAACCAACAACCCCCTTGCCACTGTAGGGATATGTTGGTGCATTATCATATACATCGATCGAATTAACAATTATTTTTGCTTCATTCATATTATTTGTCATTGCAATTGTTTTTTCTTCACCATCACCCATCCTAAACACAACCCCAAGATCACTCAGACTTGAAATCTCATATACTGGAACCTGTGCAGTCACAAACGAAAGATTTTCTGCCCTGTAGATGTTCTTTGCATCATGCTGTTGCAATATTTTGACTAGTTCATCCTTGTTTTGGTCTAAGATTACTTTTCTATCCGATCCTGAATCATCTGCGTTTGGCACAACTATGACTATTGAATAGTATTCAAAATCATCAAGTGTCTGAATATCTTCTATGCCCAATTCTCTATCCTGTATTAAAAATTCATCTAATTCTCCCATGACCTTTGCGTTGACCATCTGTAGGGTCTTCTCATAGAACGATCCATCCATCTTTTGCTTCATTAGTTCAAGTTTTGATGGAACATCTGGGATGTCATCAGCTGTGCCAGTGTCTGCATTAATTGAGAACACCTTTTCAGACAGCTGCGGTACAACCCATGACATGGTATCAACCAAACCGTTTCCATCAGTGTCTGAAAACTGTACATCAAAGCGCTCATCATGTATGACATTTACCCTGGTTCCATTGATCAGCCAGTCCAATTCAAATGGAATTCCCTGTAACACATACTCTTCAGGTATGCTACTATGTGAGCGGACATTACTATAGTGTATGGCACTGTCTGACTTTACCTTGATTTTCTTCTCATATGTTCTCTCTCCGTCAGTTTCTTTTTCTATTGTGTAAGGGGCCGGTGTCTCATATTGTATAATAATTTCTTGTGCATTTTTAGATACAATATTCTCTACAACTGCAAGCTTTGTGTCTTTATTTTCTTCAACTGAAATTACTCCATCAAGTGGTACCAGAACAGATTCCTCCTCATCAATTAAAACTACGTGTATTCCAGTAGAGGTTGTTTTTTGTTTGACTAGTGATTCTGCCTGCTCTGATATTATAATATCAACATCGACTTGTGGAATTATTTCTTCATCATTTATCACAACTACATCTTTTGCATCATCGGGAATCTCTATTGCTACTTTAGATGTTTGGTTTAGCGTTATGGTTTGTGTCCATTGCACATTTTTATCAATTTGGATCATTTCATTTGTAGTTATGGTAGAATTATTTATTTGATTAGAATTTGTCTTTGTAAAGTTTATCGAGTCAAAATAATTATCCAAAATATTCTGATTGTTCTGAGTTGAGTTTATAATTATTGGAATTGTCGAATTAGTTGGGATTACATTAGATGTGATATTTGTAGAGTTTGTTGGAATGATTGTGTCAACTGTACCAGTAGAGTTTGTAACTATTGAATCTGTATTATTCATCAAAGTGACAATTATCTTTCCCTTCCTCCATGGTTCTGCCATGTCAAAATAATCATGTTCCCCCACATCTGCAAATTCAAACTCAAATGAATCACCAGAATATAATAATTCACTATCAAATAGATTAATAGGATTCTCAGGAGTACCAGAAATTATGTGATGGTGTGAGTCATCGGCATTATACCAAACTACAGAAGAGCCTTGGGCAACCTTAAAGGTATGAGGATCAAAGCAGGAATCTTTTGTATCACAAAACGAGTCATCATTCCTTATAATGACATCAGCTGATTCAATCTTTGCTGAATCATCATGAGAATAATAAAAGTATGTAATGCCTCTGCTATCTCCCATCTCTACCTCAATAGAGTATTTTCCTGACTCGTTGTATTGTATACCTCCTGCAACAAAGGACACAGAAATTACTCCATCATGTATAGCATGCTGGTTATATGATACAATGTTACCACTGGGATTCCTTACAGTTATGCTTACAATATCTAGTTGTGTATTTGCAAGACTGGAAATTTTTATGGTATCGCCATTTTTGTAGGATTCCTTCTCTGTGTATATTGATATTGGCAGTATTGTATCAGAATCATCAAAAGTAATTTCATTAGAGTTTACATCTGTACTGTTTGTTATGTCATCTGCAAAAGAACCAAGTGGGACAGACCCTGAGAGTAAAATTACACAAAAAAAGAGTCCAAATACATTCTGATGCAGATTAATCATAAAACACTCCACTCCAAATAATTCCAGTTAACTTTTTACCCATCCACGTTCAATTAACTTTGGAATTGATGATTCTTTTACACAAACAGGAAAACCATCAGATAACTTGAATACTAGATTATAATCACCTTTGCAAACAATATCATCATAATCTACTCCGTTTGTAATTTGCTGTTTTAGAGATAAACTGACTTTTAGTTTGTCATTACTTTGATCTTCATGAATTACATCTGATTTTAAAGTATCAGACTCGTCTATTGCATTATAATCATCATTGTTATTTTGCAGTGCTGTATTTTCTTTAATCTTCTGCATCCTTGCTATTGCCTCAGCTGATGTCGGCGAGCCAATACTGGAACTACTCACATCTACTCCTGTTCTACCTCCTCCACCAGAGGAACTTGTAGAAGAGTCACTAGATGAGCTAGACTGTACACTATTACCAGATGACACACTGGAGGATAATCCATATGAGGAAAAGTGCTCAAATGACATTACTACTTTACATGTATCTGAATTTATTGGCTCGTTTGATAGAATTATACCACCAGAGTTTTGATTCCAAATTTTTGCGGTATCCTCGTACAGATATACATTATACACGGCACAACCAGAGCTGTTCTTCTCTATGGCATCAGAGGAATGGGGTTTTGTTACATGGATAGTGATTTGTGGTGCATTATAATGATTTTCAGGAATAGACCAATCTACACCTCCAAGCCCTTCTTCTGCAGGGTATTTGATATCCAAAAATAGTGATGTCTCAGAATTTGGAAGAGATGGCAAAGACTCTGGCATGGAATTATCCAGCTGCACTCCAAGCCATTCAGAGTTTGCTCCATCAGAATCTGCAGAAGATGAAAATTTGATCTCAGATATTAAATTATTATGTGTAACATCAGATATTGGAATTACTATCTGCTGCCCTGCAACCCAAGACTTTACTGGCGGGCTCATTATTACATTGGTGTTATCATTTGATATTGATATCGGGGGAAGAATAGATGTGACATTTGATATTGCAGGTAGAGTGTATGTTGGAATGGATAATACCTTCATGATATCATTGCCTTTAGGAATGGTGCTGTTTGTTACCTTTGATAGTCCAGCAGATATGGTGATGGTCTCAGCAGATACTTTTTGAGTAGAATTAGTTATCAGGGTAATTGATGGAAGTGACGACATTGTATCATTTCCAACAGTCATGTTTAATTTGGCAATTGCAGATGTTCCATTAGTGTTAATGTCAGGTGGCAGAACCGATATGGTTTGTTCTATGTCGCCCATAATATCAGAATAGGATACAAAGGATGCAACTGAGACATGAGAGTTCTCAGCATACAGTGTTGCAGAATCTGCAAGGAGTTCAGATGTACCATGCCCTGATATTTTGATACTGTATTTTCCTGGCAGTACATCGTCTGCTGCCAAGTCTCCTGTATAGTATAATTTCTTGAAGGGATTAGTATTGGTATAATCTGCATCTAATTTCTCTAGGGGGTATTGAGGATCAGATATCATATTTTGGTGTATTGTCATAGAATCAACTCCAGTGTATGGATGCGGTGTAATGGTGTATGTGACATTATTTATCTGCGATATAGTGCCTTTATCATAATGTGTAGTTGATATGACTATTCTTGGTCTAGTCTCAACATTTAGGTTGACAATATCAGTGGATTGGTTTGTTCCATCTGATACTATAACCTCAAATGGGATTACTCTTGGTGTATTAGTTTTTGGTATTGTGATTAAGGGAGTAGGAGATGTTGCATCTGATATATTGATTGGAAACTCTGATAGATTCTTCCAGTGGTATGATACAGGATATACACCATCATTGCTTGCAGTACCATCAAGTAGTATGGTGGATAGTTCTGGTACTGTAATGTCTACCCCTGCATCAGCTGTTGGAGGTATTGTATCTTTTATGATTACATCAGAGGTGGCGCTTTGTGCAGATACATCGCTAACTATTCCATCATATCCCAACATACAAAGTGAAAATAAAACAATTCCAAAAAATAATTTATCATTATTGTTGTTAGTTATATCATTAGGAAAAAGATTCAATTCCTCTATTACCTAGCATGAGGATGAGAAATCAAGTGTCTGAGTTAGTGTACCTGAGAATAATGAATCAATCAGGTTTGCCTCTAGCTGCCAAAATGTGTCAGTGTTGGTTTGGGGTTTTAGTGATGAGAATATTATACTTGCAGTTGTGAATAGTCCAGTCTTTGCAGAGTACTCACCAGTAGTAACTGAATACTTTGTGTTATTTGCATTCATCTGATTTTTATTGGAACTATCAAGCCAGTTAGTACCTGATACCTTGATTTCAGCTGGTACGTTTCCTGGATTAATTACAGTAAATTTTTGCTCAGCAGTAGTATCACCGGGTAAGATTTCACCATAGGATATTACAGCATCAGTTGGAACAAACTGCATTCCACATGTTGTACCTATCGTAACTGATGATGTAACAGACTCGGAATATGCGTATCCAGTACTTGCAAATACCGCAAGTCCAATACTTAGAAAAGCTACCCTTTGTGTAAAATTCATTGTTTTGGAACCCAAGCAAGAATATTTAATCTTAGCTACAAACAAGTTAAATAATATTCATCAAACAAAGAGGCGTGAAGTTTGCATTTCTTTTAGCTGTTGTAATTCTGATGT